>ENA-OQBD01000087-OQBD01000087.1-human-gut-metagenome-genome-assembly--contig:-NODE-87-length-52969-cov-10.112751_pt1 | contig 52969 bp, 42 predicted proteins | sample MGYA00242742_ERZ504543 | MGnify/ENA primary metagenome ERZ504543 (study PRJEB26092, sample SAMD00036239) | human gut metagenome | host: Homo sapiens | study: EMG produced TPA metagenomics assembly of...
GAGGCCTACCTCGTGTACTATCGGGACGGGCGCATCAAGAAGTCCCTCGAGTGGCTGAGCCCGATGGAGTACCGCAGGAAGCTTGGATACGCCTAGGCGCGGTCCAAGAAATCGTCCGCACCCCCAAGGCTACTCAGAGACATAAAACAGTCCGTATTTCACCGCAACTTAGGGTGGGATGGGGCTAGTGGCGGGATTGGTGGCGGAGCTTGTCGATGGTGGAGTCGGTGCTTCGGCTGCGGGCTTCGGCGGCGCGGTCGCGGGCGTCGGTAGCGGTTTGACGCTTGCGGCGGTAATCGATCATGCCTTGGATGATGGGCTTGCCAAAGCTCACGACATCATCGTTGTAGATGGCGGTTCGGGCTGCGAGGAGGCAGTCGGTAAAGTCCATATGCGTTTTGCCGAACAGTTTGATGGCAAGGGCGACAACGGTGGGCTCGTCGACCATGACGTCATCGAGCAGCCTTTTCATGGCCGCAGCAATCTCAACGCGGGGAACCTTATAGACGTCTCGCAGTGTGACCACGACGCGCGTGATGATTTCGGGGTAGACGCGAGCGGTGCGCGTGGCGATGACCTTGGCGGCGCGCGGTGAAAGAACTTCGTCGTCGTCAAGCAGGTAGCGCAGGATGACGGTCTCGTCGATGATGGTGCTACTCATGGATATCTACTTCCTCGGGACCCAAAATCGAATCGTCGCTTTCTGTGGCAAGGTATTCAATCCAGGCATTGCGCTCCTCGGAGCGGCGATTGGGGTCACCGTATGCTTTGAGCGATCCATAGGCGGCGGTGCCGTCCTTTGAGCGCACGGCGACCGGCTGAAAGGGGAGCTTGCGCATCAAAATGCTCTGCGCGACAAATAGACGGACGGCCTCGGCGAGCGATGTGCCCAGGGCGTCGTAGAGATGTTCGGCATGCTGCTTGTCTTCCTCGCGAATGCGCACCTGCAGGATGGCTCGTTTTTGAGTCGATGACATCACTGGCCCCCTTAATGAGCGTGCAATATAGTCGGTCAAATGCGGCATGTGCCGATACTTGAGCATCTTATAACGATTACTTTATTTCGCTCAAGTAAATAACCATTAACTTGAATACAAGCGTAGTACATCTAAAATGAGAGCGCGTAAAAATCTCTGAGGCGTACGCATGTAATACACTCACCTTTATAGCTTCTAGAGAATAATTCCAACCTGCCAAAACCCCTGCAATACACCCGTAATGCAGGGCCTATGCTCAAGTTTGCCAGCTGCAACTGCGTATATTTAGCCTGTATATCGTTGGAGGAACTCTATCGAAGTGCCTGTTTCGCCGCATGCGCTCGATACGTCGATGCCGGACCACGGGCGGTCCGGGACAACGTCGACAGGGTCTCTCCGGCATGGGATTCAGGAGGGAGTGAACAACATGGGCAATAAACGAGTCGTGGCTGATTCCTCGCGCTGCATTGGGTGCCAAACCTTTATGGCGGCGTGCATTGAGGCACACGATATCCCCGGCAACATCGCCGCACCTCGCTTGCGCGTAACGCGCACCTACGAGATCTCCGCGCCGGTGGCATGTCACCACTGCGAGGACGCTCCGTGCGCGAAGGCCTGTCCTACGGGCGCCTTGTTCTTTGATCCAAAGAACCATCGTATCGGCGTCAACGAGGACAACTGCATCGGCTGCAAGAGCTGCGTCATGGCCTGCCCCTTTGGCGCCGTGAGCGTGGCGACCACGCAGGTCCCCGTCTTGATGGGCGACGTGCGCGTGGGTTCGCAGACAAAGAGCTTCGTGCTCAAGTGCGACCTGTGCGTGGACCGTCCCGGCGGTCCGGCGTGTGCCGAGGCGTGCCCGACCAAGGGCCTCACCCTGGTAGACGAGGAGCGCCTGGCGGAGCTGACTGCCGAGCGTGCCCGCGCCACCATCGAAAACGAGGCGTAAGCGTCGGGGCGACAGGCCCAATGATTGTCAAATACGTACCGAGTATTCGGTATCAGAGAAAGGAAGGAGGGTGTCATGGAGAAGCATAAAGTGATCTGCCCGTATTGCGGCGCCGGTTGCCAGTTTAACCTCCTGGTCCAAAACGGCCAGGTCGTGGGTACCGAACCGCTCAACGGCATCACCAACCAGAGCGAGCTGTGCCTTAAGGGCATGAGCGGCTACGACTTCATCAACGACACCAAGATCTTGACTCCTCGCGTACTGCACCCGATGATCCGTCGCACCAAGGGCGCGGATCTTGAGCGCGTAAGCTGGGACGAGGCACTGGATTTCACCGCATCTAAGATGCAGGCCATAATTGACGAATATGGTCCTAACGCTGTCATGACCACCGGCTCTTCGCGAGGCGGCGGCAATGAGGCGAACTACGTCATGCAGAAGTTTACGCGTGCGTGCATCGGCACCCACAGCGTGGACAACTGCGCCCGTACTTGACACGGCCCTACTGTCCTCGGTCTGATGGACACGGTTGGTTCAGGTTGCATGTCATGCTCCATCCCCGGTATGGAGGATGCGGGCTGCATTTTCCTCTTCGGCTATAACCCTGCCGATTCGCACCCCATCGTCGCAAGGCGTATCGTGCGAGCCAAAGAAAAGGGTTGCAAGATCATCGTCGCCGACCCGCGCCATATCGAAACCGCGCGTATCGCCGATATCTACCTTCCGATCAAGAACGGTTGCAACGTTGCGTTCCTCAACGCCTTTGCCAACTGCTTGGTCAACGATGGCCTCTACGACAAGGAATTCGTCGCCGAGCACACGAACGGCTTTGACGAATGGTGGGAGACCATCAAGAACTACACTCCCGAATCCGTACAGGACATCACGGGTGTCGAGCCCGCGTTGATCCACCAAGCTGCCGAGATGTACGCCACGGCGAAGCCCTCTGCCATCATTGGCTGGGGTATGGGCGTATGCCAGCAGAAGCAGAACCTGAAGACGGTGCACACCATCGCCTCCATCGCCTGCGTTGCCGGCCAGATCGGCAAACCCAATTCCGGCCTCGCGCCCGTGCGTGGCCAGAACAACGTCCAGGGCTCCTGCGATATGGGCATGCTGCCCAACCTGTACCCTGGCTACCAGAAGGTCACCGACCCGGCAGTGCGTGCCAAGTTTGCCAAGGCTTGGGGCGTACCCGAGGAAAAGCTCCCGCTCGAGGAGGGCTACAAGCTCACCGACCTGGGCCACCTGGTCGACGAGGGCAAGGTGCACTGCTTCTACAACTACGGCGAGGACCCGGTGCAGACCGAGCCCGATTCGGCCGGTATGCGCAAGACGCTCTCCGAGCTGGATCTGTTTATTTGCCAGGACATCTTCATGACGCAGACGACCATGCTCGCCGACGTCATCCTGCCCGCTACCTCTTGGGGCGAGCACGAGGGTGTCTTTACCGCATCCGACCGTAGCTTCCAGCACTTTGACGCGGCTGTTCCGCCCAAGGGCGAGTGCCGCCACGACTGGGAGATCTTCGCGGACCTGTCCACGCGTATGGGCTATCCCATGCACTACGACAACACCGAGCAGATCTGGAACGAGTGCATTAGCCTGTGCCCCAACTTTGTGGGCGCGACCTACGAGAAGATGGCTCCCGAGGGCGGTTACGCCCAGTGGCCGGTCAAGAGCACCGATGTGAACGACCACGGTACGCCCGACATGTTCGCTGGTGGCAAGTTCACCACCAAGGACGGCCGCGCCAACCTGATGGCGCACGACTGGGAGGCGCCCTCCGAGCTTCCCGACGATGAGTACCCGCTCATTCTGTGCACCGTCCGCGAGGTCGGTCACTACAGCTGCCGCTCGATGACCGGCAACTGCAAGACGCTGGCGCTGCTCGCCGACGAGCCCGGCTTTGTCCGCATGAATCCCGCGGACGCCGATGCGCGCGGCATCAAGAATGGCGACATCGTCTCGATTCACAGCCGCCGCGGCCAGGTATACAGCCGCGCCGACGTGAGCGACCGTATCAACAAGGGCACGGTCTACATGACCTACCAGTGGTGGATCGGCAAGTGCAACGAGCTGACCATGCACAAGGTCGACCCGGTCTCGCATACGCCCGAGGACAAGTTCTCCGCCTGCCAGGTCGACGCTATCGCCGACCAGGTTTGGGCAGAGGGCGAGGTGGAGCGTCAGTACACCGAGCTCAAGCAGGCTCTGGTGGACGCCGCCGCTCCCCAGGACGTTGAGCCCGGCGCCGCCAAGTTCGACGACGAGACGCACGTGAATCAAATCGTGTAGTCCCGTTCTCGTTGGCTTTTTGGGCCGGGCGTCCCGTACGTTCGGGAGCCCGGCCCGTTATTTTGAAAGGAAGTGGGGATGAACCGCTTCATCGACATCAACCCGGAGAGGTGCATCGGCTGCGGAACATGCCAGTCCGCCTGTGCCGACGCCCACCGGATGCAGGGTCTTCAGGATACGCCGCGCCTGGCGCTCGTGAAGACCGGCGGTATTTCGGCCGCCCTTGCCTGCCACCATTGCGAGGGTGCCCCCTGCGCCGAGGTCTGCCCGGTGAATGCCATCGAGCACGATGGCGACCGCATCCACGTCAAGGAGCAGGAGTGCATCGGGTGCAGGCTGTGCGCCATCGCGTGCCCCTTCGGTGCCATCCATCCCGATGGCACGTCTATCGCCGGTGTCGCAGGCATGTGCGACCCGACGCCTTCGTATCCTAAGTCCCTGAGCAGCCTGCTTACGTGGGCTCCTGGCCAGTACACCTGCGCTGTCAAGTGCGACCTGTGCGCCTTCGATCCGGAAGGCCCGCATTGTGTGGCGGCGTGCCCCACCAAGGCACTGACCGTCATGGGCGGCGCGGCCGATCGCGAGCTCGACGAGGCCAAGCGCCTGCGCTCGATCGAAAACGGTCCGTCCGTCGACGTTACCGCTGTGGCCCAGGGTCTGTCCGAGAAAGCAGAAGGGAGCGTAAACAATGGATAGCATGACGCTGTTTATCGCATCGCTTGCCGTCTCGTGCATCGGTGCGCTCGCCTCGGTTCTGCTGATCAAGGCCGATAACGCCGCCAAGACCGCCGGCTGCCTTATCGGCGCCGTCGCCGCGGTGCTTTCGTTTGTGGCCGGTATCCAGGCCGTGCTGGGCGATGTCACGTCGGTCGACACCATCGTGTTCTTCCCGTTTGCCCATTTCCAGCTGCTGCTCAACCAGCTGTCCGGCCTGTTCGTGGCGCTCATCTCGGTGCTCGCGTTTGCCGGTTCGATCTACGGTCTCAACTACTTTGATGAGTACCCGGGCAAAAAGGGCCGCGCCGGCTTCTTCTTTAACACCTTTGTGGCGTCCATGATGCTCGTCATCACCGCCGACAACGTGTTTTGGTTCCTGGTCGCCTTTGAGCTCATGTCGCTGACCTCGTACTTCCTGGTCGTGTTCGAGGAGAACGAGAACTCCATCCATGGCGGTTGGCTCTACTTTGTGATCGCGCACGTGGGCTTTGTGCTCATCATGGCGAGCTTCCTCACCATGACCAACTTCGCCGGTGGCTCGTTTGCCTTTGCGGATTTCCGCGCCACGCAGTTTAGCCCCGCGGTCGCATCCGTGTGCTTCGTGCTCGCCTTCTTTGGCTTTGGCGCCAAGGCCGGTATCATCCCGCTGCACGGCTGGCTGCCCAAGGCACATCCCGAGGCGCCGTCCAACGTGTCGGCCCTCATGTCCGGCGGCATGATCAAGATCGGTATCTTCGGCATCCTCAAGGTTGGTCTCGACCTGCTCTCCGCCTCGGGCGTTCAGGTCTGGTGGGGCCTTATGGTCATGGTCTTCGGCGCGATCTCGTCGGTCCTCGGCGTGGCATTCGCCCTGCAGGAGCATGACATCAAGCGCCTGCTGGCCTATCACTCCGTCGAGAACATCGGCATCATTCTGCTCGGCGTCGGCGCTTCCATGGCCGCCATGGCACTCAACTCGGTCGGCATCGCCGTCCTGGCTCTGATGGCCGCCCTCTACCACACGTTTAACCACGCGATGTTTAAGGGCGAGCTGTTCTTGGGCGCCGGTGCACTGCTGTACTCCACGGGCACGCGCAATATGGAGAAGATGGGCGGTCTGTTCCGTCGTATGCCGGCAACGGCCATCTGCTTCCTCGTCGGCGCTCTTGCCATCTCGGCCATCCCGCCCTTCAACGGCTTTGTGTCCGAGTGGTTTACCTACCAGTCGCTGTTTAACGCTGCCATGCAGGGCGACAAGGCCGTCATGATCGTGGCCGTGTTCGCTGCCGTCGCGCTTGCCATTACCGGCGCGCTGGCTGTCACGTGCTTCGTCAAGGCCTATGGCGTCTCCTTTGCCTCCGCGCCCCGCTCCGAGGCCGCTGCCAATGCCAAGGAGGTTCCCGCCCCCATGGTGTTTGCGCAGGGCCTGCTCGCGGCCATCTGCGTCGTGCTGGGCATTGGCGCTCCCGTGATCGCGCCCGTGCTGGTCGATGTCGCCGCGTCCGTGCTGCATCCGTACGGTGGCGTGTTCGCCGCCGAGGGCATGGAGCTCATGAACCAGTACTCCGGCGCTGCCACCTCCACGCCCGCGATCGCCATTGCGCTCGTGGTGCTCGTCGGCCTTGCCTGCGGTTATCGCAAGCTCAAGACCGTCGGCAAGGTGCAGAAGTCCCAGCCGTGGGCATGCGGTTATGCTCCCAACGAGCATATGCCCGTCGTGGCCACGACCTTTGCCTCCGAGGTGTCCTGGTTTATGCAGCCGCTCTACACGCTGCGCGACCGCTGCACGGCCGTCTGCTGGTCCATCGCGCACTTCTTCCAGAAGCTCACCGGTGTGGCCGAGGCTGTGGAACCCGTACCCGACAAGGTTCTCGTCGATGCCCCGCATAAGGGTGTCGAGAAGCTCGCCGACCTCGCGACTAAGCTCGAGGGCGGCAACTACAGCATCTATATCTGCTACATCGTCGCGGCACTCGTGGTATTCCTCGTGCTCGCCGTGCAAATGGGTTAAGGAGGGGAGAGCATGAACAACATCGTACTTGCCGTTCTGCAGGGCGTGGTCGTCATGGCCGTCGCACCGTTCTTCTCCGGTCTCGGTCGCGTTATCCGCGCCAAGATGCACAACCGTCGCGGCCCCAGCATCATGCAGGACTATCGCGACCTGGCCAAGCTCTTTGCGCGCCCCGAGTCCCAGAGCGAGGATGCGAGCTTTGCGCTGCGCATTATGCCGCCGCTGTTCTTCGCCGTCGCCTTTATGCTCGCGATGGGTCTGCCGCTCTTTACAGCACAAAGCCCCATCCCGGTCTTTGGTGACGCCATCACCATCATGTACAGCCTGGCGCTCGCCCGCTTCTTCTTCGCCCTCTGCGGTGTGGATTCGTCCAACGCCTACGCCGGTATCGGCGGCGTTCGCGAGCTGCTCATGAGCGTGCTCATCGAGCCGTCCATGCTGCTGGCGCTGTTTGCCGCCGCCCTGGTGTGCGGCTCCACCGACATCGCCACCATGGGTCAGCACATCATGACGGGCGCCATCGACGCGCCGGTCGCCGTGATCCTCGCCGGCATCGCCTTTGCGATTGCCTGCTACATGGAACTCGGCAAGCTGCCCTTTGATCAGGCCGAGGCCGAGCAGGAGCTTCAGGAAGGCCCGCTCGCCGAGCTTTCCGGCCCGTCGCTCGCCATGGCCAAGCTCGCCATGTCCATGAAACAGGTCCTGGTCGTCGCCTGGTTCTGCGCGATCTTCGTCCCCTGGGGCGAGCCCGCGGCCGTGGGTATCGCGGCCGTTCTGGGCGCGGTCATCTTCCTGGTGAAGTGCCTGATCGACTTTGTCGTATGCGGCGTAATCGAGAACTCCTGCTCGCGCTCGCGTTTTAAGGTGCTTGGCAATCAGACCTGGGCCGTCGTGGGCATCGCCGTTCTGGCGTTTGTCTTCGTGGTCGTCGGCGTGTAGGAGAAGGGAGAAACAATGTCATTTGCAGTCAGTCTGTCCCTTCTCGGCTTGGTCGCTATCGCGGCCCCGATGGTGGCCTCGGTGCTCGTCGCCCTGTCCCCCCGTCCGTACGCCAAGTGGTTCAGCGTTTTGGGTGCCGCCGTCTCGACGGTCTGCACCGTCGCCCTCGCCGCGAATTTCGCTGGCGCCGGCATGCCCGACACGCAGGTCCCCCTGATCTCGTTTGGGCAGACCCTCGTCATGGGATTCACCTTCGATCGCATGAGCACACTGCTCGCGCCCGCCTTTGTGGGTATCGGCCTGCTTGTCGTGATCTATTCGATTCCCTATATGAGCGAGAATAACCGTGAGCATCCCGACGCACCGCGTCGTCGCTTCTACGCGTACCTCGCGACCTTCATCGGCGCCATGGCCGGCCTTGTGTACAGCTCGACCCTTTTGGGCCAGCTCGTGTTCTTTGAGATCACGGGTGCGTGCTCTTGGGGCCTCATTAGCTACTACATGTCGCCTACCGCCAAGAAGGCCGGCATGAAGGCCCTGATTATTACGCATATCGGTGCGCTCGGCCTGTATCTGGGCGCCGCCATCGTGTTTGCCCACACCGGCACCTTCGCCATCACCGCGATTGCCGGCCTCGACGCCAAGCTCAAGGCTATCGTCCTTTTGCTCGTGCTGTTTGCGGCTTGGGCAAAGTCCGCACAGGTCCCCATGTACATGTGGCTGCCTTCGGCTATGGAGGCACCGACGCCTGTTTCGGCCTACCTGCATGGCGCCTCGATGGTTAAGGTCGGCGTGTGCGTGTTCGCGCGTGCACTCGTCTCTGCCGGCGAGATTCCCGAGATCGTGGGCTGGGTCGCCATTATCGACGCCATGGTCACCATGCTCTTTGGTTTCCTTATGTACCTGCCGCAAAAGGACATGAAGCGCCTGCTGGCCTTCTCCACGATCGCCCAGCTCTCCTATGTGTTCTTTGGTTTGGGCGTTTCGGTCTTTGGCAGCCAGCTGGCCTTTGACGGTGCCGTGTGCCACATCTTTAACCACGCTTTCGCCAAGACCCTGTTCTTCCTGATCGCCGGTTCGTTCTCCTTTACCCTCGGCACGCGTATGCTGCCCAAGCTTCGCGGCATCGTAAAGAAGTACCCGATCTCGGGCGTGGGCTTTGGTGTCGCGGCGCTCGCCATTGCCGGCGTGCCGCCCATGAACACGTTCTTCTCGAAGTTCCAGATCATCGCCGGCGGCTTTTCCGTGGGTGCCGGCAACGTTGCGATCCTGGTGCTCGTGTGCATCATGGTCGCCGAGACCGTCGCCACCTTTGCCTGGTTCCTCAAGTGGATGGGCTATTGCCTGCCCGGCGAGCCGAGCGACGAGGTCGCTGCGGGAGCCCCGCTTCCCCGCGCGATGGCGTTCGTGTTCATCGTGCTCATCATCATGGTTATCGTCAGCGGCCCGCTTTCGGCCAGCTGGATCGGTTAGGAGGTAGAACGACATGGGTTATTCGATCGTCAACATCCTTGGCGGCCTTCTGATCGTCACGTCCACCATGGTGGTCGTCTCAAAGAACATCAAGCACGCCATCAGCTGGTATGCGGTGCAGTCACTGGTGCTCGTGGGACTGCTCGCTACGCTCGGTGCCACCACCGGTGCGCAGGAGCTGCTTATGTGGGCTGGATCTGCCTTTATCACCAAGGTCGTCCTGGTCCCTTATATCCTCAACCGCGCATACAAGAAGATGGGCGAGCCGAGCGACGCATCGCTCAAGGCCGGCCTTAAGCCCGCGTGGGCCATTTGCATCATTGCCGTCGAGGTCGCGATTTGCTTTGCCGTCGTGACGCAGATCAGCCTGCCCACGGCCGAGGTTGCAACGCCAGCGCTTGCCATTAGCTTCGCTCACTTCTTCGTGGGCCTCACCTGCATCATTTCGCAGCGCAACATCATGAAGCAGATCTTTGGATACTGCCTTATGGAAAACGGCAGCCATGTGACGCTCGCGCTTTTGGCCCCCACCGCTCCCGAGATCATCGAGATCGGTATCGCCACCGACGCCATCTTTGCCGTCATCATCATGTCCATCGTCGTGCGTCGCATTTGGGACGACTCCCACTCGCTCGATGCGCGCGACCTGTCCGAGCTGAGGGGGTAGTCCATGGAAACGTTGATTTTCGCCCTGCTCGCGACTCCTTTGGTGTTCTCGCTGGTCATGGCGTTTTTGCCCAAGAACACGTCCTATAACGTGTTTGCCGGTCTCAACCTGGTCTCCGTCGCAGCCGTCCTGGTGCTGTCGATTGTGACGGCTGGTGACGTCCTTATGAGCGGCGACACCGCGAGCGCTCTTGGCCTGTGGTTCCACCTCGATTCGCTGGGTGCCATCTTTGTGCTGCTCATCGGCTTTATCGGTTTTCTTACGGGGCTGTTCTCGCTGCCCTATGTAAAGGCCGATATCGAGGAGGGCTCCATGCCCGCCGAGCGCGCCAAGCAGTATTTTGCGCTGTTTAGCCTGTTCGTGTTCACCATGCTGCTCGCGTGCCTGTCCAACAACATGATCCTCACGTGGGCCGCCGTGGAGGCAACCACGCTTTCCACCGTGTTCCTCGTGGGCATCTACAAGAACAAGACGGCCCTCGAGGCTTCTTGGAAGTATGCGATGGTCTGCACCGCCGGCGTGGCCTTTGGCCTGTTCGGTACGCTGCTGATCTACGCCAACGCCGCCGACGTGATTCCCAACGCCCACGAGGCCGCATTTCTGTCGTGCGTGCTGCCGTATGCCGACCAGTTCGACCCGACGCTCATGCGCCTCGCCTTTGCGTTTATCGTGATCGGCTTTGGTACCAAGGCCGGCCTGTTCCCCATGCACACCTGGCTGCCCGATGCCCACTCCCAGGCCCCGAGCCCTGTCTCGGCCCTGCTCTCGGGCGTGCTGCTTAAGTGCGCCATGCTCGTGATCATGCGCTTCTACGGCTTTACCATCCAAGCCGTGGGCGCCGAGTATCCGCAGCTTTTGCTGTTGATCGTCGGCACGCTGTCCATTTTGGTGGCGGCACTTTCGATGTTCCGCCAGGACGACCTCAAGCGCCGCTTTGCGTACTCGTCTGTGGAGAACGTGGGCGTTATTGCCCTGTGCCTGGGTATCGGTGGCCCGCTGGGTATCGCCGCGGCCCTGCTGCACTGCGTGTTCCACGGCTTTACCAAGACGCTTGCCTTCTGCGTGTCCGGCAACATCCAGCACGCTTTTGGCACGCGTAGCCTGGCCAAGATCCAGGGCGTCGTCGAGGTTGCTCCCGCAACCGCCGCGCTCGCCGTCCTGGCGCTGCTCGGTCTTGGTGCCTTCCCGCCCTTTGGCATGTTTATCTCCGAGTTCCTGACTTTTGTCGCCGGTGTTACCGCTGGTCCCATGTGGCTGGTCGTCGTGGTCGCCCTCGGTCTTACCGTGGCCATCTCCGCGCTCACCCGCATCGCGCTCAAGTCGGTATTCGGCCATGCGCCCCAGGGCATGGGCAAGCATGAGGCCCCGGCGCTCATGCTTATCCCCGAAATCATCCTGGCTGTCATGATCTTGTGGTTTGGCATCGCCACCCCGCTGCCTCTTGTGCACGGTGTGGAGACCGCGACCGGCATCGTGCTCGAGCAGAGCACCGAGGAGCTTCACGCGACGCCGATGTACCGCGCTGTGTTCGGTACCGAGACCGCTCAGAGCGAGGTGGAGTAACGAATGATTGAAACTGAGAACAAGGTGTATGCCCGTCGCTGCGAGAGCCATGTCGAGGCCCTGCGCCGCGCCGTTCCGGGCTGCATCGAGAAGGTCGAGTGGCAGTGCGAGGACCAGCTGACGATTACCGTCAAGCAGGACAAGCTGCCCGAGGCCGTCCACTACCTGTATTACGAGCGTTACGGCTGGATTCCCGTGATTGTCGGCAACGACGAGCGCTCCCTGTGCGGCCGTTACGCCGTGTACTACGTCATCTCCATGGAGGGGGAGGACCCCGGCTGGGTTACCGTGCGTGCCGAGGTCGACCCCGCCAAGATGACGTTCCCGTCCGTGACGCCGTTCGTCCCCGCCTGCGTGTGGGGCGAGCGCGAGCTGCGCGATATGTTCGGCCTGATTCCCGAGGGTCTGCCCGACCGCCGTCGCCTGGTGCTTCCCGACGATTGGCCCAGCGGGCTGTACCCGTTGCGCAAGGATTCGATGGATTACCGTTTCCGCCCCGCCCCCGCGAGCGACATGGAAAACTACGAATTCTTGGCCGACACCAAGGGCAAGGAGACCACGCTCGTCCCCATGGGACCGTTGCACATCACCTCCGACGAGCCCGGCCACTTCCGCCTGTTCGTTGAGGGCGAGACGATCGTCGATGCCGACTACCGTCTGTTCTACGTGCACCGCGGCATGGAGAAGGTCGCCGAGACGCGCCTGAACTATGACGCCGTGACGTTCCTCGCCGACCGCATCTGCGGCATCTGCGGCTGCGCCCACTCGGTGGCCTATGCCGAGGCCGTCGAGCGCGCCCAGGGCATTCATGTCCCGCCGCGCGCCCAGTACATCCGCGCCATCATGCTCGAGGTCGAGCGTCTGCACTCACACCTGCTCAATATTGGCCTCGCATCGCACTACACCGGCTTCGACTCCGGCTTCCAGCAGTTCTTCCGCGTCCGCGAGAAGTCCATGGACCTGGCCGAGAAGCTCTCCGGTCACCGCAAGACCTACGGCCTCAACGTGATCGGCGGCGTGCGTCGCGACATTTTGGCCGAGCAGAAGCTCTCCACGCTCACGACCATCCACCAGCTGCGCTCCGAGGTTCAGGAACTCGTCGACATGCTGCTCTCCACGCCCAACTTTATCGAGCGTACGAGTGGCATCGGCATTCTGGACCGCAAGATCGCTCGCGACTTCTCGCCGGTCGGCCCGCTCATGCGCGGCTCGGGCTATGCCCGCGACGTGCGCTTTGACCATCCGTTCGACGGCTACGCCGATCCGGATGTCCAAAAGATGCATGCCGCCACGGCCGACACCTGCGATGCCTTCGGCCGTACCGCCGTCCGCATCCAGGAGGTCTACGATTCGATTGACATGATCGAGACCATGCTCGAGAACTGCCCGTCGGGCCCCATCCTCACCACGGATTGGGAGTACACCCCGCACAAGTACGCCATCGGTGCCACCGAGGCGCCGCGCGGCGAGGACGTGCACTGGGCCATGCTCGGCAACAACCAGAAGTGCTACCGCTGGCGCGCCAAGGCCGCCACGTACAGCAACTGGCCGGTCCTGCGCTACATGTTCCGCGGCAACACCGTGGGCGACGCGGCGCTGATCGTCGGCTCGCTCGACCCGTGCTACTCCTGCACCGACCGCGTGACGGTGACCGATGTCGCCGCCAAGCGCGACCACGTGCTCGACAAGGAGCAGTTCGAGAACGTCTGGCGCGACAAGTCGCCGCTTGCGGGCGAGGGCACCATGGCCGCTCCGCTCGATGAGGAGGCGCTCTAATATGCTGAAGCTTTGGAAGGTTAACGCCAAGGCCGGCGACGCGACGGTCAAGTACCCGTTTGCACCGTTCCCCACCAACAAGGACATGCGCGGCAAGCCCGAGCACAATGCCGAGCTCTGCATCGCCTGCGGTGCCTGCGGCGTGGCGTGCCCGGCCGATGCCATTCGCATGGACACCGACCTTGCGGCCGATACCATTACCTGGTCGATCGACTACGGCCGCTGCATCTTTTGCGGCCGCTGTGAGGAAGCCTGCCCCATGGAGGCCATCAAGCTCACCGAGGAGTTTGAGCTGGCCGTCATGAGCAAGGACGACCTTACCAGCAAGAGCGTCTATACGCTCGAGCACTGCTCGCGTTGCGGCAAGCCGTTTGCCCCGCACAAGGAGATCGACTACGCCAAGCGCCTGCTGCAAAAGGCCGGCGGCATGGAGGCCGAGCAGGCCGCCCGTACCGTCGGTATGTGCCAGGAGTGCAAGCGCGAGCTCGACGCCCTGCGCGCCGCCTCAGCCGTAAAGACCGGCAACGCGCACGGCATGGCTGCCAACGAGACGCTTGCGTCCGGTGAGCCCCAGGGCCCCGGCATGGAGTATCTGGGCGGTCATGGCGTGAACCCGGAGTATATCGACCGCGAGCTCAACCCCGATGCGCCCGAGATTCCCGCCGGTCCGGCGCCGGTCGAGGGCATCATCATGGATTTTGATACGAAGGAGGAGTAACCATGGCCGAACCCACGCTTTTGCCCGAGCGGCTTCAGTACCGCCCGACCAAGATCGAGCTCGACGAGAGCATCGAGAAGGCCAAGGCGACCCTTCTTAAGAAGATCAAGCGCTCGGTGTACGTCTACCGTGTTGACTGCGGCGGCTGCAACGGCTGCGAGATCGAGATCTTCGGTTCCATCACGCCCGTCTTCGACGTCGAGCGCTTTGGCATCAAGGTCGTGCCCTCGCCCCGTCACGCCGATGTGCTGCTGTACACCGGCGCCGTGACGCGTGCCATGCGCATGCCGGCGCTGCGCGCCTTTGAGGCCGCACCCGATCCCAAGATCGTGGTGTCCTATGGCGCGTGCGGCTGCACCGGCGGCATCTTCTACGACAACTACTGCGTCTGGGGCGGCACGGATAAGATCTTGCCGGTCGATGTCTATATCCCCGGCTGCCCGCCCAGTCCCGCGCAGACCATCTACGGCTTTGCCATGGCGCTCGGTCTGCTGGACCAAAAGCTCCATGCCGAGACCACGGTGGAGGCCGCCGGCGAGCAGGCCGATATCCTGCACCCCGGTGTGCCGTACAAGCTGCGCGTTGCTATTGAGCGCGAAGCTCGCGCCATGAGCGGCTACCGTTACGGCCGCGACCTGGCCAATGAGTTTATGGATACGCTCGAGGGCGCGCCCAAGGGCGATATCCGCGGTGCCATGGCGCTGCTCATCGACAAGCAGGACGATCCTCGCCGCGTTGAGGTCTACTCGGCGCTGCAGGATCTGGTGCTGGCCGGAGGTCGCTAGATGGAGCTCACGGACCGCTCTAGTTACTTTGCGGGCCCCGGCATGCTCGGCGGCTCCTTTGGCGATGCCTCGCGCGCAAGCGACGAGGCTGCCGAGGGCGTCGCCGACCCCTGCCTGGGTCATGCGCCCGACCAGGTGGTCTTCTATGAGCTCACGCGTAAGTTTGTGGAGACCGAGGAAGACGTTCCCCAGGAGGCCTGCGACGTGCTGTACTACACGCTCGCCGTGGGCCACCACACCGGCGTGCTCGACTGCTTTGAGCCGCGCCTGTCGGTGCCGGTGGATGTGTTCTATTCGCTCGTCGACGCGCTGCCGGAGGGGGAGGCCAAGACCAAGTTCGAGGCCATCCGCTCCTTTGGCGAGTGCCAGCTCGACAAGGCGGCGGTGCCGTCGCTGCTCGAGGCCTGCGATGCGCTGCTCGACGAACGCGGTTTTCGTGGGTCGGCTAAGGCCGGTATCTCGGTGTTCGACGACGACTTTGGCCTGCATGCCCAGCAGGTCGCGTTTCTGATGAAGTTCCGCGATCTGGTTGAGCGCGTGCGCGATGTGTCGGGCGTGTATCTGACGGGAAGGTTGCAGTAATGGGTTGCGTTGTGGATGGACGTGTGAACGGCGCCCCGTTTGCGGGTATCGTGCTCACGGCGGGAAGCGTGCTGCGTGCCGACGATGCCGCCGGCCCCGTGCTCTCCAAAAAGATGGAGGACGCGCCCATCGCCGGTTGGTACACCATCGATGGCGGTCAGACGCCCGAGGACGACATCATTGAGGTCAAGCGCGAGCGTCCGCCTCGCCTGGTCTTGGTCGATGCTGCCGACATGGCGCTGCCCGTCGGGTCCATCCGTTTGCTCGACAAGCGTGATGTGGCCCGCAAGTCGATGTTCACCACGCATTCGCTCCCTTTGTCGATTCTGATCGAAGAGATTGAGCAATCGTGCGAAGATATCGTCTTCATAGGGATTCAGCCGGGCGACACGGAGTTTTACAACCCCATGTCCCCGGAGGTCTTTGAGGCCGTCGACGCCGTGTACGACGCTGTGGCCGCTAACGACTTTTCCCACTTTGTCCGCTTGGGGCAAGAGCAATAGGAGCGCTTGTCCCTGCTGATTAGGAAAGAAGTGATTGACATGGCAGATTCCAAGGCAGAATATCCCGCTCCCGATTGCCTGGGGCCCGCCGCGATCGAGGCCAAGACCGAGGCCGCCGGCGTGACTAAGGCCAACCTGCCGGTTGCAAAGGCCTTTCTGTTGGCAATGTTCGCCGGCGCGTTCATCGCCTTCGGTGGTCTGTTCTTTACCGTGTTCTTGAGCGATAGCACGCTGGGCTGGGGCGCCCAGCGCGTCGTGGGCGGCCTGTGCTTTTGCCTGGGCCTGGTGCTGGTGCTGGTGTGCGGCGCCGAGTTGTTCACCGGTAATTCGCTTATGGTCTGCGCGCTCAAGAGCAAAAAGATCACCCTGGTCCAGATGCTCAAGGCCTGGGTCGTCGTATGGGTCGGTAACTTTGTCGGTGCCCTGTTCATTGTCTTTTTGGTGTACATGGCCGGCATTTACAAGCTCAACGGCGAGGCGGTCGCCAATTCCATGGTGAGCGTCGCCGCCGGCAAGGTGACGATCGACTGGGTGACGATCTTCTTCCGCGGCATCCTGTGCAACATCTTTGTGTGCCTGGCTGTTTGGATCGGTACCGCCGGCAAGACCGTGGTCGATAAGGTCGTGGGCATTTTGCTGCCCATCGCCGCCTTTGTGGCCTGCGGTTTTGAGCACTGCGTCGCCAACATGTACTTTTTGCCCATGGGCGCCGTGATGCATGCATGCGGTTACGGTGCCGACGTCGCCGGCGCTGATGCGCTCAACGTTGCGGGCATTGCGTTTAACCTGTCCGCCGCCACGCTGGGCAACATCGTGGGCGGCGCGGTTCTGGTCGCGCTCGGCTACTGGTTTATCTACGCCAAGAAGTCCGAGGCGTAAGATACCGTCTGTTTGACGTTGGGCCTCCCGCGGGGCGTTGCCGTGCGGGAGGCTTTTTGGGTCTGGGGCTCGTTGCCGGGCTTTTGGCCTGTTGTCTTTGGCTGATGAAAGGGGTAATCGAGATGGCATTTGCTGTGAAGCGTGACGGTCGCGCCGTGGTGACCACATGCGGGGGATGCTATGCCGATTGCGCCTTTGCGGCCCATGTTGAGGATGGGCGTGTGGTGGCTGAACTGCCGGTTGTGGGGCATCCGTGCGCGGCGCGTGCCCTGTGCGCCCGCGGGCGCCATCGCCTGGACATGCCGTTTGACGAGCGCGACCGGATTTTGCACCCCATGCGCCGACGAGCTGATGGCTCGGGGTTCGATGCGATTTCCTGGGATGAGGCGTTCGCGCAGATCGCTGTGCGCCTTTTGGGGATTGTTGACGAGCACGGGCCTCGTGCGCTGGGCATGACGCTCGGCGTGCCCTCGTTCGACCGTTACTGGGCGTATCGCTTTATGCATGCGCTGGGCTCACCCAACGCGTACGGTGCCGACGGCGCCTGCGAGGTAAGCCGTCTCACCGGTTGGGAGCACAGCCTAGGCTACAGCCCCGCCTCCGACCTGGCGCATACCGATTGCATCATGTACCTGGGGCGTTCCATCGTCGATTCGTCGACGATGGGGGCCGTTGATGCGCTCAACGATGCCCGTCGCCGTGGGGCGAAGATTATCGTGGTCGACCCCCGGCGCAGTGGCTCGGCTGCGCTTGCCGACCGCTGGCTGCGCGTGCGCCCGGGCTGTGACCTTGCCTTGCTGCTGGGCATTGCGCATGTCTTGATTGCCGAGGGCCTGTACGACCACGAGTTCGTTGCCCGCTATACCATGGGTTTTGATGAGCTGGCGCAGGCTGCTGCTGCTTGGACGCCCGAGTGGGCCGAGTCGATGTGCGATGTGCCGGCGTACGATATCCGAGCGACTGCGCGTGATTTGGCTGCCGCCGCGCCCGCTGCCGTGGTGGACGCCGGCTTTCATGGCGGCATTGGCATCGCGTATGCCAATAGCACCCAGACCGCGCGCGCGATTTGTCTGGTCGATGTGCTGCTGGGCTGCATCGGACACGCGGGCGGCGCGCTCAATCCACCTACACCGCTTGCGCTGGGCGACCTGGATCCTGCGCGTTTCGCGACGCCGCTGGTGCCTCGTGAGCCCAAGTTGGGGTCCGAGCGCTATCCACTGGTCGATCCGGTGCGCGGCCTGTGCACGACCATCGGTCAGTCGATTCTTGCCGGCGATTTGCGTGGGCTCATCGTCTATGCCAGTAACCCCGGTGCGGGCTATGGCAATGCCGGGGCGTGGCTATCGATTCTGGAACAGCTTGACCTGCTCGTGACCGTTGATATTCGCTGGTCCGAGACGGCGCGCGTGTCCGATTTCGTGCTGCCCGACGTGACGTATCTGGAGGCCGATCGCGGTGTGGGCACGGTCGTGGGCGCCAACGATGCGCGGGTGTTCTACCGCAATGCCGTGCTGCCTGTGCAGCATGACGACACGAGACCGGGGCGGGAGATCTTTGCCGGGTTGGCTGCGGCCTGCGGCGTTGGCGAGTTCTTTGACTTTACGTCCGACGATTTGGCCGCCGCCCAGGTGGCGCCTTTTGGGATCGATCTGGACGAGCTCAAGGAGCGCGGCTGGGCCGACACGGGTGTTGCGTTGCCGTCGCGTACGGGTGAGCCGGCGATTCCCTTGGATGGCGGCAAAATTGCGCTGGCAAGCGACGTATGGGAACGTGCCGGCCTGGGTTGCGTACCCAACTGGATCGCTCCCATGGTGGAGCCTGGCCCGGGGATGTTTCGCCTCATTAGCGGCAATCGACCCTTTGAGTCGCATACCTCGCGCAGGCTCGCGGCCCAAGGTGCCGCCGAGGCGGGTTCCGACTTGGACGCCGTGCAGATGAATGCCGATGCTGCTGCACACATGGGCATCACCGACGGTGAGATCGCCGAACTCGTGAGCGATATGGGCCGCGACCGCGTGCGCGTGGAGACGACGCCGTATCTGCATCCGGCGTGCATCTTCACCTCGGCCGCCCCCGGCGGACGCGCATTTGGCGCCGATGCCGGTGGCGCTCAGGCCCTGGGCGTCGGGCCGCTCGACCACACGCCACTGCGCTGGGACCCGTTGACGGGTGCCGCGCTCACCCAGGAAAACGCCGTTCGCGTGGAAAAGATCGCGGCGCGCGAGGATAATAACGAGTAATTGACTCAGCTGATGCATTCGACTGATCCACGTTTCTTTTGAAAGGCCGCACATGAGCGATAGCCAGAACATGTCCGATGAGGTACGCGCCCGCCTGCGCGCCATTCCTTCCGTCAACGAGCTGCTTGCCGAGTGGCCGGTAGTGAAGGCAGCGGGGGAGACCTGCGACGCGGTGGTGCATGCCGCCGTGACGGCCGAGCTCGACGAGGAGCGCGCAGCCATTCGCGCCGGTGCCGCCCCGCGCTCTAAGCGCGACCTAGCCTCGGCCATCGAGTGGCGTGCGCACCGCTCCGCGTTGCCGAGCCTGCGCCCTGCCGTCAACGCTACGGGCGTGGTCATCCATACCAACTTGGGCCGCGCCCCGCTCGCGGAGTCGGCCGCCAAGGCCGTGGCCGAGGTCGCGCGCGGCTACAGCACGCTCGAGTACAGCGTGGACACCTGCTCGCGCGGGTCGCGCAAGGAGCATGCCGCGCAGCTGATTCGCTCTCTCACCGGTGCCGAGGACGCGCTCGTGGTCAACAACAACGCCGCCGCGGTGCTGCTGGTGCTGGCGACTCACGCTGCGGGCAAAGAGGTTATCGTCAGCCGCGGCGAGCTTGTCGAGATTGGCGGCAGCTTCCGCATCCCCGATGTCATGGCGGCTTCGGGCGCCAAACTCGTCGAGGTCGGCGCCACCAATCGCACGCACCTGACAGATTATGAGCAAGCCATCACGCCCGATACGGCGATGATCCTTAAGGTCCATCCTTCCAACTATCGCATCGAGGGTTTTCACAAGGAGGTGGGTTCTCGGGAGCTTGCGGCGCTTGCTCACAAGCACGGCCTGCTGTTCTACGAGGACCAGGGCTCGGGCGCGCTGTTGTCCGACGACATCTTGGTGCGCGGAGGCGAAGAAACCACGCCGGCTTCGGTCGCGGCGGGGCTCGATATCGTGTCATGCTCGGGCGATAAGCTGCTCGGCGCCGCGCAGGCGGGCATTATCATGGGCCGTCGCGATCTGGTCCAGGCCTGCGGGTCGCATCCGCTTATGCGCGCCCTGCGCCCGGGTAAGCTCGCGCTGGCGGCGCTCGAGGCTACACTGCACATTTACATGGACGGTGCCGACGTGGCCCATCGTGATATTCCGGTGCTCAGTATGCTTACGATGCCACAGGCCCATTTGGAACGACGTGCCCGCAAGCTGCGCGAGCTGATGGTGGCGGGCCTCGATAAGGCTGGCTGCCCGTGTGCCGTGCAGGTGGAAATCGTCGAGGAGTCGTCGACTCCCGGCGGCGGCTCGCTGCCTACCGTCGAGCTGCCCACCACGTGCGTTGCCGTGCGTCTTGTCGATGAGTGTCTTTCCGTTGACGTGCTCAAGCGCTCGCTCGTCCAAGATTTCGACACACCGGTCGTCACGCGCGCCTCGCACGATCGCGTCCTGTTTGACGTACGCACGCTCGTGGGTGACCGCGATATCGAGACGGTGGCATCGACGCTCGTCGCGTGCGTTAAGAAGGCGATTGCTCGATGAGTGAGGTTCAAGCGCTGGTGGAGTGTCCCGTTATCGTTGGCACGGCGGGCCACGTCGACCACGGTAAGTCGGCACTGATCGAGGCGCTGACCGGCAAGAATCCCGACCGCCTGGAGGTCGAGCGCCGTCGCGGCATGACGGTGGAGTTGGGCTTTGGCGAGCTGGCGCTGCCGAGTGGCAAGATCGTTGGCCTGGTCGACGTGCCGGGCCACGCGCATTACCTGCGCGCCATGGTGCAGGGTGCGACTGGCATCGACGTTGCCGTGCTGGTGGTCTCTGCCGTCGAGGGCGTTATGCCGCAGACGCGCGAGCACGTGCATGTACTGGAGCTGCTGGGTGTCACGCATATGGTGGTCGCGCTGACGATGTGTGACCTGGCCGACGCCGAGATGACCGAGCTTGCCGAGCTCGATGTCGATGACTTTTTGTCGGGTACCGTGTTTGCGGACGCGCCGATCGTGCCTGTGTCGTCCAAGACAGGCGAGGGGATCGAAAGGCTGCTCGCCGTGCTCGACGAGCAGGTTACCGCTTGCTGGGATGCCTGCCGCGCCCGTGCCGAGCTCACCGATGCCGCACCGCGTCTACCCATCGACCGCTGCTTTACGATCAAGGGCGTCGGCGCTGTCGTGACGGGAACGCTGCACGATGCGCCCGTTGCGGTGGGTGACGAGCTGATGGCTTTACCGTCGCGTACGGTCTGTCGTGTGCGCGGGATTCAGGTGCATGGCGATACGCCGCGCGCGCTGCCTGGTCAGCGTGTGGCGCTCAACCTAGTTGGTGACGGTGTCGCGGCGCTTGACCGTGGTGAGATGCTGGGCGTGGCGGACCGCTTTGGCCAGACGTTGCGCTTTATGATGACGTTCACCTACCTGGGCCGCGAGGGCACCAAGCCGCGCGTGCTCGAGTCGGGCGCGCGTGTGCATGTGATGGCCGGCACGGCCGAGGTCGTCGGCCGCATCATGCTTTTGGAGGGCGAGGCCCCCATGGCGGTGGGCGAGACCCGGACCGTACAGGTGCGCTTGGAGGAGCCGCTGCCGCTGCGTGCCGGAGACCATGCCGTGGTGCTGTCGTATTCGCCCGTTATGCTCATTGGCGGCGGGCGTGTGCTGCTTTCGCGCTGCCGTCGCTCGCGCGAGCTTTCGGCGGGGGAGCGCGCGCTGCTTGCAGCGCTTGAGGCCGGCGATGCCGTCGCTGGTGTTGAGGCGTGGTTGGCGCTGCAGGCGCTGCCGGTTGCGGCGGCTGATGTTGCCGAGGCGCTCGATCTTGTTGCCGGTGAGGCTGAGGCGGCGTTGCGCGAGTTGGTGGCGAAGGGCGCTGCTTGCGCGCTAGCTGGCTCGGATGGCTCGCTGTATGCAGATGCTTCCGCGCTCGATGCCGCCATGGACGTGTTGGCGGCGACCCTGACCGCCATGCACGCGGCGGCCCCCAAGGAGACGGGCTTTACGCCCGGCGCGGTCGCCCATGCCGCCTGGCCCGCTGCGGATGAAGCCGTTGCCGCGACGTTGATTGCCGAGGGCTGCTCACGTGGTGTGTGCGCCGCCGAGGGCGCCGAGGTATTCGATCCGCACTCGGCCGCCGCTGCCGCACGCGTGGTGCGAGAGGCCTGCGAGCGGATTGTCGCGCTGCTTGACGAGACCGGCCTGGATGCACCGGCGCTTCCCGAGGTGGGCGAACAGCTGCAGCTCGGCCGCGACACCATGACGCGTGCCCTGCGCGAGCTTTCGCTCAACCGCTCGATCGTTAAGGTCGAGCGCGACGTTGCCCTGTCCGCTGCCGCCGAGGCCCATGCGCGCGAGCTTGTTGCCGCTGCCATTGAGGCAGCCGGCGGCGCTGCCACCACGAGCGTGCTGCGCGAGGCCCTGGGTGTGTCGCGCAAACGTGCCATCAGCATCTTGGAGCACCTGGATGCCGTACGCTTTACGGTCCTCGACAAGGAAGCCGGCGGCCTGAGGTCCCTGCGCTAGATCGGCTGCCCCGCCCCACCTCCTCAGTTGCGGTGAAATAGTTCTTGTTTTCCGGTTTAGATACCTCTTCCAGGAACTATTCCACCGCAACTTCTTGTTCGTCTTTTTGGGATGGAGCCGTTTCGGTTTGGTAAAATACCGCCGCACTTGGGAACGGATGGGCTCCGGTGGGCTCCGCGGTCCTCAAAACCGTTGCGAGGCGTGCAAAACGTCTTGGATGTGTTCGATTCACATACGTTCCCGCCATACGCTACCAGCGCTTTTGTGCTCGCGGTCTTGCTGCGTGCCGCAAAGGCGCTGTTTTGTTTTTGCACGAGCTTTTCGTAGCGCTGCTATTTCGGTGGCTGTATTTAGCTTCGTGCACCGGGCTTCGAGCATGCCGATGGAGGTGTTTTGCCGTATGACTACCGTAAGACGTGCCGATCTTTCTTGTGTCGTCCAAGCGGGTGGGCTGTCCTCGCGCATGGGCTGCGACAAGGCACGCATGGCGTTTTGCGGCGAGCCGCTCATCGAACGCGTGCTGGGTCGGCTGGCGCCAGTTGCCGGCGAGTTGGTCGTGACGACTTCGCGTCCCAGCGAGCTCGCCTACCTTGAGGAGCGCGCGTTTGGCGGCCTGGTGCCGCGAATAGTGTCGGACCTTGAGGGGCCGGCGGGCGCCATGCGCGGCATCGCGAGTTCGCTGACTGCGGCCCGGCTGCCTCTCGTTGCTATCGTCGCCTGTGATATGCCGTTTGTCTCTTCGGAGCTAATCGGTGCTCTTGCTGGCTGTGTTGAGGCCGAGGCGCTCGACGTGTGCGTGCCGCGCGAGGAGCGGGGAATTGAGCCGCTTTGCGCCGTCTGGCGCCGTGACGCGTGTGCGCCGGTTGCCCAAGAACTGCTCGCCGGTGACCGTCAGCGAATCCGCTGCCTGATCGACCGGGTGAACGCCGGGTATTTGGACGAGCCTCAGATTGTCACGGTCGCCGGCTCGACGCTCTGCTTCGAGAACGTCAATACGCCCGAGGAGTTTGCGGCGGCCGAGTTACTCGCCTAGACGATTGGAGTTGCCATGTCTCACGATATTTGTCCCGACACGGGAGAACCTTGCACTTGCGACGGGTCCGAACCCTGTACCTGCGGTTGCGGTGGCTGTGGACATACTGCGGAAGAGGAAGCGGCCGCCGCGGCGTATCGCGATGCACACCGCGAAGGCCCGTCCGGTGATGCTCTCGACCACGAACGCAAGATCATCGTTTCGTTCGATAGCACCTTCGATGTGATGGAATGCGAGCAGCTGTGCCTTGCCGCCGGTGTGCCCGGGCGCATCATGCCGCTGCCCGGCTCCATCACCGCCGGCTGCGGACTGTGCTGGGCCATGCCGTTCTCGGGCGATGCCCTCGCCGCCTTCCGCGCCGCCACCGAGGGCTGCATAACCCCCGCCGACTATCATCAGCTCGTCCTCTAACCACCAACATCACCACAAAGGTGCCTGTCCCCAATGTGGTGGTTTGGAACACGTGGACGAAACAGCTTCGAAACACGGATTTTGCACGTCAGGTGCTCAAAAACGCATCTACCTGCATCGTAATCAAAACGAAACATCCGCTCGTTGCCTTATTCGTAACTTTGCTGCAACAGTGCGATATTATCCATACTCGATAAAGCTCACGGCGCATGGGGCGCCGCGAACAACACTTTTCGTTTCCCATCATTGGAGGAAGCATGAGCTACACGCAGAAAGTTCTCGACGAGCTCAAGGCCCGCTATCCCGAGCAGCCTGAGTTCATCCAGGCCGCGACCGAGATCCTCGGCACCATCCAGCCGGCGCTCGACGCCCACCCCGAGTACGAGGAGGCTGCCCTGCTGGAGCGCCTCGTCGAGCCCGAGCGCATCGTTATGTTCCGTGTTCCCTGGGTCGACGACCAGGGCAAGGTCCAGGTCAACCGCGGCTACCGCGTCGAGTTCAACTCTGCCATTGGACCCTACAAGGGCGGCCTGCGCTTTAACCCGACGGTCACCCTGGGCATGCTCAAGTTCCTGGGCCTGGAGCAGATTCTCAAGAACAGCCTGACCACCCTTCCCATGGGCGGCGGCAAGGGCGGCTCCGACTTTGATCCCAAGGGCAAGTCCAACAACGAGATCATGCACTTCTGCCAGTCCTTCATGACCGAGCTCTATCGCCACATCGGCCCCAACACCGACGTTCCCGCCGGTGACCTGGGCGTTGGCGGCCGCGAGGTTGCCTACATGTTTGGCCAGTACAAGCGCCTGACCAACGAGTGGACCGGCGTCCTTACCGGCAAGGGCCTCTCCTTTGGCGGCTCGCTCGCCCGTACCGAGGCCACCGGCTACGGCCTGGCCTACTTTGTGGACGAGTACCTCAAGAGCCGCGGCGACTCCTTCGAGGGCAAGAACGTCGTCGTTCACGGCTCCGGTAACGTCGCCATCTACGCGGTCCAGAAGGTCTCCCAGCTCGGCGGCAAGGTGCTCGCCTGCTCCGATACTCACGGCTGGGTCGAGGATCCTGACGGCATCGACTACACCGTGCTCGAGCACGTCTACAACAAGAAGCGCTCCGGCCACGACAAGGGCGTTACGCTCGCTATGTACGTTGACGAGAAGCCTAACGCCGTGTGGCACGAGGGCGACGGCCGTGGCGTTTGGCAGCTGCCCTGCGACATCGCGCTGCCCTGCGCTCGCGAGAACACGCTGCTGCTCGAGGACGCCCAGGCGCTCGTCGCCAACGGCTGCAAGGTGGTCGGCGAGGGCGCGAACATGCCCACGACCATCGAGGCCACGAACTACTTCCAGGAGAACGGCGTTGCCTTTATGCCCGGTAAGGCTGCCAACGCCGGCGGCGTGCTCGTGTCCGGCCTGGAGATGAGCCAGAACGCCGAGCACCTGTCCTGGACCTTCGAGGAGGTCGACGGCAAGCTCGAGCAGCTCATGCGCGGCATGTTCCACAACGTGGACGACACCGCCAAGGAGTATGGCCAGGAGGGCAACTTTGTCATGGGCGCCAACATCGCCGGCTTCCTGAAGGTCGCCGACGCCATGCTCGCCCAGGGCGTCTGCTAAATCTTCGCTCGACATAGCATGTGATGAGGCTCCCAGCTATCCGGCTGGGAGCCTTTTTCTATGGCGGTGAGGGTCGTGCGCTCTCGTTTGGTACACTTAGAGGTACTGGACAAGTGAAGAGATGGGGGAGAACGTGCTCAAGTTCGGTACCTACGTCCGTGTTGGAAGCGCGGCCGAAGCCTATGAGCTCTTGCAGAAGAACCGCAACAACAAGATTGTGGGCGGTGGCATCTGGATGCGCCTGGGTTCGCGTCGTGTGGCGACGGCGATTGACCTTTCGGCCTGCGGACTCGATCAGATCGAGGAGACCGAGACCGAGTTTCGCATCGGTGCCATGTGCACCCTGCGCCAGCTCGAGCGTCATGCCGAGCTCAACGCGCTTGTCAACCATGTCTTTGAGTTCGCCGTCCACGATATCGTGGGTGTGCAGCTGCGCAACACCGCCACGGTGGGCGGCAGCATCTACGGTCGTTTTGGTTTCTCGGACGTGCTCTCGGCCTTTTTGGCGCTCGATTCGTACGTTGAGCTGACGGGGGCCGGCCGTGTGCCGCTCGCCGAGTTCGTGGACATGGGCTATGTGCGCGACGTGATCGAGCACGTGGTGGTCGTTAAGCACGATTACCGCGCAAGCTACGAGACCGTGCGCAAGGCCGCGACCGACTTCCCCTCGCTGAACGTCACCGCCGCCTGGTGGGACAACAGCTGGCATGTCACCGTGGGTGCTCGCCCGCTGCGCGCGACCCTGCTGCAGGGCGAGGCGTGCGGCCTTACCGCCGAGCAGCCTTCTGAGGACGAGCTGCGTGCCCTGGCAGAGTCCGTACGCGCGCTGAGCTACGGTACCAATCTGTGGGGCTCGGCCGACTACCGCCGTCGCATCTCGGCACCGCTGGCGATTCAGGCTGTGCGCCGCGCCGCCGGCATCGAGCTTTCGGCCGCGCTTGCCCGCGAGCTCGAGGGCGTGCAGATGCCTAAGTTTGCCACGGACGAGTATTCCTGCCGCCGCGTGCCCGGCGTCGATTCTAGCGAGGTGCGCTAATGGCTGCCAAACTCATCGATCTTTCCTTTACGCTCAACGGCCGCAAGGTCAAGGTTCAGATTGCCCCCGACACCATGCTCTTTTCGCTGCTGCGCGAGCAGGGCTGCGCGTCGGTGCGCTGCGCCTGCGAGACCACCAACTGCGGCCTGTGCACGGTGTGGCTCGATGGCGATCCGGTGCTGAGCTGCTCGGTTCCCGCCGCCCGTGTTGAGGGCCACACCATTACCACGCTCGAGGGCCTCAAGGCCGAGTCCGAGGCGCTCGCCCGCGCAATGGCTGCCGAAGGCGCCGAGCAGTGCGGTTTTTGCGCCCCCGGACTCATCATGAACGTGCTGGCGCTTGCCCGCGCCGCCAAGGAGGACCCGAGCCTCGTCGCCACGCGTGAGGAGCTCTCGCGCCAGCTCGCCGGCAACCTCTGCCGCTGCAGCGGCTACGAGAGCCAGCTGCGCGCCATCGTGCGCTTCCTCAACGAGTCCGGCGTGCAGGTGGGCTTTGAGATGCCCGAGCTGCCGGTCAACGACACCAGCTGCGACGGCGTCTCGTACAAGCAGATCACCCACAAGCAGCCCAAGAAGGACTCGAAGGCCCTGCTCGAGGGTCGTCCGGTCTACACCGGCGATATGGTGCCCGCCGGCGCGCTCATCGTCAAACTCAAGCGCAGCCCGTATGCTCGCGCCAAGATCCGCTCCATCGATACGTCGCGCGCCCTGAAGGTGCCCGGCGTCGTGGGCGTCTACACCTACGAGGACGTGCCCAAGCGCCGCTTTACCATCGCCGGTCAAAGCTATCCGCAGCCGAGTCCCTACGACCGCCTGATCCTCGAGAACCTCGTGCGCTACCAAAACGAAGAGGTGGCGATCGTCGCCGCCGAGACCGAGGAGGCCGCCGACAAGGCACTCAAGCTCATCAAGGTCGACTATGAGGTGCTCGAGCCCCTGCTCGACTTTACCCAGGCGCTCGATAACGACATCGTGGTCCACCCCGAGGGCGACGTGACCTTTATGTTCCCGCAGGGCGGCGATGTCCCGCGCAACCTGGTGTGCAGCGGTACCAGCGATTTTGGCGACCTTGACGAGGCCTTCGCCCAGAGCGACATCGTCTTTGAGCGCACCTACACCAGCCAGGCCACGCAGACTGCGCCCATGGAGACCTTCCGCGCCTTCGCGACGACCGATGCGTTCGGCCGCATCTCGGTGACCACCTCGACGCAGGTGCCCTTCCACGTGCGCCGCATGGTCGCGCAGTCGCTCGACATTCCGCAGTCGCAGGTGCAGGTCATTAAGCCGCGCATCGGCGGCGGCTTTGGCTCCAAACAGACGGGCTGCTGCGAGATCTTCGTTGCGTTTGTGACGCAGCAGACCGGCCGTCCGAGCTATTGCTGCTACACCCGCGAGGAGACCATCACCGCGGGCAACTCGCGCCACCAGATGCAGATGACCGTTAAGCTGGGCGCCATGAACGACGGCACCATCACTGCCATCGACCTGCACACGCTGTCCAACGCCGGCGCGTATGGCGAGCACGCCACCACGACGATCGGCCTCTCGGGCCACAAGAGCCTGCCGATTTACAACCATGTGAAGGCGAGCCGATTTAGCTGGGACGCCGTCTACACCAACACCAACCGCGGCGGCGCGTATCGCGGCTACGGTGCCACCCAGGGCCAGTTTGCCGTGGAGAGCGCCGTCAACGAGCTCGCCGACATTCTGCACATGGACCCCGCCGATCTGCGCCTTAAGAACATCGTGCGCGAGGGCGAGGTCATGCCGCAGTACTACAACGAGAAGCTCAACGCCTGCGCGCTCGACCGCTGCCTGCTGCGCGCGATGGACATGATCGGTTGGCGCGACAAGCCGCTAGCCGTCGACCTGGGCGACCGTGTGCGTGCTCTGGGCTGTGCGCTCACCATGCAGGGCTCGGGCATCTCCAACGTGGATATCGCCGGCATCGACATGCGCTTGGAAGAGGACGGCTTCATTACCATCGGCACCGGCGCCACCGATAACGGCATGGGCGTCGACACGATCCTGGCGCAGATTGCCGCCGAGGAGCTGGGCGTGGAGAGCTCGCTGATCGTGGTGCGCGGCGTGGACACCGACGTGTCGCCGTTCGACGCTGGCTCGTACGCGAGCTCGGGCACGTACGTGACGGGCCTTGCAGCCAAGAACGCCGCGACCGAGCTGCGTGAGAAGATTTGTGCCAAGGCCGCCCAGATGTGGGACGTGGACGCCGCCGACGTGGTCTTCGATGGCCAGTACGTGCGCCTGTCCGACGAGCGCGCCGCGCGCGAGCAGAACCGCTACCTCACGCTGCGCGACTTTGCCAACCTGTGCGTCAAGAACATCGCGGGCGGCGACGCGCTCACCTCGCATGCTTCTGCCTGCCTGCCCGTTTCGCCTCCGCCGTTTATGGCCGGCATTGCCGAGGTCGAGGTCGACAAGGCCACCGGCAAGGTGACCGTGGTGGACTACGCGGCGGCTGTGGATTGCGGCACCGTGATCAACGAGGCGCTCGCGCGCGTCCAGGCCGAGGGCGGCATTGCCCAGGGTATCGGCCACGCGCTCTACGAGATTGTCGAGCACGACGACCGCGGTCGCCTACGCACCGGCAACTTTATGAGCTACAAGCTGCCCACGCGCCTGGATATCGGCAGCATTCGCGTGGCCTTTGAGCCGAGCTACGAGCCGACGGGCCCGTTTGGCGCCAAGTCGATCGGCGAGGTCGTCATCAACACGCCGCTCGCCGCCGTGGCCTCGGCCGTGGCGCACGCCACCGGCCATCAGGTTCGCTCACTGCCCATCACGCCCGAGAAGGCCCTGCTGGGGGAGTAGCGGGTCGGCGAACAAGTCGTAATTGGCGGGGCGGGGCAACTCGCCCCGCCTTTCGCACTCGTGGTGAGGTCGTGAGCCTGTAAAACGTGTGCGTGCGCTTGTCGTTCGTATCTGCTATCATTCCTAGTCTGTGCGCTCATGCGGGCGTGGCGGAATTGGTAGACGCGCCAGATTTAGGTTCTGGTGGGATTCCCGTGAAGGTTCGAGTCCTTTCGCCCGCACCAACGCATCTGCGTCGGCTTCGGCCGTCGCGACTCTTTGTTGCATAAAGGTACCAGCACCTCAGATAAGCTGGGCAGTATGAGGAGGAACGTGTTGAACATCACCGCTTCTGACGTCAAGGACGCCAAGCTCACCGCTACGGTCACCATCCCGGCCGCCGACGTCGACGCCGCGATCAAGAAGGCCTACAAGGATACCGCCAAGAAGTACCGCTTCCCGGGCTTCCGTGCCGGTAAGGCTCCCCGTCCGGTCATCGACTCCGCTCTTGGCGCCGAGGCAACCCTCGCTCAGGCCACCAACGACCTGATCGCCGCCAACGAGCCCGCCGTCCTCAACGAGCTGGACATCGTCCCCACCAAGAACGGTGACTACAAGGAGCTCGACCTCGCCAAGGATCACGAGGACTACACCTACACCGTCGAGTTCTCCCTGCGTCCTGCTGCCGAGCTCTCTTCCTTCGACGCCGTCGAGATCGAGATGCCCCCTGCGGAGGTCACCGAGTCCGAGATCAACAACCAGGTCGAGATGCTCCTCAACTACCGTGCCACCTTCGAGGACGTCGAGGGTCGCGCCGTCGAGGCCGAGGACTACGTCACCGTCGACCTCAAGGCCGTCGAGAACGCCGATAACTTCGCCGCCGAGGGCCGTATGCTCATCGCCGGTAGCGACAGCAACCCCGCCGAGTTCAACGAGGCTCTGATCGGCACCAACGTTGACGACGTCAAGTCCGTCACCTGGACCGACGAGGCCGAGGAGGGCGAGGAGGCCGAGACCCACACCGTCGAGGTCACCGTCAAGGGCATCAAGGTCCGCAACACCCCCGAGCTCACCGACGAGCTCGTCAAGTCCGACTTTGGCTTCGACAGCATCGACGCTATGCGCGACGCCATCAAGATCGAGATCGAGCAGGACAAGGCTTCCCGCCTCCCGGCCGAGAAGGAGAACCGTTGCGTCTCCGCTCTCGCCGAGCGCCTGCAGCTCGACGAGATGGATGCCGACTACGAGCAGTCCGTCTTTGAGGAGCTTGGCCAGAACTTCCTGTCCAACCTCGCTGCCCGCGGCATGACGCTGGACACCTGGCTGCCCGCTTCCGGCCTGACCATGGAGCAGTTCATCGGCGACCTGCACAAGCAGGCCAACGACGTTGCCCGTGAGTCCCTGGCGCTCGACGCCCTCGCCCGTGAGCTCAAGATTGAGGTCACCGAGGACGACATCAACGCCGAGTTCGAGAAGGCCGGCGTCAAGGACGTCGAGGCTTCCAAGGCCGAGTTCATCGCCGATGGTCGCATGCCTGCCGTCCGTGAGTCCATCCGTCGCTCCAAGGCCGTCGACCACCTGGTCGAGAACGCCAAGGTGACCGAGGTCGACGAGACCGCCAAGGACGCCGAGTAATTCTCGCCACCTTGCCCGCGAGCGCATGCGTGCGCCTGTGATGGGGTAAAGTTATACACCGGTTATCCGGTTGCTTCGTACGGTGCCAGCCAATGCATAGCATGCGGGCACCGTACGTTTATCTAGAACCAATTTGGTCCGCAAGAGAGAAATGGAGATGCGTATGATCGCTAAGTTCGATTCCGCCCTCGTGCCATACGTTATCGAGCAGACGCCGCGCGGCGAGCGCAGCTACGATATCTATTCGCGCCTGCTCAACGACCGCATCATCTTCTTGGGCGAGGAGATCAACTCCGTCAGCGCCAACCTGGTCGTTGCCCAGCTGCTGCATCTTGAGAGCCAGGATGCCGAGAAGGATATCTCGCTCTACATCAATTCGCCCGGCGGCGAGGTTTACTCCGGCCTGGCGATTCTTGACACCATGAACTTTATCAAGCCGCAGGTCTCCACCATCTGCGTCGGTATGGCTGCGTCCATGGCCGCCGTGCTGCTTTCGGCTGGCGCCAAGGGCAAGCGCTTCTGCCTGCCGCACTCCAAGGTCATGATTCACCAGCCCAGCGGCGGTGCCCAGGGCCAGCAGACCGAGATCGAGATCGTTGCCGAGGAGATCAAGAAGACCCGCCGCGAGCTCAATCAGATCCTGTCCGATGCCTCGGGCCAGCCCATCGAGAAGGTCCAGGCCGATACCGAGCGCGACAACTACCTGACCGCTGCCGAGGCCCTCGACTACGGCCTGATCGACCGTATCGTCACCTCGCGCGATCTCGCCGCGAAGGACGCCTAGGATGGCAGGAAACATGCAGGACAACTTTGACGAGAATGGCAACCCCATCCGCTGCTCCTTCTGCGGAAAAGAGCAGGGGCAGGTCCGTCGCCTCGTAAAGGGTCCGACCAACATCTTTATCTGTGACGAGTGCGTCGCCGCCTGTTCCGAGATTCTGGAGGAGTCGCTGGCTTCGGACTTTATGGACGCCGCTCGCAACGGCAAGCTGCCGGGCTTTCTCAACGACCACGGCCAGGCTGCATCCCAGCCCGCCGTGGACCCCGAGGCCGGGGGCTTTGAGCTCGAGGACGACCGCCAGGTCATCACGCACGTGCCGACGCCGCACGAGATCTATGACGAGCTTTCGGCTTATGTCATGGGCCAAGAGGACGCCAAGCGCGCCATGTCGGTTGCCGTGTACAACCATTACCGCCGCGTCATCGAGGGCGGTGCTGCGCTTTCGGCCTTTGACGACGGTTTGGACTCGCAGCTTGACGATGACATGGACGAGGTGGAGCTCGCCAAGTCCAACATCCTGCTGCTCGGTCCCACCGGTACCGGCAAGACGCTGCTGGCCCAGACGCTCGCGCGCATCCTCGAGGTGCCGTTTGCCATCGCCGATGCCACCGCGCTCACCGAGGCTGGTTACGTTGGCGAGGACGTGGAGAACATCCTGCTCAAGCTCATCAATGCTGCCGATGGCGACATTGAGCGCGCTCAGGTGGGCATTATCTACGTGGACGAGATTGACAAGATTGCCCGCAAGGCCGAGAACCTCTCCATTACCCGCGATGTCTCGGGCGAGGGTGTGCAGCAGGCGCTGCTTAAGATTCTTGAGGGCACGGTGGCCAGCGTTCCGCCTACCGGTGGCCGCAAGCATCCCCAGCAGGAGCTGCTGCAGATCGACACGACTAACATCCTGTTTATCTGCGGCGGTGCCTTTGTGGGTCTGGACAAGATCATCGCCGACCGCGTGGGCAACAAGGGCGTGGGCTTTAACTCCGAGATCGCCGGCCCCACCTCGGTCGACGAGAACGACCTGCTGCGTCAGGTGCTCCCGCAGGACCTCAACGCCTTTGGCATGATCCCCGAGTTCGTGGGCCGTACGCCCGTTGTCACCCAGACGCAGGCGCTCGACGAGGACGACCTGGTGTCGATTCTGACCGAGCCCAAGAACGCCGTGGTGCGTCAGTACCGCAAGATGTTCCAGCTCGAGGACGTTGAGCTTGAGTTTGAGGCCGCGGCCCTTCACGAGATCGCCCGTATGGCGCTCGCCCGCAAGACCGGCGCCCGCGGCCTGCGTTCCATCTGCGAGGACGTGCTTCAGCAGACGATGTTCGACCTCCCCAGCGAGGATGGCGTTTCCAAGGTCGTCGTGACCGAAGCCTCCGTAAGGGGCGAAGAGCAGCCCCAGCGCATCTACGGTTAAAACCTGTCAAAACGTTTTTGTCGATAGCCTCCGACCATCCGCGGTCGGAGGCTATTTTATATATACGCAATAACCCCAACTACCTGTGTTATTCTGTGTGTTTGTTTAAGCCTCAGCGAAGTCATATCAGACTGAAGTAATCGATACCTAAGGCGTGTCCGCCTGCTTGGTTTTCGTAGATTCCGCACGAGCCGAAGAGCACTTAATGTGCTCTTCGTGCGAGCCAGGACCTGACCGAGCGAAAACCAAGCAGGCGGACACGCCGGCGGGACAGGGAGAGATATATGGAAGAAATGCCCAAGAACTACGATCCGTCGACCAACGAGCCGGCGATCCTGCAGAAGTGGCTCGACGGCGGCTACTACAAGCGCCGCGAGGGCGTGGGCGACTGCACCGTCACCATTCCGCCTCCCAACGTGACCGGCAAGCTCCATATGGGTCACGCCACCGACGACTCCATCCAGGACGCCATCATCCGTATGGCCCGCATGCGCGGCAAGTCCACGCGCTGGGTGCTCGGCACCGATCACGCCGGTATTGCCACGCAGACCAAGGTCGACAAGAAGCTCAAGAGCGAGGGCATCAGCCGCCTGGAGATCGGTCGCGACAAGTTTGTCGACGCCTGCTGGGATTGGACTCACGAGTACGGCGGCATCATCGTCGAGCAGATCAAGCGTATGGGCTGCTCCGTCGACTTCGATAACGAGCGCTTCACCATGGACGAGGACTACGCCCAGGCCGTGCGCAAGGTGTTCTGCGACTGGTACCACGACGGCCTGATTTATCGCGGCAAGCGCATCGTCAACTGGTGCCCCAACTGCACCACCGCCATCTCGGACGACGAGGCCGAGTACAAGGACGAGAAGGGCCACCTGTGGCACCTGCGCTACCCGCTGACCGAGCCGGTCAACGGCCAGGATTACATCGTCGTCGCCACCACGCGCCCCGAGACCATGCTTGGCGACACGGGCGTCGCCGTTTCCCCGAAGGACCCCGAGAAGGCCGCCTTTGTGGGTAAGACCGTCAAGCTCCCCATCGTCGACCGCGAGATTCCCATCTTTGAGGATTGGCACGTCGACGCCAACTTCGGTTCCGGTTTTGTCAAGGTCACCCCGGCCCACGACCCCAACGATTATGCCATGGGTCAGGCTCACGACCTGCCGCAGATCAACATCTTCGACGAGCACGCGGTGGTCGTCGAGGGCTACGGCGAGTTCACCGGCATGAACCGCGACGAGTGCCGCGAGGCCGTCATCAAGTGGTTTGAGAAGCACGGCCTGCTCGATCACGTCGAGGACCACGACCACTCCGTCATGCACTGCTACCGTTGCGACGCCGCGCTTGAGCCGTGGCTGTCCGAGCAGTGGTTTGTGGCCGTCGATAAGCTCAAGGGACCGGCGCTCGACGCCGTCAACTCCGGCAAGGTCACCTTCCATCCCGCGCGCTGGACGCAGACCTACACCACCTGGATGGAGAACCTTAAGGACTGGTGCATCAGCCGTCAGCTGTGGTGGGGCCACCGCATTCCCGTGTTCTACTGCGAGGACTGCGGCTGGGAGGACGCCCTCACCGAGGACACCGACGTGTGCCCCAAGTGCGGCGGCCATCACGTGCATCAGGACGAGAACGTGCTGGACACTTGGTTCAGCTCGCAGCTGTGGACCTTCGCCACGCAGGGCTGGCCGCAAAAGCCGGAGCTGCTCGAGGGCCATCACCCCACGACGGCGCTCGTCACCGCACGCGACATCATCGCGCTGTGGGTCGCCCGCATGGTCATGAGTTCGCTGTATTTCTTGGACGAGGTTCCGTTTAAGGACGTTGTCATCTACCCGACGATCCTGGCCAAGGACGGCAGCCGCATGTCCAAGTCCAAGGGCAACGGCGTTGACCCCATGGACCTCATTGGCATGTACGGCGCCGACGCCATGCGCTTCAACTTGCTCACGCTGTGCACCAACAACCAGGACGTCAAGTTCGACGCGAACATCGACAAGAAGACCAAGAAGCTTATCGACAGCCCGCGTACCGACCAGGCCAAGAGCTTTGTGACCAAGATCTGGAACGCCAGCCGCTTCCTGCTCATGAACATGGAGGGCTACACGCCCGGCGAACCCGTCGTGGAGACGCCGGCTGACGCCTGGATGTTCAGCCGCCTGGCCAAGGCCGTGAAGATGGTCACCGAGGGTATCGAGAACTACACCTTTGGCGACATGGCCCGCGGCGTGCAGCAGTTCTTCTGGAACGAGGTCTGCGACTGGTACGTCGAGGTCACCAAGGCCCGCCTGAAGGGCGAGGGCCGTCTGCAGGCGCAGCGCAACCTGATCTTTGTGCTCGATACCTCCATTCGTCTGATGCACCCGCTCATGCCGTTTGTCACCGAGGAGATCTGGGACAACATGCCGGCGAGCGTGCTCGACCTGGACGCCGAGGGCAACGTGGACCGCGCCGAGGCGCTCATGATCGCCAAGTGGCCCGAGCCCGCCGACTACGCCAAGTACGTCGACGAGCCCGCCGAGCGCGCGTTTGAGCTGTGCCGTGCCGTCGTGTCTGCCGCCCGTGCCACCCGTTCGCGTTATCGCTTAAGCCCCAAGGCGGAGCTCGACGTTGTCGTGCGCGCCGGCGCCGAGGATATCGAGAAGCTCGAGAGCCTGCGCTCGACCATCGAGCCGCTGGCCAACACCGCCTCGCTGGTTATGGGTACCGACGTTGAGAAGCCGGCTGCGAGCATTGCCGTGGTCGACAGCGGCGTCGAGGTCTTTGTGGTTCTCGAGGGCAAGGTTGACCTTTCGGCCGAGAAGGCACGCCTGGAGAAAGAGATTGCCGCGGCTCAGAAGGAGCTTGCCGGCTGCGAGAAGACCCTTGCTAACGAGGGCTTTGTTGCCAAGGCCGCGCCCGCGGTGGTCCAGAAGAAGAGGGACCGTGCAGCTGAGCTTAAGGAGATCCTGGCGGCGCTGACTGCTCAGGTTGCTGACTTCTCGTAGGCGTTACCGGGGGACGCGGTTTGGGGCATTGCTCGCTACTGCGGACAGTCCTGCGCAAGACGGACAGCACATTAAGTGCTGTCCTTTGCGTGCGGAACTTGTATCGAGCAAAGCGTCGGGCCGCTCCCAGTTCGTTTACGTGGTCGTTTGCATCTGGTTGGTCAGGGCCATCGGGTTGTGGCCTTGATTCCGCTGCAATCGGGTAAAGGCTGATATTGTCAACGTGAGGGGCTCATTCATTTTGGTGGGCCTCTTTTTCTGTTATGGGGGACTTTGGGTTATGGCTAAGCGTTCGGGGTCGTATTCTGTGCCGTTCTCGTTTGAGCTGCTTTCGTTTGATGAGGCTGTGGGACTTGCTGCTGATACGGGGCGGATTTCTGGGGATGCTGGGCCTCTGCTTGAGACGGTTGTCGATATGCTCGATGAGCTGGGGCGTCCGGATGAGTATTTCGATTGCATTCAGGTTGCCGGTACCAATGGCAAGACTTCGACCACGCGTTTTTCGGCTGCTATCCTTCGCGGCGAGGGGCTCAAGACCGCGCTGTATACGTCGCCGCAGCTTGTTCGCTATCCCGAGCGCATGGAGGTCGACGGGCGCGTTGGGAGCGATGAGTCGTTTGCCCGTGGCGTTTCTGCCGCTGTGGAGGCGGGGCATCGCGTGAATGCGCGCCGTGTGGCGGCGGGGGAGCGTGCCTATACCATCACACCGTTTGACCTGCTGACGGCCGCTGCGCTTGTTGTGTTTGCCGAGGCTTGCGTGGACGTGGCTGTGCTCGAGGTTGGTATGGGCGGGCGCTGGGACGCCACGAGTGCGACCGATCCTGTCGCCGTTGCCATCACGGGCATCGGACTCGATCACACACGCATTTTGGGCGATACGCTCGAAGCCATTGCGGGGGAGAAGGCTGCGGTTATCAAACCCGGGCGCCTGGTTGTTTTGGGCGAGGGCACGCATGAGGCGAGCGTTCAGCGTGTGATGGATGCCCGTTGCCGTGAGTGCGGCGTTGTGCCGCTCGTGGTGAGCCATGCCACGACCAAGGTACCGGCGCATGTAGGCGACACGGTGGAGTTTAGCTGCACCACGCCGCGTGCCATCTATACGTCGAGCATGGTTAAGCCGGCGTATCAGCCGCAGAATGCTGCGTGCGCGATTATGCTCTGCGAGGGGTATCTTGGTCGCGAGCTCGATCATGACAAACTCGATGCGTCGCTTATGGGCTGCCCCACGCCGGGTCGCTTTGATGTGCTGGGGACCGATCCGCTCAAGCTGATCGACGCCTGCCATAACCCCCAGAGCTGCGAGAACTTTGTGAGCGCGCTGGACGAGATCGATCCGTGCGTAGAGAATCGCCCCACGCTGCTATGCGCCGCGCTGGCCGACAAAGACGTGGCGGGCATCGTTGACGTTCTGGTTCCGGCGTTCCCCCGCGTGGTCGTGACTCAGACCGATTCCGATCGCGCCCTGCCAGCAGAGGAGCTCGCCGCCCTCGTTGATGCCGATAAGCTCGCGGGCGTATATCCAAGCGTATCCGAGGCCCTCGCTGCCTTCGATGCCGCGGGCGAGTCCTTCGTGGCAGCCGGCACCATCACCCTAGCCGGCGAAGTAGCCGGCCTGCTGCGCTGACCCGTCCCAAATTAGCTGCCCTGTGCCCCGAGTTGACTCGCTTGCCACGAAATCGGCCTATTTACTACGTTTGACCGGTTACCCTCGACCACACGGATAATCGTGAAATCAAAACCGCAGGTAGAGGGCTTGCCATTTTTCAAAAAAGACCCGCATGGTCGACCCATGCGGGTTAAACGTAGTAGATAGCCCGTTTTCGTGGTGCGACGTAATCGCAATGTGACAAAGGGGCTGTCCCTTTGTCACATTGGCTAGTCTAGGCGTAGCGGATCGTGGGGGTAGGCGTTGAGGATTTCGACGCTGGACTCGGTGACCAAGGCCAGGTCCTCGATGCGGACGCCGGTGCGGCCGGGGAGGTAGATGCCTGGCTCGATGGAGAAGGTCATGCCCGGCTCCACGACTTGCTCGTTGACGAGCGAGACGTCGCCCGGCTCGTGGTCTTGCAGGCCGATTGAGTGCCCCAGGCGGTGCGTAAAGTACTGTCCATAGCCCGCTTCCTCAATCACGTTGCGCGCGGCGCGGTCCAGGTCGCACATGCGCACACCCGGTGCGATGAGCGCCTCGGCGGCCTCGTTGGCGCGGCGCACGATGTCGTAGATGCGCGCCGTCTCTTCGTCCGGCTCGCCCCAAAAGAATGTGCGCGTCATGTCCGAGCAGTAGCTGCGATGGCGTCCGCCAATGTCGAATAGCACCACGTCGCCGCGCTTGAGCGTGGTGTCGTCGGGCTCGTGGTGCAGGTCGCCGGCGTTGGCGCCAAAGCTCACGATGGGCGGAAAGCTAAAGCCCTCGCAGCCGTGCTTGCGATACAGGCCGAGCATTTGGTCGGCAATTTCGCGTTCCGTCACGCCTTCGTGGACGAGCTTGATCGCGTCGGCCATCACGGTGTCGTTGGCGGCGGAGGACGCGCGCATCAGCTCCTGCTCGGTAGCGTCCTTGTACATGCGTGCGGCGGTGACGGCAAAGTCGCCCAGGAAAAACTTGCTGGCGGCGTGGCGCTCCATGAGCGGCATCAAAAAGCCGGAGCGCATGACGGTGTCGATGCCGAGCGGTTTGGTCGGATTGATCTCACTCGCGATGGCGTCGGCCACGACGTCGGTATCGGTGTGATAGGCGACGCGGGCATTGTCATACTCGGGCAGCTGATGCAGGGCGTTGACCAAGATCACCGGCTCGCAATCGCGTGCGAGTAGCACGCCACAAAAACGCTCGAACATATCGGCATAAAAACCGGTCAGATAGTAAATCGACCACGGGTCGTTTACGAGCAGCTGTGCGCCGGGGTGCTGAGCCTCGAGTGCATCGAGCACGCGCGCCACACGCTGATCATCGACATGTGCCATGAAACATCCTTTCGCTAGGCTGCCACCATGGTATCCCATGCCCGGCACATAGGGACGTTCCTTTTATGCCGGCACCTAGAGACACTCCTTGCAAAAGCAGCTAAAAGAGCCCCGTCCCAAATTAGCTAGTCGATGTCCATGCTGGCGATGAGGTCGGTACCGGTGTCTAGGAGGTTGGGTAGGACGACGTTACCCATGCGGATGGGGGCCTCGACGACAACGCCGCGGATGAGGTCCATGGCTTGGGCGTGGAGTGCCAGCGGGATGGCTTCGGATGTGCGCACGGGGAGCAGGGCTTCGTTGCTGCCGGAGACGGCCACGGTCGTCGTGAGCACGCGCATGGGGCAGGTGAGCTCCTGATGTGCGAACTTATCGCCGCGCGGGCGGTTGTTGCCGGTCACGGAGCGCACTTCCACCACGGCGCCATTGGCGTCGCGCTCCACCTCTACGGTCAGAAGGCATTCGGATGGGCAGGTCGTGCAGTTGAACTGCAATGTCTCGGTCACATTCGTGCTCATGGCCTTACGCCTCCTCAACGGGATCGACAGATAGGATAATCTCGCTAGCACCTAGGTCGAGCGCATGCTGAATCACCTTTGCCGGTAGCGGGAAGCTTTCCATAACGCTCGGCTTAAACGCGCGGACCTTGCCGGCGAACAGTTCCTCGCCGTCGGCCAAGATCCTCACGCGAGCGGCATCGACGGGTCGGCGCACGCGGAAGTTGAGCTTGGTGAATGCCACGGCCGTAATGCGTCCCGGCAGCGCGTATCCTGCAATGCCGGCAGGGGAGACGGTGAGCTCGCAGTCCGGAACGGCGCCCCCGCCGCTCCCCAGCGCGTATGCCGCCGCAGCCTCACCGGCGCGCTCGGACTCGGTCGTTACGTTGTCGGCCAGGTCGTGCACGTGCAGCACGTTGCCGCAGGCAAAGATGCCCGGTACGCCCGTCTGCAGGCTCTGGTCCACCACGGCGCCGCGCGTGCGTGGGTCAAGCTCCACGCCCGCGGCAACCGAAAGCTCGTTCTCGGGAATCAATCCCACCGAAAGCAGCAGCGTGTCGCACGGAACGATGCGCTCGGTACCCGGAATGGGCGCCAGGTGCTCGTCGACCTGGCTTACCTCGACGGCCTCCACGCGGTCGTGCCCGATCACGCGCGTGACCGTGGTGGACAGGTGCAGCGGAATGTCAAAGTCGTCCAGGCAGTTCTTAACATTGCGGCGCAGACCGTTGGCGTACGGCATAAGCTCGTACACGCCCTCGACGGAAATCCCCTCGAGCGTGCAGCGGCGTGCCATGATGAGCCCGATGTCACCCGAGCCCAAAATGACGGCGCGCGAGCCGGGTTTGAGGTTCTCGATATTGATGTATCGCTGCGCCAGGCCGGCCGTAAACACGCCGGCGGGTCGGCTGCCGGGAATCTTGATCTCGCTACGGGTGCGCTCGCGGCAACCCATGGCAAGGACGACCGCGCGCCCGGTGAGCTGCAGCATGCCGGTGGGGCTCATGAGCGTGACGGTGTGGGCCGCGGCGTCTTCCGTGGACTCGTCCGAATCAATCCCAAGCACCATGCTATTCAAGAACAGCGCGATGTCGATCGCGCGCACCTGGTCGATAAAGCGCTGTGCGTACTCGGGGCCGGTGAGCTCCTGCTTAAAGTGCGAAAGGCCAAAGCCGGGGTGGATGCACTGGCGCAGGATGCCGCCTAAGTGCTGCTCGCGCTCCACGATGGCCACGCGCGCGCCGGCCTTATGCGCCGAAAGCGCGGCCGCCATGCCGGCGGGCCCGCCGCCGATAACGACCACGTCGAATGCCTGCGTCGACACCGACGCTACGGCTCCTGCCTCTGCGCGTTCGTCGCGCATATCAAGCGTTGCCATCCTAGCGCACCCCCTTCAGCGGTCCCTCAACCAGCCACGAGCCAGTGTCCTCCAGCAGCACCTCGCTGGGGTCGCAGCCCAGCTCGCGGGCTAGAATCGCCACCACGCGGCTCTGGCAAAAGCCGCTCTGGCAGCGGCCCATGCCGGCGCGGCAGCGGCGCTTGACGCCCTCGACCGAAACCGCACCTGGGCGGCGTCGAATCGCGGCAACAATCTCGGCCACGGGCACCGTTTCGCAGCGGCAGACGATCTGTCCCCATGCAGGGTCGGACTCGATGAGCTCCTCCTTGCGCACAAGTGGCGCACGGTCGAAGTCGTCCGGCGCGCGGCGGACGGGATCCCAGCCGGGCCGCTCGTGCAGGGCAACACCGGCATCGCGCAAGATCTGCTCCATGCGCTCGGCGATGGCTGGCGCGCTCGCCACGCCCGGCGACTGAATGCCCGCCGCCTGGAATAGGCCTGGCACCACGGTGGACTGCCCAATAAGAAAGTCGTTCGTCCCCTTTATGACCGGACGCCCGCCGGCAAACGCGCGCACCACACGGCGCGTGTCCAGATCGGGCACCAGCTTGCGCGCACCGCTCAGCAGCGCGTTGACATCGGAAGCGTAGGTCTGCGTGTCGCCGGGCTCGCGCACGGCAGCGGTCGCGGTGATCACGGTGTTACCATGTACGGTGCCCGTGACGATAACGCCCTTGGAAACTGGCGTGGGAACGGGGTAGAGCGGCATGAGCGCACGCGGCTCCTTGTCCAGCACTACGATGTTGCCCTGGCGCCAGACCATCTGGAACTCCTCGGCGCCCGCCATGTGCGAGATATCCGCGGCACCGTTGCCCGCGGCGTTAATCAGGTAACGGCAGCGCACATCGCCGGCAGGCGTCACCAGCGTAAAGCGCGCGCGGTCCTTGCTGTCGGCAGCAGCGTCCTCGTCGTGCGAGCTAGCAACCTCAATCGCTTCCACCGGTGCGGAGCGCATAAACGCTACGCCGTTGGCAACCGCGTTCTCCAGCGCGGCGATGGCCACTTCAAACGGGTCAACGTAACCGGTCGAAGGGCACCACAACGCGCATGTTGCGTCGGCGCTGGCACGCGGTTCCAGCTCGTGGATACGTTCGGGGCCGATAATCGACAGCTCGGACACGCCGTTGGCCAGGCCATTCTGGCGCAGCTTCTCCAGGTGTGCGCGGTCTTCGTCGTTAAACCCCAGCACCATCGACCCGGTGCGGCGGAACAAAAATCCCAGCTCCTGGGCCCACGTGCCATATAGCTCGCAGCCGCGGGCGTTGACCTGCGCCTTTACGGTTCCCGGAGCCGGATCGTAGCCGGCGTGAACCAGGCCGCCGTTGGCCTTCGAGGCGCCCAGCGCAATGTCGTTGGCCGCCTCGACCATGCATATGGACAGGTCATAGCGCGCGAGCTGCCGCGCGATGGCGCACCCGGTGATGCCGGCGCCCACAATCGCGATATCAAACGTTTCTGCCACGGTGCCTCCCAGATGAGTTGACAGGCTGTCAATAAGACTATCCTACGGCCTGCACATCCCCAGTGCGGCGGCAATGCGGCGAACAGCCCCGCAACACCCGCCAACGGCAGGCGAGGGGAGGCTCGGCAACGTCGACAACCTCGTCTGCCAACAACTACGGCAACCGTTCGTCTCGATCTGTAACAGTTGGACGAGGATTTGGGTTCCAGTTGTTACAGTTTGAGACATTCGGTTTGGACGGTTTTCTTTGTCTTAATCTGTAACAGTTAGCTGAGGATTTGGGTTCTAGATGTTACAGATTTAGATGAACCTATCAGTCGGTTTCGAATGTCTAAATCTGTAACGGTTAGACCTGTTTTTGCCGAGTTGTTGTTACAGATTGAGATATTTTAACGGAGGGCTCACCGTTCGTCTCGATCTGTAACAGCAAGAGGGGTTTTGGTGCCCAAGATGTTACAGATCGAGATTGAAGTCGGGGGGGGACCATGTGTCTCGATCTGTAACATCTAGACCCGGATTCCGCTCCCACCTGTTATAGATTGAGATGTTTGTGTCCGCACCAGCCCCGCCCTTAGCCGTGGTCCCATATAAACAAACCCCGTGGTAAACTTGACCGGACTGTTAATATACCGAAAGGTACCCGTAATGTCCAAGTACATCTCCGAGCTCATGTCGCCGCAGCTTATGGGCGTCGTCTATGCCTTCGTTGGCTTTATCATCGCCCTGTATGTGCTGTCGGTCGTCTATGTGTTCATCGACGCTCGCCGCCGCGGCGCCAGCGCCTACGTGGCATGGGGCATCATCGCCCTCATCCCGTTTGTAGGCCTCATCGCCTACCTGGTCTTGCGCCCGCACTCCTACGCGTCCGACCGCGAGGAGCAGGAGCTGGACATGGCCCTGCGCGAGCGCCAGCTTGCCCAGTACGGCACCTGCCCGCAGTGCGGCGCGCCCATCGAGAAGGACTTTGTGGTCTGCCCGGTGTGCGATACCCAGGTTCGTAACGTCTGCCCCAGCTGCCATCGCCCGCTCGATGCGCACTGGAAGGTCTGCCCCTACTGCCGAACTCGCATCCAGTAACGCATCCATCGCCGGGCCGGCCGCAAGCCACGGGCACGCCGCAAGCCACGCACACCCCACACCCCGCCCCACACGATGAAGCATGCGTAGAAAATCGCCCGCCGTGCCATTAAGGTGCGGCGGGCGCTTGTATACCAAGGCAACCTGCCTATAATGATGCAAGTTAAAACGCCGAGCGCATCGCACGCACTTGCATCAGGCATCCGAGAGGAGAAAACATACCCATGAAGGCACTCTACAATGACGGTTCGGTGGCCGAGCTCCCGCAGGACGAGGTCACGCACGTCATCCGCCACTCCGCCGCGCACATCATGGCGCAGGCCATCAAGCGCCTGTACCCCGAGGCCGACTTTGCCTACGGTCCCGCGACCGACAACGGTTTCTACTACGACGTCGACCTGCCCGAGGGCGTCAAGATCAGCGAGGACGACTTCCCCGCGATCGAGGCCGAGATGAAAAAGATCGTCAAGGAGAACCTCAAGTTCTCCGTGTACGAGAAGCCTCGCGCCGAGGCCGTCGCCCTTATGGAGGAGCGCGGCGAGAAGTACAAGGTCGAACACATCGGCGACCTGGACGACGACGCCCGCATCACCTTCTACCAGCAGGGCGACTACATCGACATGTGCGTCGGCCCCCACATTTGCTACACCAAGGCCCTCAAGGCCTTTAAGCTCACCGGCGTCTCGGGCGCCTACTGGAAGGGCGACAAGGACAACAAGATGCTCACCCGCATCAACGGCGTCGCCTTTGCCACCAAGGAAGAGCTCGACGAGCACATGCACATGCTGGAGGAGGCCAAGAAGCGCGACCACCGCAAGATCGGCCGCGAGATGGACCTCTTTATGATGCGCGACGAGGCCCCCGGCTTCCCGTTCTTCCTGCCCAACGGCATGATCCTTAAGAACACGCTGCTGGACTACTGGCGCGAGATCCACCACAAGGCCGGCTACGTTGAGATTTCCACGCCGCTCATCATGAACAAGCAGCTGTGGAAGACCTCGGGCCACTGGGACCACTACAAGGACAACATGTACTCCACTGTCATCGACGACGAAGAGTACTGCATTAAGCCCATGAACTGCCCGGGCGGCGTGCTGGTGTACGCCTCCAAGCCGCACTCCTACCGCGAGCTGCCCATCCGCGCCGGCGAGATTGGCCTGGTGCACCGCCACGAGCTGCGCGGCGCCCTGCACGGCCTGTTCCGCGTGCGCTGCTTTAACCAGGACGACGCCCACCTGTTTGTGCGCCCCGACCAGCTGACCGACGAGATCGTGGGCGTGGTCAACCTCATCGACTCCGTGTACCAAAAGTTTGGCTTTAAGTACCACGTTGAGCTTTCCACCCGCCCCGAGGACTCCATGGGTTCGGACGAGGACTGGGCTCGCGCCGAGGAGGGCCTGCGCACCGCTCTGGAGAAGCTGGGCATGGACTACGAGGTCAACGAGGGCGACGGCGCCTTCTACGGCCCCAAGATCGACTTCCACCTGGAGGACTCGCTCGGCCGTACCTGGCAGTGCGGTACCGTCCAGCTCGACTTCCAGATGCCGCTCAACTTTGACCTGGAGTACGTGGACGCCGACGGCACCAAGAAGCGCCCCATCATGCTGCATCGCGTGTGCTTTGGTTCCATCGAGCGCTTTATCGGTATTCTGATTGAGCACTTTGCGGGCAAGTTCCCCACCTGGCTGGCTCCCGTTCAGGTCAAGGCACTTCCGGTTTCCGAGAAGAGCCGCGACTACGCTCACGAGGTGTGCGCCAAGCTGGAGGAGGCCGGCATCCGCGTGGTCTGCGACGACCGCGACGAGAAGATCGGCTACAAGATCCGCGAGGCCCGCAGCATCGACCGCGTGCCCTACATGCTCATCCTGGGCGAGAAGGAGGTCGAGGCCGGCAACATCTCCGTCCGCGATCGTTCCAACGAGACCGTTCAGATGAGCGTTGACGAGTTTGTGGCCAAGGTGCTCGAGGAGATCAAGACCCGCGCCTAGCACAAACAATACAAGAATCAACAAAGGCGATCGTCCTATAGGGCGGTCGCCTTTTTTGTTGTGCAAAAAGGTACAGGTTTTTGTATCTTTCGACGTTGTTAATTATACGAGCAAACTGCTCGCGTTTTCCCAGATTGCACAAAATGCGCCGCGAATGGGTGCATCTCCATACGCCTCTACAAAAACCTGTACTTTTGCGACTGCGCCTAGCTGCGAGCGAGAAGCCTGTTCTTAACGCCCCTGCATCCGCGTGTGTCGCGGAGCTGGAGAAGGGGGCGAGAATATGGAACAGACAATGCGGCGCCAAGAGCAGCTGCCCGGTGCCTTTAGTGGCGCTACTGCCAACAGCCAGCACGGCCGCGTCCGCTGGTATCTGGTCCACACCCCCAACGGTAAAGAGCGCGAGATCTGCGAAAAGGTCCGCCACATTATCCCGCACGAGCTGATGCAGGACGCTTTTGTGATGCAAAAGGAGTTCTGGTTTAAGCGGGACGGCGCCTGGTCGCTCCAAACCAAACCCATGTACAAGGAATACTTCTTCGTCGCAACGCGCGATGCCGCCCTGCTCGATAGGGCTTTGGCCCAGTTGAGCTTTGGCTGCCGCATTGCCGGTAGTAAGGACCGGGCCTATGCGCCTATGCCGGACGATGCGCAGGACTGGTACCGCAGCGTGCTCGACGACGACGGCGTGGTACGCAACAGCGTCGCCCGCATAGAAGACGGCGTGTTGCACATAGAGCAAGGCCCGTTGGTGGGGCAAGAAGCCCGCGTAAAGAAGATCGACCGTCATAAGCGCTGGTGCCTGGTGGACGTGGGCGAAGGCGACTCCGCTTTTAGGGAGCTGCTTCCGTTGGACGTGCCCAGTAAGACGTAAGGGGACGTCGCACTGGCATTTTATTCGCAATTTTAATCCATCGATTGGGGGACTCCTGTGGACAGGGGCGTGGATTTGAACTTGACCACTAAAGAAGCGACAGGGCGAAACGCGCCGGTAGGGGCCGCGCTCGTTGCCCAGCCCATGAACGGCGGCGACGCGAGCATGCGCTACAAGGCCATGCAGGCCGTCAAGGACTGGGACAATTCGCGCCTGGCATACCGTACCGTCAAGCGCGCGTTCGACATCGTGTTCAGCGGCTGCGTGCTGGCCGTCATCGCCATTCCGAGTCTTGTGCTGGCGACGGCCATCCGCCTGGAGAGCGAGGGCAACCCGTTCTACAGCCAGATCCGCGTTGGCCAGACTCACCGCGACGGCAGCCTTTCCGCCTTCCGCATGTGGAAGTTCCGCAGCATGTACAAGGACGCCGACGAGCGCCTCGCCGAGCTCAAGGAGCAGAACGAGATCGCCGGCGCCATGTTCAAGATGAGGGACGACCCGCGCGTAACCAAGATCGGCAAGTTCATCCGCAAGCACTCCATCGACGAGTTCCCGCAGTTCCTCAATGTGTTCCTGGGCCAGATGTCAGTCGTGGGCCCGCGCCCGCCGCTGCCGAACGAGGTCGCGGAGTACACCGAGTACGACCTACAGCGCCTGGCCGTAAAGCCTGGGATCACCGGCTGGTGGCAGGTGACGGAGCGCAACTCGACCGGGTTCGACGGCATGGTACGCCGAGACCTAGAGTACATCGCCAACCGAGGCGTGCTGACAGACCTCAAGATCGTCGTCCTCACGGTGATCGAGGTCATCACCGGTAAAGGTGCGTGCTAGATGCGCATCGCGATGATCGGACATAAGAGATATGGCTCCCGCGAGGGCGGGGTGGAGGTCGTCGTTACCGAGCTCGCCCGCCGCATGGCGGCGCTCGGCCACGAGGTCACCTGCTACGACCGTTCGGGCAGCGATGTCATGACCGGCGACGCCGTGGAGAGCCGCGAGCGCACGGTCGACGGCGTGCGCGTCGTCCCCGTGAGGACGATCGACAAGAAGGGGCTCGCTGCGCTGAGCTCCTCGTACTTCGCCACTCTGGCTGCCATCAAGGACAAGCCCGATGTGGTCCACTACCACGCCGAGGGCCCCTGTGTACCCCTTCCGCTGGCGAAGCATGCCGGACTCTGGACCGTCGCCACCATCCACGGCCTGGACTGGCAGCGCGCCAAGTGGGGAAAGCTCGCCAGCACATACATCAAGATGGGGGAGAAGGCCGCTGCCACCAAGGCCGACGGCCTCGTCGTCCTGTCCAAATCGGCCCAGTCCTACTTCGAGGGCGCCTACGACCGCACGGCTACGTTCATCCCCAACGGTATCGAGCCAAAGCAGCCGAGGCCGGTCAACCAGATAAAGGAGAAGTGGGGGCTCGATGCGGGCTCCTACCTGCTGTACCTGGGCAGGCTTGTTCCCGAGAAGCGTTCCGAGCTCCTGATTCAGGCCTTCAAGGAGCTCGATACAGACAAGAGGCTCGTCATCGCCGGCGGCGGTTCGGACACCTCCGAGTACGAGGCCTCGCTGCGCGAGTACGCGCAGGGCGACCCACGCGTCCTCTTCACCGGGTTCGTCAACGGCGAGCCCCTGGAAGAGCTCTACTCCAACTGCTATGCCTACGTGCTGCCTTCCGACGTGGAGGGAATGCCCATGAGCCTGCTGGAGGCCATGGCCCACGGCCGCTGCTGCGTGACGAGCGATATCCCCGAGTGCGCGGATGTCCTCGCCGGCAACGGCGTGACGTTCGAGAAGGGGAGCGCCGATTCCTTGCGGGCCGCGCTCCGAGACCTGCTCGCGGACGCTGGCCGCGCAGACGCCCTCGGCACCGCCGCCAAGGCACATGTCGGAGAAAACCTACAACTGGGACTCCGTTGTCGAGCGGACCCTCGAATTGTATTCAGCTTGATTTTGAAAGGTTAAATAGATGGTCGAAAAGAAACTCAACGGTACCGTCATCGTCACCTACCGCTGCAACGCGCGCTGCACCATGTGCAACCGCTACAAGGCGCCCAGCCGACCGGAGGAGGAGCTCTCCATTGAGACTATCAAGAAGCTCCCCAAGATGTACTTCACCAACATCACCGGCGGCGAGCCCTTCATCCGCCAGGACCTCAAGGACATCGTGCGCGAGCTCTACAAAAAGTCCGACCGCATCGTGATCTCCACCAACGGCTTCTTCACCGACCGCATCATCGACCTGTGCGAGGAGTTCCCCAACGTTGGCATCCGCATCTCCATCGAGGGCCTGCAGCAGACCAACGACAAGATCCGCGGCCTGGAGAACGGCTACAACCGCGGCTACGCCACGCTCAAGAAGCTCGTCGAGCTCAAGCACCCCGACGTGGGCTTCGGCATGACGGTACAGGACCTCAACGCGCCCGACCTGGTGCCGCTCTACAAGATCTCCGACGAGCTGGGCATGGAGTTCGCCACGGCGTCGCTGCACAACAGCTTCTACTTCGTCGAGGCAAAAAACATCATCCACGACCGCCCCATGGTGGCCAAAAACTTCGAGGACCTGGTCAACGAGCTGCTTAAGTCCAACAGCCCCAAGAAATGGTTCCGCGCCTACTTCAACCACGGCCTCATCAACTACATCTACGGCCAGCCGCGCCTGCTGCCGTGCGATATGGCGTTTGACACCTTCTTCATCGACCCCTACGGCGATGTGATGCCCTGCAACGGCACCAAGGACAAGGAGGTCATGGGCAACCTCAACGAGGAGTCCTGGGACGAGCTCTGGAACTCCGACCAGGCAGAGAAGGTCCGCGCGAAGGTCCGCCATTGCGACCGTAACTGCTGGATGATTGGCTCGGTGAGCCCGGCCATGCACAAGTACATCTGGAAGCCCGGCTGGTGGGTGCTCAAGCACAAGGCGAAGGCGCTCTTTACCAAGAAGCCCTACGACATGCATGAGCTCAAGATCGTCCGCGACTACGAGGAGGGCCGCGTGACCAAGGAGCAGCTCGACGCCTGCTCCACCTGTGACCTGTGTGCCAAGATCAACGACGGCCTGTCCGAGGCGTCCAAGGCCGACGCACACGTGTACGAGACGCACGAGGCGATGTAAATGCCGGTATTTTCTGTCGTAGTCCCCGTTTATGGCGTTGAAGAGTATTTAGATCGCTGCGTCGAGAGTATCTTGTCGCAAACGTTTAATGATTTTGAGCTTGTATTAGTTGATGATGGATCACCGGATAATTGCCCGGCAATGTGTGATCGGTATGCTGAAAAGGATTCTCGAGTAAAAGTTATTCATAAAGTTAACGGTGGTCTTTGTAGCGCGAGAAATGCCGGTTTAGCCATTGCAGCAGGTGAATATATCGTTCCTGTTGACTCTGATGACTGGATTGACCGCGATGCTCTTCAGCTGTTGTGGGATAAAGCCGTGCGGCAGCACCATCCAGATGCAATCATTTTTAATGCACTTAAGGTTTTCGACGACCATAATGAAGAAATACCTTATGCCTATAAAGCGGGTTTTTATTCTCGCGAGAAGATGCTTTCCGATATTTTGCCCTATATGATTTGGGATAGAAGGCAGGGCTTCTGCAAGGGCCTATTTAATCCTGCCCCTTGGAATAAAGTATATAAGCGCGAAATACTCCTTGAGCACCACTGTTTCGATGAGCGAATTCGTATGGGCGAGGATAACGCATATGTATTTGAGGCCCTATATTACAGCAAGTCGCTTGTAATGCTTGATGACTATCTTTACTTCTATTATCAAGGCAATTCGGAATCAATTTCTACTGCGTATGACGCAAATCGTTTTCGCAATAATAAGATATTGATTGATTATCTTCAAAAGCGACTTGGCGGTTTGGAGCCTTGGTTGGATGAGGAATTAAATGCCTTTAAAGCCTACTGGCTTTTTATGGCCATTTTCCATGAGGCAAGATCGGGGCATAACTTTGTTCAAGGATGTAAACACATTAAACATGAAATTTCATTAAACAAGTCAACTTGCGACATTGATTCTTTGCTTCTTCCCAGATCCGCTAGGGCTTTTCTTGCTCTGATAAATTCAAAGTGCTACCCCTTGGTCCTCCTCGCTGCCAAGTTGGGCGTGGCATTGAAGGGTTAATTTACGCATGCCAACCTTAAGCATAATTGTTCCTGTATATAATGCCGTCGCGTATATCGACAGGTGTCTTACTTCAATTGTTTCACCAGATCCCGCTGTTCCGTATGAGGTCATTCTTGTTGATGATGGCTCATGCGACGGATCTTCAAATAAATGTGACGTATGGGAAAATAATCATCCTGGTATTTTCACGGTGATACATCAGCCCAACGCGGGAGTTAGTTCTGCGCGGAATGTTGGCATGAAGCATGCCAAAGGCATATATCTGATGTTTGTTGATGCGGACGATTATGTAACGGCTGATTTCTGGCCATCAATTTCTCGTGCTACGGATAAACTATTCGATTTTGTTTTATTTAACTATCTGTCTGTATCGAACGGAAAGTCAATTGAAATAGCCCCCTCGAGACCGCTTCGCTCTATTATAGATATGCAAAAATATATCCTTGAGGGCGAGTCGAACTCCCCGTGTTTCAGGCTTTATAGAAGCGATTTGGTCAAAAGTGTTTTCTTTCCTGAAGGGCAGTCTTTAGGCGAGGATTTAGTTTTCAATCTACGCTATCTAGATAAAGCTAAGTCGTTTTTATATCTAAATAAAGCCGTCTATGTTTATGCAGCCAATGACGCTAGTCGAATGTCGAAATCTGCGAGTGAATCTGATGCTCTTGATTACAGAAAAATGTATCAGGAACTTATGTCTTTCTGTGGACGTTGCTCATTCGGAAATGATGAGATTCAGATTGTTAGGGCAACCATGAGGCGAATTATTTCAAACTATGCAGCAAGGTCGGCGCGAGAGGGCAATTCATTCAAAGTGATTGATTCTTGGATTGAGAAAGCCGGGGCTCAAGAATTATTAGCTGATTTCAGGCCGTGCTCAATAAAAGATTTGCTTCGCTATTTGATTTTACGTTTTAGATGGTACGCATTTGCAAGGTTGTTTTTAAGGGGGGGAATAGTGGGTTACGGATGGGCCATTTCATCAAAAAAAATCGATACATTGGTGTTCTATTTATTATTTGCGGCCGTATATGCAACCAGAGTGCTTGTTATTGCTCAGGTTATTGATTCTTCTGCTTTAACTATTTTGATTCAGGCTGTTTACCTTGCATTTGTCGGAACACTCTGGCTCTTGGAGTTAAATAAAGGGATATATAGACCTACTGCTTTTTCTGGCTTTGTTGTATTGCTTGCATCACACATTGTGCTGTTTTGTTATGTCTTTACCAATCCAAGAATGCCTGGGAGCTTAGGTATAGGCCAAACTATGGTCCTCTTCTTTCTTGTGGTTGTTTTTACTGCCTGGTATGTCAGGGATAGAAATATCCATCGGGGTTTCTGCGCTCTTTGCTTTCATTTACTAGGCATTATTTTGACTGTCCAGCTGTTTACACACTTTGGTGACGTTAATTTAAGTGGACTGTCGTCTCTTTTTAGTGCCGACCAACGAGTTCGTACGGTATTTGGGTTTGGCCATCCAAATACACTCGGAGGAATGTGTGTCGCTTTATTCATGATGTTTATATTTATGAATGTGTGTGAAGAACGACGCGGCCAAGGCTGGTTCATCATTTCCGTAGATTTTGGATTACTGGCTGTGGCCCTGCTGATGTTGCTCTGCAGCGCTTCCCGTAGTTCATTAATTGGTTTAGCTCTGCTTATTGCGTTCTATTGTTCAGGACGCCTTAAAACCGGCGGCAAGTATTCTAGGCTCGCCTACCGTGTTTCACGGTTGGTGCTTTTGATGGCTATTGCGTACGCTATTTCGAGCGTTCTTGGCGCGATGTCACTTGATAGTGCCATTGTTCAATCGAATCGATTAACTTTGTTAGACCATGCTTTGCCTGAGTTATTTAGAAGTGGCCGTCTGCTGGTTGGACTTGGCTATGTCTCCAACAGCTCCTATGGAATGGGTCTTACCCCTTATAACACGTTATGGTTGGATAATAGCTACGTTTATTATCTAGTTGCCACAGGCGTTATTGGGTTCGTATTGATATTGGGATCTGTGTTTTGCCTGTCCTACGGTTGCCTTAAATCGGTCGAGGGGTCGAAACTGCAAGCTTGCGTCCAAGCTTCTCTGATCTCTTACCTATTTATGGCTTTTTTTGAAGTCGTATTACTTGTTGGTAATCCATTAAATTACTATCTGCTTCCTTTATTACTGTCATTTATCTGCATCAATCCAGATAAATGACTATTTTCACCAATTAATTGGGGGTGCGGACGATTTCTTGGACCGCGCCTAGGCGTATCCAAGCTTCCTGCGGTACTCCATCGGGCTCAGCCACTCGAGGGACTTCTTGATGCGCCCGTCCCGATAGTACACGAGGTAGGCCTC
>ENA-OQBD01000094-OQBD01000094.1-human-gut-metagenome-genome-assembly--contig:-NODE-94-length-49779-cov-4.390981_pt1 | contig 49779 bp, 40 predicted proteins | sample MGYA00242742_ERZ504543 | MGnify/ENA primary metagenome ERZ504543 (study PRJEB26092, sample SAMD00036239) | human gut metagenome | host: Homo sapiens | study: EMG produced TPA metagenomics assembly of...
AACCAAAAGGAAGCGCTTTCCCTTATCTTTCGTCGTTGCGCCGATCGAGGCGGTTTCGTTTTGTCTCTTCACTGCGTGCAAGCGTATTCGGAAATGTTTGATCTTTTTAAGCAAACTAAGGTGTTGTCCTGCTGCACGGGTATTTTCATTGGTTTTCAGGGTCGTCGCAAGACCTTATGCAGGCAATCGAGAGTGGTTGTTACTTTTCGATAAGTAAGCGAATGCTTTCATCTAAACGAGGAAAAGAATACGTAAAAGCAATACCGGAGGATCGTCTCCTTCTTGAAACCGATGCGCCTCATGTTTCCATTCAAGATGAAGCAATTCCGGTAACTTCTTGCTCTTTTGAGCAGGTGCAGGAAGAGCTGCAGGAAACCTTTCGTCTGTTAGCTGAATTGCGGAACCAGGATTCGTGCCATCTAGCTGCTGTTATTAAGAAAAACGCTCAACGAGTACTTAGTTTGAAATAGTTCATAACAAAATTTGAAGGAATTGAACAGGTTCATAAAGCGTTATCATCACAAGTATGGAAAATGCGCTTATAACAGTAGCTTCTTTGACTACTATCATCATCCTAGGGGTGGTGATGCCTCGTATTATCAAAATTCCTCATGTATTTATCGATATACTGTCGAAGATTGTCTTCAATATCACAGTTCCTTGCGCAATCTTTTATGCCTTTGTAACGTCGGAATTCAATCCCTCGCTCATTATGCTTGTGGGCGTCGGCTTTTTATGTTGCTTTATTCCATGGTTTGTTGCCATGCTGATTACTTGGCGTGAAGATCGTGATCATAAGGTCTTCATGATGTGCAACATATCGGGATACAACATTGGTAATTTTGTGCTGCCTTTTGCTATGACGATGTTTCCTTCGCACACTATCGTTGCGATTTGCCTTTTTGATGCTGGAAATGCGCTTATGACTAACGGTGGCATCTATCCATTTACAAGCGCTCTGGTGGAGAAGGGCACCTCTCTGGCGGGGCGAATTTTATTGGCTTTGCAGCGCCTTATAAAGTCTGTTCCGTTCGATCTCTATGCGTTATTGGTAATTCTTGCTGTAGCGGGAGTGCAAATTCCCGAACAGGCAGCTACGTTTATTCAGCCAATTGCGGAAGCAAATTCGTTTCTTGCCATGTTGCTTTTGGGCTTGATGGTCAATTTTTCTATTGATCACAGCAAGATTGGCCAGTTGGTTCGTATCGTGTTATGCCGCTTTATTTTGTCGGGTCTTCTTTGTGTTGCGGTGTTTATGCTGCTGCCGTTTGATTACGAAACGCGCCTGGTCGTTGCGGCAATGTTGTGGGCACCCGCTGCAGGCTTGGGCCCTGTGTTCACCATGTGGCTTAAAGGCGACGAGGGCTTAGCTGGCTTGGCTAATGTAGTAACCGTTATAGCAGGTGTCATAGCGATGAGCGTTTTGGCAGTCATGCTTTTTTAGTTGTATTTCCGTGACGAAGAAATTAAGAATGAGTGAAGAGTAAGTGGATACTCTTTAAGATTTTCCGAGTGCTTGATAGCTTGATAGAGCAAAGGAGGCACTTTGGTGACAGACTCTAAAAAACAGACTACACAAACCGAAAAACAGATTGCGCAAGCCGAAGAACGGGCAGCGGAAGCAGAAAAACGGGCTGTTCAAGTCGGAAAACAAGATGCGCAAGCAGAAATACAGGCTGCGCAAGCTGGAAAGCATAATGCGCAATCTGAGCAAAACGAAGCAGAAAAATCTTCTATTGATGGCACTACTATCCAAATTTCTCCTGAACAGGCGGCGCCGTCGGTGGGTACGGGAAAATCGCAGGGGTTTTTCCGTGGACTGTTCGACGACCTATCGATGGCGCAGGTCATTGCTGGTGCTCTAGCTGCTGCGACGGTATTCTTGCTTTCTTCTGTTATTGGTGTTGCCGGATCCCTTATTGGCGCGGCAATTGGCTCGGTAATTTCTGCCGTTTCTTCTCAGGTATACAAGAAAGCGCTTTCGGCTTCCGCGGATAAATTGCGTGACGCAAGCTCCACAACACCCCTTGGCGGGTCTGACGATATTTCAGGCGAAGCAGCTGCTGGCAAGAAGGCGCAGGTGGACGAAGGCGGAGGACAGTCGCTTACCTCGCCGATGGAAACCTCAGCGATTTCCGATGCAACTCGAGTGATGAACGCGAACGACATTCGCTATGCTTCTTCTTATAATCAAGGTGAAGATCCTGCCCTTAAACGCGCGCATGCACGACGCGGCAGAAAGGCAAAAGTACAGCGTCAGGTTTTAATCGTTTCGGTTGTTTCTTCTCTGGTTGCAATTGTAATTTGCGCGTGCGTGATTACCTTTGCTACACAAGGTGAAGGCATTGGGACTAAAACTGATCCAATTTTGCCTTCAATTACCAGCCAAAGTCACTCATCGCATTCCAGCAGTGCTGCTGATTCTTCCGATCAGGAAACAGAAGGAAGTGCCTCTACCTCTGATTCGTCTTCGGATAATGCGACTTCTTCTAATGATGAAACAACGCAGGGTTCTGGAAGCACGAACAATCAGGGTTCGACAGGCGATTCAAACACAACGGGAGGTTCGAATAATTCGGGAACCTCTGGAGGGTCGGATACCACTGACGGCTCGGGCTCTGGTTCCGAATCGGGAACGGGGTCGGGCAGCTCGGATAGCGGACAGACAGGCGGTGGCTCAAATACGGGCTCTGGATCAAGTTCAGGCTCAGGATCGGGGGCTACGGATTCGGGTTCAGGGAATACGAACTCAGGCTCTTCGAGCAACTAAGGCGTAAGTCGAATCTCCTGTCTAGGGCGAAAGGTTTGCGGTGTCTCTCAAATTCAAAATTTCCGAGCGATAGGCAGAAACGCTTATCTCATCGGTCTGTTCTTTGGGATGAAAAGGGTAATAATGATTCCCAAAAGGGCAATTGCGGTAACACAAAGCATGACGACCTGAAGTCCAAAATAGTCGCCTATGAGGCCAAAAACGGGAGTCATTAATCCACCAATGCAAACCATAACGCCAAATGATAGGCCTGATGCCATTCCTAAGTGATGGGGAACAAAACTCTGTCCCATTGCGACTGCCGAAGGATAGGAAATGTCGCAGGTGAGAGCAAGAAACGCAATGAGAATGAGTGCTACGATAAGCGAACCATTGAAGGCAAAGATGACCACCTCGATTGCAACGCAGGCGTAGGACACAATAATGAGCTTCTTTGCTCCAAGCAGCTGTCCCGCCCATCCCGAGGCGATAGTTCCGACGGCGCATACTAAAGCAAAAAGCGAAATAACCGATGATGCAAATGCTTCTTCTTGCCCCAAGTTATATACCAAGAACAAGGGGATAAACGACAGGAACGCATAATACATAATGGAGCGACAAGAGATAGCGCCCATAACGAATCCGAATCCTACCCAATTGTCCTGGTAGAGGCTTTCGTCGCTAGACTGCTTATCGGGGTTGCTATAGCTCAGCAATGCTTTATTTTGAGAGAGCAGTATGGCGGCACAGAGGGTGGACGGAATAATAAAAATAAGCGTACCGGGAAGACCCCATAAGGTAATAGCTGCGGTGGCAACTAAGGGTCCAAAGGTAAAACCGAGTTTTCCTCCTACGGCGAAAATACTCATTCCTTTGCCTTTTTGCTCGCCTGCGGTTAGATTTCCTAAGCGACCTCCTTCGGGGTGGAACATTGCAACGCCAATACCACTTAACATGGCTGATGCCATAATTAGCGGATAGTTCGGCAGTACTCCCACTCCTGCCATGCCGATACCTGCAAGGAAGATGCCTGCCGCCATAAGCCAAGGACGTGGCTTCTTGTCGCCGAGCCATCCGAAGAGAGGCTGAATAATGGCAGATGCTGCGTTGGATGCCAAGAGAAGTGCTGTGACTTCAGCGTAGGAATAACCGTTATGCAGGACCAAAAAAAGGAATTACGGCAACTAAGGCGCCTTGGTTTAAGTCATCGCAAAGATGCGCGATCATCATAAGGTAGCTGTATCGGCGATCGTGCTTGGGTTTGTTCAAGTTTGGCCGAGAAAGGTTTTCACTATCTTCCGTTGTGGATATCGAGTGAGGAGTTTTTGACATGCGATACTCCCGAAATAATGAGGTTTAGATACGGTATTGATACTACGCTATTCTGCAGGAGAAATATCATGCGTTTTGCGCATTGGAATTGGTGAATTAATGAATAGCGCTCTTGCTTTGCCGAAGCTGGGTTTCGCGGGGAGATAGTGCGAAGTTGCCTTCTTGTAATGAAGAATAGGCACCGAAAACGGTATGATAGTAGGGTAAAAAGACAGTAAGGGATTAAACATGGGTCTTCTTGTTCGGATGCTACAATCTTTGCCTTTGGTGATCGTTCTTATTATTTTGGCGATCGTCATCTATTTTGTGGTGTCTTGGATGCATTCGCCAACAAAAGCAAAAGAGGTACTCATCCAGTTCTTTACCGTAATTTCCCTTATTATTTCCGCATTTTTCCTCCTTGCCAGTGCGTATGCTTTTCTCGAGTCAAACGTCCCCGTTCTTGAGATCACGGTGCCTTTCTTAATAGTGGGAGTGCTTGCGCTTATCATCACACGCATTTGCCGCTGGCGTTTTGTGAAGCATCATCCGCATTACAAAGATAAAAGCATGCACGTACGTTTTCTGTAAGGTGTGTTTTCGGCTGGTTTACGTTTTCGGCTGGTTTGCGAATCTTTGCGAACAAGGCTAGCGCTGTGTATTTAGCTCAGATTCTCAGGATTGGGCTGGTCTGGTTAGGCTTTTCAAATCAGACAAGGTCCTTGGCGCTAGCCTAGCTCGGTGAATCCAGCTTAGGTGCTTGATCTTGCGGCTAGGCTTGGCGAACTTTAACCGAGCGCCGTATCCAGAATCATCATCAGAACAAATCCGAAAGCAAGTGCAATTGCACCAACATTGGTGTGTTTGCCGCTTTGCGTTTCGGGGATAAGCTCTTCTACTACCACGTACATCATTGCCCCTGCGGCGAAGGCAAGAATGTAGGGAAGCGCGGGGGTCATTGTTCCTATAAAGGCAATCATGAGAAGCGCGCCGAGGGGTTCCACCACTCCAGAAAGGAATCCATACAGGAAAGATTTTTTGCGCGAGAGTCCGCAAGACAGAAGAGGGGTAGAAATAATAGCCCCTTCAGGAACGTTTTGTATCGCGATACCCACGGTAAGAGCCACAACTCCTGCAAGGGTAATGCTTGCTTCCCCGGTAAGAAAACCCGCCAGAACAACGCCTACTGCCATGCCTTCGGGTAGGTTGTGAAGAGCTACCGCAAAGATGAGCATAGTAGGGCGTTTCATTGTGCTTTTAAGCCCTTCAGGCTCTGCGCTGTCGATATGCTGATGAGGCAGAAAATGGTCGAAGAGCAGGAGAAAGCCCATACCAAGAAGAAATCCTAGGGCGGCAGGCACCCAGCCGACAACTTGTTGTTCTTCGGCCATCTCAATAGCGGGCATCAAGAGACTCCAAATAGATGCCGCAATCATAACGCCTGCTGCAAAGCCTAATAAGATTTTTTGCAGCAAGTCGTTCATTTCTTTTTTTAAAAAGAAAGCAAACGCAGAACCAACGGTTGTGCCTAGGAGGGGCAGGGTTAAGGCTATGAGAATACCAAGCGTTGTTTCGTTCATCGATTTTCCTGCCGTTACCCTAAGGCAATAAGTTGCTCAATGCGTAGCACGAGGGCAGCGGGATTTACCGAAGGGAAATCTGCCGTAGCTTGTGCGAACTCTTCAGCGGTTTCTCCTTCAGGCTTTACTAAGGAAAGCTTCATACGCGCTCCAGCGTAACGCTGCTGCTTTTCGGTGGCATCTGCATGGGTGACTTCATAGACACCCCACGCTTGGCCTGTCCGCTCGAGGTTTTGGCGGGTTCGATTCGGTGCTAAGAACATAATAAGGTGAGTTTCATCGAGTAGGCGCGGTACGAAGATCGCAGCATCGGGGCTTCCGTCTTCGTTGGTGGTTGCCAAACAAAATTCCTTCCATTTTGGCAAGTGATGCTCCTAATTCTTCGACAGTGAAGTTGGTGAAGTGGTTTGTGCTTGCATCGGGGACAGGCTGGGGTCGCGCGCCGCTGGATGCCGTGTTGCCTGCAGGCTGAGATCCCGCATCGCCGGACGCCGCGTCGGCTTGCAATGACGCGCCGCCTGCAGGCTGAGCTGCCGCGTCGCCGGACACCGTGCCTGCTGCAGGCTGGGATCCCGCATCGCTGGACACTGCACCCTTTTTCTGCTTGAGCGCATGGCAAACATCCGCCATTTCATCAATCATTTCATCGAATTGAGCAAGAGCTTTCGTTATAGGAAGCGTACTCATCATATCTACGCCTGCTCCGCGAAGAAGCTCAATAGGCGGCTTAGAGCTACCACCTTTTAAGAAGTTCAGGTAGTCGTCACGTTCCTGAGTGCCGCCTTCTAAAATACGTTGCGAAAGTGCGATGGCAGCTGCGAAGCCCGTTGCATACTGATAGACATAGAAGCAGTAATAAAAATGAGGAATGCGCGCCCATTCGAGAGCGATTTCATCATCGACCACAATAGAGCTTCCAAAATAGTCCTCATTCAATTTGCGGTAAATCTCACAGAGAGCATCTGCGGTAATTCCTGCTCCTTGTGCGGTAAGTTCGCTTACTTTGAGTTCGAATTCTGCAAACATGGTCTGACGATAAAGCGTTGCGCGGAATTGTTCCAAAAAGTGATTAAGGAAGTATGCGCGCTCGCGTTCGTTTTTCGCATGCTCTAAGAAATAATGGGTGAGAAGCGCTTCGTTGCAGGTTGAAGCAACTTCAGCAACAAAGATTACGTAATCGGAATAGCAACTGGGTTGGTTTTCGCACGAGAGATAGGTGTGAATAGAGTGGCCCATCTCATGAATAAGGGTGAAGACATCATCCAGTTTGCCCTGGAAGTTCATAAGGATAACGGGATGCATGCCGAATCCGCCGGCCGAATAGGCGCCACTGCGCTTTCCTGGTGTTTCGTATACATCAACCCAGCGTTCAGAAAGACCCTTACGAACAAGGGAAAGGTAATCTTCGCCGAGGGGCTTAAGTGCTTCAAGGATGATCTCGCATGCTTCTTCGTAGGTAAACGTCAGGTCGATATCATCTACGATTGGCACATATAAATCGGAAAAACGGAGCTCTTCAACCTCAAGTAACTCTTTTCTTAAGGCAACATATTTGTGAAGTGCGGCGAAGTTTTCGTGAACGGCTTCGATCAAGTTCGTATATACCTCAGTGGGCACCTCGTTGCCATCGAGCGCGCTTGCAAGCATAGAGGGATATTTTCGCGCGTCGGAATAAAACTTGAGTTGTTTGTTTTGAGCACCGAGCGTTGCGGCAAAGGTGTTACGGAACTGTTTGTACGTTGCATAGAGCGAATGGTAAGCATTTTCGCGCAAGGTTTTGTCGGTAGACATCATTAAAGGAACGTAGCTTCCGTGGGTAACTTGATGTGCATCGCCTTTTGAATCGAGAGCATCTTCGAACGTAAGGTCAGCATCGTTGAGTAAAGAAAATACCTTTTCAGGCTGACTTGCCATATCTCCTGCGCTTGCGAGCAATTGCTCTTCTGCGGGACTGAGCACGTGGGCGCGGCGACGAAAGATAACGTCAAGAGCGCGACGATAGAGTTCCAGATCGGGACACTGTTGATAAAAATCGTCCATGCGGGTTTCGCTAAGCGATAAAAGCTCGGAGGCAAACCAAGAACAAGCGCTTGATATGCTGACATAAAGCGACATAACTTGACTGGAATAGTCCTGATAAAGGCTCGCGCGGGTGTCTTCGTCTGCTTTGCGGTTTGCGTAGTTGATAAGTTTGCTTAGCTCGATGCTTACTTCGTCATCGAATTGGAGGTATTCAAGAAGCGTTTCAGGCGCTTGCGAAATACGTCCCTTAAATGCGAGGTACTTTTCGGGATACGTTTTTGCTTTTTCGAGAGCAACTAAAAATGTTTCATCGGTTTCAAAGATGCTGGTTAGGTCCCAACGGTATTGTTCGCTAATTTCATCACGAGAAGAATAAAGTGTCATAGTGTGTCTCCTTGTTTGTTTTCGGAGACAATACTACGTCAATTAGAGGGGCTTCGTTGCTTGAATTTGCCTAACCGTTAAAACCACAAGGCTTGCAAGCAAATGCGCGCCTGTAAGCTTGTAAGCACGCGCCGTCGAATCAAGTGGGTGCTATTGACAAAGGCGGCGCTGTTGATACAAGCCATTATCGTAAAAGTGCAGTTTTCGATAATAGCCGCGCGTCCCAATTGCGCTGATTACATTGAGGTGAGTATAACCACTTCGAGAAGCAATTTCGCAAGCTTTTTCTACCAGCTGAGTTCCTAGACCGTGATGCTGGGCACCTGCTCCTTGCTTAGCTAGTTTGGCGACACGACCATAAACGTGCACTTCGCGAATCATCGCCTCTCCTTCGGCGAGAGGGGATTCTGGCAAGGCAGTAGCAAGGGCGCTGAGGGCACCTTGATGGGGTAGTGAAAGGCGCAGGAATCCTGCAATTTTTCCTTCGGGAGTTACCCATTGAAGGAAGTGTTCTGCGGTGACTGTGGTTTCGTAGCTTACGATTTCGAATCGAAGAGTACTTGGATCAGTATCTGTCAGGCTGACTTCGCGATGGCGAATTTCTTTCGTACTGAGCTTCTCGGTGTCGATACGGTTTTCGACTAATTGTCGCAGATTAACCTTCTTGTTTCCCGCGACAATATCGGGCGCAGAGATGTCTCGGATCATTCGAGAAATGCGAGTAAAAGAAGGAGTTGCGCACGTATCAGCTACCAGTACCTCGATTAACTCTTTTTCCGAATAAGGCTTCCAGGTGTGATCCTGGTAATGCGCGCAAAGGCCCGTTCCATCCACAAGAACGCAAGGGTAGAGCTTTATTTCGTCTGGCTGAAATGGCTTGCCTTCAACGAGGTGCAGATAGTCTTGTTTATCCGATTCGGGCGTTGCTCCTAAGAGATTGACCATGGCGTGAATATGGGTTTTAAAGCCAAACAAACGAAGTGTTTCAAAAGCGCTTTGAATTTGGGCGTTGGTAGTGGGCCGATTGTTTTGCTTGCGTACGTGTTCGTCGAGGCTCTGTATTCCCATTTGCACCTTAGTGCACCCTAAACGACGAAGCGTGTAGGCATGGTGCGGGGTGATTCTCTCGGGGCGTGTTTCTATTACCAGTCCTACCACGCGATGGTGGGCTGTTTCGTTTGTGTGATGTTCGGTCTCGAGCTCTTCCCAGGTAGCCGATTGCCAAGTCGCAACGGTTTTCCAAGCTTTACTGGTGGCGTAGTGGAGGTCGAATGCTTGGTTGTAGGATAGCTCTTGGTTAGCTATGCGCTCCTGCAGGGGAGCAACTTGCTTTTTGAGGGTTGCCACATCGCTCGAAATTCCAGCATGCTCATACTGCGCGCGTCGTTCAGCAATGTTATTTTGAGCTTTTGAACCGTCGTTAAGAGCGCGAAACAGTTCGCGAACAAACCAAATCTGGTAGGCAAGGGGATAATCGCTCCAAGTGCCACCAAGAATAATGAGTTCCACTTTATCGGTGATATGACCCATCTCGGTGAGTGCCTTTAGGCGCGCCGCTACCTGAAGGTAGGGATCAAAAAAAAGTGCGCTCTGCCCTTTGGCATGCTGGTTCGTCGGATAAATAGCTTTTTGGCATCCGAAGATCGTTCGGGCAATATAAGCAATCGCTCGAACATTTCCAGGGTTTCGTAAGTACGGTAATAGTGGCAACGCCAGATGCAGTACGGCGTGGCTTCATCTGAAGGGTGCGTTCAATTCGACGTTGCTGCTCTTCGGTGAAATTCCAACACGCCCAATGTTCGGGATCGTTGCGTTTAACATCAAGGTAGTAGGCAATAAGATGGCGTTTCGATAAGGGGCGCGCAGGGTTGATTTTCGCGCCGGTCTTATCGAGGGTTTGAGGGGCTGGTTCGCGATCCGCTGGCGCTTCAGCCGTCGCAGCTGTGCGAGCGCGACTCTCTTCAGTCGCTGCCCGAGCGCGCTCCTCTTCTAAGATGCGTTTATTGTTGCGATTGATAACTTTTGTTAAAGCCTTGTCGTCTAGGTATTCAATCGTTTTGAGTTGTTCTGCTATGTCTAAGAGTGCTTTTTCCATGTCAGCGATTATAAAGGTAGATAAGTAAATGAGCTTTCACGAAGTATAAAACTCTTAAGAACCCTTACCCGAAAAAGGCTTCGGGTGTCGTATCATAGAGACGTCTGTTTTAACTATCATTTCCACTACGAAGGGTAGGATTCATGGTCTCTCGCATCTATGTTGAGAAGAAGCCCGGTTTCGACGTTGAGGCGCAGCAACTTCTGCAAGAGTTGCATACGGTTATAACCGAAGGACTGCCTCAGGCAATCAAATTGCGCATCATAAATATGTATGACGTTGAGGGCATCACAGATGAGCTGTTTAATCAGTGTGTTCCTACGGTATTTAGTGAACCTCAAGTAGATAACGCTTCTTTCGAGCTTCCCGTTGAGGGCGTCTTGATGGGAGCGGCAGGTAGCGGTGAAGGCGTTCTCGAAGTGCCTGAAGGTGTTTCGCTTTTTGCAGTGGAGCCACTTCCGGGCCAATTTGATCAGCGTGCCGATTCTGCGAGCGAATGTATTCAGCTCATTTCTCAAGGGGAGCGCCCCACGGTTCGCTCTGTGAAGATCTATGTGCTCGAGGGCTCCCTTTCGGATGAGGCGCTTGAAGCCATTAAGCATTACGTAATCAACCCTATTGAATCGCGTGAGGCTTCGTTGGCGCTGCGCGATACGCTTGCTATGCAGATTCCTGAACCTCAGCCAGTTGAAGTGGTTGAAGGATTTATCGACCTTGACGAAGCGGGTCTTGCGCAATTCTTATCCGACCGTGGTCTTGCAATGGACTTGGCAGATATTACGTTTTTCCAGAAGTATTTCCGCGAAACCGAAAAGCGCAATCCTACCATTACCGAGATTAAAGTTGTGGATACGTATTGGTCTGACCATTGTCGCCACACTACGTTCGGTACGGAACTCACCAACGTTGAAATTGACGACGAAGTGGTCAAGCTTGCCTTTGATAAGTATTTAGCAATGCGTGCCGAGTTAGGGCGCGAACATAAACCGGTGTGCTTGATGGATATGGGAACCATCGGCGCTAAGTATTTGCGTGCTCATGGCGGTTTGCAGAATCTGGATGAATCCGAAGAAGTCAATGCATGCACAGTGAAGTGCAAGGTGGATGTAAACGGAGAAGAGCAGGACTGGCTGTTCTTGTTCAAGAATGAAACTCACAATCATCCTACCGAGATTGAGCCCTTTGGTGGCGCAGCTACCTGCGTTGGTGGCGCGATTCGCGATCCTTTGTCGGGTCGTAGCTATGTCTATCAGGCAATGCGTGTGACGGGCGCAGGCGATCCGACTGTTCCTGTTTCGGAGACGCTCGAAGGTAAACTTCCCCAGCGTAAGTTGGTAACCACTGCTGCAGCGGGTTATTCGTCCTATGGCAACCAGATTGGTTTGGCAACTGGTCAAGTACATGAACTTTATCACCCTGGATATGTTGCGAAGCGTATGGAGGTTGGCGCGGTAGTTGGCGCAACGCCTGCTGATCATGTTCGTCGCGAAGAGCCCGCTCCGGGCGACAAGATTATTCTTCTTGGTGGTCGCACCGGTCGCGATGGTATTGGTGGCGCAACGGGATCGTCAAAGACACAGAATGTTGAAAGCATCGAAACTTCGGGTGCGGAAGTTCAGAAGGGTAATGCTCCTGTTGAACGTAAAATTCAGCGCTTATTCCGTCGTGGCGAGGCTTGTCGCTTAATCAAGCGCTGCAACGACTTTGGTGCTGGTGGCGTTTCGGTTTCCATTGGCGAGTTGTGCGATGGTCTGCTGATTGATCTTAATCAAGTTCCAAAGAAGTACGAAGGTCTTGATGGCACTGAGCTCGCAATTTCTGAAAGCCAGGAGCGTATGTCTGTTGCGCTTGCGGCAGAGGATGTGGATGAATTTATCGGCTACGCTCATGAGGAAAATTTGGAAGCTACCGTTGTTGCTACGGTAACCGAGGAAAAGCGTCTTCGTATGGAGTGGAATGGAGACGCGATTGTTGATGTAAGTCGTGAGTTCCTAGCATCAAATGGTGCGCCTAAGCATCAAGATGTGAAAGTGCTTCAGTCTGAAACATATCAACCTCAATGGGAGGGCGCTACGTTGTCAGAGCGCATGCAATCGCTCGTAACCGACTTAAACGTGTGCTCCAACAAGGGGCTGGGTGAGCGCTTTGACTCCACTATCGGTGCGGCAACTGTTTTGATGCCTTATGGTGGCAAGAATCAATTGACTCCCGCACAGGCAATGGTTTCGAAGTTCCCAGTAGAGGGAGAAACTACTACGGCAAGCGCTATGGCTTGGGGTTTTAATCCTTATCTTTCGGAAAAGAATCAATTTAAGGGTGCCTATCTTGCGGTAGTGGAAAGCGTTGCGCGCCTGGTGGCAACGGGCTTTACGCGTGATGCTGCTTACCTGTCTTTCCAGGAGTATTTCGAGCGTTTGCGCAATGAACCTGCTCGTTGGGGTAAACCCGCTGCTTCGGTATTGGGCGCATTGATGGCTCAGGTCGATTTGAAGATCGGCGCTATCGGCGGTAAGGACTCCATGTCGGGTAGCTTTGAGGATCTGGATGTTCCTCCGACGCTCATTAGCTTTGCTGTTTCTACGGGCTCGATCGATCGTGTTGTGTCTCCCGAGTTTAAGAAGGCGGGCAGTCGTGTGCTTTGTATTGCTCCGCGCTTCTATGATGAGGATTCGCTTGTTCCCGATGTTGAGGGCTTGAATGCGACGTTTGATTTAATGGAGCGTTTGATCGGGGAAGGCTCAATAGCTGCAGCTGCGACACCTGGCTATGGCTGCATGGCAGAAACTTTGTTCAAGATGTGCGTCGGTAACGGCATCGGCTTGAAGCTTGCTGGTGCGGGCGCGGCAGACGTTGATGTCCAAACAAGCACCGCTGAGCTGGACGACTTGTTCACGCTTGCGTATGGCAGCTTTGTGGTTGAGTTAGCAGAAAGCGCTGATCTTTCTGCAATTCTCGCTGAAGCATCAGATTTGGTGAGCGTCACTGAACTGGGTGAAACTACCGAGTCGTATGTATTTGAAGCATTCGGTGAAGCGCTCGATATGGCGCAGCTTCAGGAAGCTTGGGAAGGCGGCATCGAATCCGTATTCCCTTATCGTCACGCAGATAATCAGGTGGAGCAGATTAGCTGGTCTGAAAAGTTGCCATTGATTTGCGACGAGAAATTCGCGAAACCTCGTGTCATTATTCCTGTTTTCCCAGGTACGAATTGCGAGTACGACACAGCGCGTGCGTTTGAACGCGTAGGGGCGGTACCTGAGGTTCTGGTAATTAATAACCTTACGCCTAATGCTGTTATCGAAAGCACGCAGGCTTTAGTGAAGGCCATCAACGATTCGCAGATTATTATGCTGCCGGGTGGTTTTTCTGGCGGTGACGAGCCCGATGGTTCTGCGAAATTCATCACGGCGTTCTTCCGTGCTCCAGAGGTAACCGAAGCGGTGCGTGATTTGCTGCAGAATCGCGATGGCTTGATGCTGGGTATTTGCAATGGCTTCCAAGCGTTGGTAAAACTGGGTCTCGTGCCTTATGGCGATATTGTTCCTGCTACAGCAGAGGCACCAACGCTCACTTTTAATGAGATTGGCCGTCATCAAAGTCGCTTGGTGCGTACTCGTGTTGCTTCGAGTTTGTCTCCTTGGCTTTCCTGCTGCAAGGTGGGCGATATACATACTGTTGCTATCAGTAATGGCGAGGGACGCTTTGTGGCAAATTCCGAGGTTCTTGATCGCATGAAAGCTGCTGGTCAGATCGCGACGCAGTATGTTGATGAGGCAGGCAATCCTTCTATGGATTGGGCGGTTAACCCGAGTGCTTCGGTTTTGGCAATCGAGGGTGCTACCAGCCCTGATGGCAGAGTATTTGGCAAGATGGGCCATAGCGAACGAAGCGGCAATGGTTTGTATAAAAACGTTCCCGGCACTTTATATCAGCCCATTTTTGAAGGTGGCGTGAATTACTTCGCGTAATCGTGTAGGTGGCACGAGCTGCTTCGTGTGATCGTGAAGGTGGCACGAATCGCTTCGCATGAACGTGTATCTGGCGCGAATTGCTTCGCGTAATTGTGAGGGTGGCGTGAGTTATTTCGCATAAACGTGTTTCTTGGTGGTCTTAGTCGGTTTTCTTGATTAAGACCACCAAACTAATTCCCCTCATCAACCAACTTTCTTCACTTTCTTCAAACCGACCTCTCCCAAAATAACCCCCTCTAAGCTAGCTTTCTTTAAACTAAACTTTCTCCAAATTAGCCCTTTTCAAGCCAATTCTTCTTCGAACTAATCTTTCTTAACTGCCCCCCCAAAAAAAGCCAACCTCTTCCAAACTAGCCTTTGAAGCAATAGAGGTTTTCAGCGGATTTGCTGGTGGCCTCATTCCTCTAATCTTGCACCGTGGACACTATTTCTTTGGTTTTGCCACAAAAAGTCCTTGCGTGTATTAATGTGTTTGCTTTGTTTTTGCATGAGGGGTTCAAATCTGTGCATAGCTTGCCAAAATGTGGCGAATTTCGATTATGGAATTAGAAATCAGTGATAAAAATGTGGCTATCTCTATTCTGCTTTCTGTAATTTGAAAATTTTATACATGAGACAGGATAATGTGGCAGGATTCGACTTTTGAGAACACAAAGATGCATTACTCCCAAAAATGTGGCAGATGCGCACGGCAGAGGTACGTGGCAGATGCATGTGGCAGATACACGTGGCAGACGCGTGTGGCAGACGCACGCGGCAGACATGTAAAGCAAAACCTCTGACACAATTGCAGCTCCTGTAAAAGATGACTTCCCTTTGACACAATTGCAGCTCCTGTAAAAGTCGAATTTCCTCTGGCACTATTGCAGCTGCTGCAAAAGTTGAATTTTTCTCGTCTGATAGTTATAGCGTTTTTCGTTTCTCTGTCTAATTCCTAAAGTTTTTGCAACGGCATGGGCGACTTTATCCATTTCGTTCATGCTGGCGAATTGCTTGTTGGTTACGGTGATTGCCTGAATCCCGAGGAGCGCCAGTGCATCACGCCTAGAAGCATCCTTTGCGATTTTCTGCGCTCCGACGTGATGAAGATCGCTGTCGTATTCAATGGCAAGACCTTCCTTTGGCCAAAGAAGGTCGCACCTAAAATGATCGTTGCGAATTAATTGAGAGCTGCTTCGAGGGATATTGATGTGTTGATTTAACAACGGTCGGGGGAGCGCATATCCTCCTAAACGACGAGGCAGGGTCAACATGAGTGCTAGGGCGGACTCTCTGGGCGAATCCGAATTATCCAGCAGAAACTTCGAAGCTTGCGTGGCTTGTGTTATTCCTTTTGTTTGAGAAGCGACATCCGAATCGAGAAATCGTGCGATTTTATTTGCTCGTGTAAAAGGTTTATGCCTCGGTGAAGCGATCGAAGTGTTGGCGAAAGCATCTATGCCTTGACCGGAAAAATAAGTTCCGCAAAGCTCAAAACCCAGCAGCAAAAGATCGAGAAAATTCATTGTTTCTGCCATCTGAAGAAAAAGATATTCCGGAGGAATAAGGCAGTAAGTTCTGTTGGTGAAGTTTTGATTTTGCGTTTTAGCCGAAGGGGTGCTGCTTGCGGAAAATTTTGAGATTCAGCGCGGTATCCGAACGCGCAATGCTCGAAAAGAAGTCGAGATTCTTGCTTTGCATCGAATTCAGGGTCGCTGCAAAGGAGTCTTTCATTTTTTACGGCTAGTTTCGGCAAAGGCACGACATCAGGCGGATTGTATTTAACGTGACAAGTAAGGTTTTTGATCGCTCTTCTTTTGTTGCTATCGTCAACCAAACAGTGGATGGGAAGTGAAAAATGAAAAGGTAACGAGTATCGAATGGATGACGGAATGAGATCAGTTGAATCTTGGGGTGAAAGAGATGAGCGGGATGTTTGAGGCGAGAGCGCTTGCGATGGAAGCAACAGCGAGGCGAAGGATGCCCGAGGCACAAGCGTAGAAAGTGCGTTATTGTTTTTGCTGACACGAGAAAGTGATCTAATTCTAGGTGGCTCGCTTTCGAGTGCTCTATCGCCTCCGAGTGTCTTTTCAACCGTGGACGCCCGATCACTTCCGAGTGCCCTGTTGGCCCCGAACGCTTGGTCAATCCCAAGCGCTCGATCGACTCCAAGTACCTGATCGCTTCCAGGTGCCTGATCGCCCTCGAGAGCTCTAATTTCGGTTTTCGTTGGAGCAGAACATCGACTTAACGCAACGCGCCTGGGTGTATAGTTCTTTCGCTCAAGCTGATTATCGGTTTTGCGGTAGTAAGGAAGAAGCTCAAGTATGAAAGGCGAACAGTAGAGCTCCAAGGCCGATTTGTGACTGAATGTGATACTCATAAGCGACTCCATCTTTGTCGGTTTGTAGGCTTATGTATTAGGCTATAGGGGAAAACTCACATAAAAGAGAAAGTGAACACACATGAATCTCAAATGTTGGTCAATTTTGGTTATAGAAGACGATGCGGCAATCAATGACGTGGTGTGTTCCACTCTTAAAGGCGAGGGTTACGAATGCGTTTCGGCGTATTCGGGAACTGAAGCGCGCCTCCTTTTGCAGGCGGAGCCTTCAACCTACTCCTTTGATCTGGTTATTTGCGATTTGATGTTGCCTGGAATGCCTGGCGAAGAGGTGGTTGCGTTTATTCGTGCGCAGAGCAATGTTCCTATTTTGGTGATTTCTGCGAAAGCTGAAGTGGTGGATCGAGTTTCTCTTTTACGACAAGGAGTCGACGATTACTTGGTTAAGCCGTTTGATCTTGACGAATTGGTGGCTCGTGTAGAAGCACTTTTGAGAAGATCGGCACTAGTTAATAATGCAGCAAAAGGCACAGAAAGCTATGCAATAGAAAATGCAACGGAAGGTGTAGCAAATCACGCAGCAAGTAACGCAACAAAAAGCGCAACAAACTGTGCAGATGAAACCGCGACAAGCTACACGGCAAACAACGCGACCGAAAACACCGTAAATCACACAGCGAAAGACACAAAGAAAAGCACATCGATAAACATATTAAGAAATCCATCAGAAAACGCAGCGGAAAGCATAACGAACAACGCAATAGAAAACGCAGCGGAAAGTGCAATCACCTTCGGGGAGTGGACTTTGGATGAAAACCAACGTCGTTTTGAGGTTCGAGGTATACCGATTCGTTTGACTCGAACCGAATTCGATATCGTGATGGCATTAATGAGGCATCCACGCAAAGTGTTCACAAAGCGAGAGCTCTATGAGGCTGCATGGCGCGAAGAATCGTTTGTCGAGGAAAAAGCCATAAGCACTCATATTTCGAATATCCGGACAAAGCTCAAAGCGACAGGGACTGATTCCTATATTGAAACGGTTTGGGGAATTGGTTTTAAACTTGCCGACTCAATTTAAACTGGCCAATTTAATTTAAATTCACCAATTCGATCTAAAAGGGTGCTGCCAACCAGTTGCCACCACCCAGGTGTTGCCAACCAGGTGTTGCCAATTAAGAAAAGTCGAAATAAAAGGGATCGTTCGCCACTGATTAAAGTGACCCAGAACGGGTTGGGCTATTCGCAATTAGCAAAACGAATGAGCTTGGGCTGGGTTATTCACAATCGTTTAGACGAATGGGCGCGGATTTGACACTTGGCTCGAGTAAAACGAATGAGTGCGGGTTGGATACTTGACATCGAGCAATAAGAATAGGCTGGAGAGAATCGTCGAAGAAAAAGGCGCACGGCAAGATAAAACCATGCACCTTTTGCGAAAGAGAAATACTTCCAATTACTATTTAATTACTTGCGAACTACCGAGATGCGCTGTTGGATATGATCGCCCTTTTCGATTTCGTCAACCATTGCAATAGCGTAGTCGGCATAACTAATAATTGATTCTCCCGCATCATTAAGAATGAGCTCTTCTCCACCGAGAAGATAAGCACCAGTACGCTCGCCGTCTGCCTGGAAATCAGCAGCAGGAGAAATGAAGGTCCAGCGCACGTCGGTTCGTCCTCGAAGTTCGTCAAGTGCCTTGCCTTGAGCAGCTGCTAGAGGCTTGAACTCCTCGGGGAAATCTGCACCATCCATGACTTGGACGGTGTGTTCGGGATTCACATAGAGGCTGCCTGCGCCACCAACAACAAGAAGATGGGTTTCGGTTCCGGAAAGAATATCGCATAAATGCTTTAGTGAGGTGCTGTGCTGGGGTAGGGTTTCAGGATTCCAAGTGCCAAAGGCATCGACAACAGCATCGAAGCCAGAAAGATCTTCTGCACTGAGTTCGAACAGATCTTTAACGATAGCCTGTGGAGCAGCGGTCTTATTTTCGTTGCGTACTACGGCAGTTACTTCCATGTTGCGATTGAGTGCTTCTCCAACGATAAGTTTGCCTGCTTTTCCGTTTGCGCATACAACTGCGATTTTCATGATGGAATCCTTTCTGTAGAAGAGTTTCGCGAATTAGTGCTGCACTATTAGTTGTAACTATGATAATTACAACTATCGACAGCTCACAGTTAAACGCTAATTCGTTGTAATGTCAATAGTTACAACGAAAGTTTTTTAAAAGTTGTAACACTTTCAATTACATCGCAAAATCGCTATGATATTTTCAATTAAAAAGAAGCAGCAAACAACAGCTTTTAAGTTATAGAAAAGACGGGGTATACCAATGCAAATTTCATCACGATTCACCGTAGGGATTCACACCCTTCTTTGCATAGCCTACTTCCAAGACGAGAAAGTGACATCAAACTTCATCGCAGAAAGCGTGAATGTAAATCCTGTAGTCATTCGTCGTACGCTTGGCATGTTGAAAGCGGCGGGCTTGGTAAAAGTCGAAGCTGGTGTTGGGGGCGCTTCGCTCGCAAAGGACCCGAGCGAAATAACGTTACTTGATGTATTTGATGCAGTTTCGGCAGTGGATGATGTTCTTTTTGCTTTCCACGATGCTCCTAATCCTGCATGTCCGGTAGGGAAAAACATTCACGCGGTATTAGATGAAAAGCTCGAATCTGCCAATCAGGCACTTCGCGACGATCTCGCCAAAACGACGCTTAAAGATTTGCTTGATGCAATCTTATAACTTTCTTAAAACTTATCAGAAACTTCCTGAAACTTCATTTCGCATACTTGAGGTGTCGGAAGGCGCGTGCACTTGGAGGACTGACTGAAAGCCTTTAAATCCTTTCTATTGATGGGCGAACCGAAAAATGGAGACTCCCGTTGATGAGTGATTTGGACTGGCGAAACCTTGTTTGCGAACAGCTCGAGAGAGTGGATTAAACTCTCTCGCTAATGAGCAGCTCGAGAGAACGAAAGAAAAACCCTCCAGCGTGCGCACAGGAATGCGAAAGGGGATAACCATGGAAGCGATCAAAACCGTAGGCTTATCAAAGCTCTATGGCAAAAAGCGCGCAGTGGACAATTTGAGTTTTACCATAGGCAGCGGTGAGATATACGGATTTGTGGGACGTAATGGTGCTGGCAAATCAACTGTCATGAAAATGCTTGTAGGGCTCATCTTGCCCTCTTCGGGCGAGATTGAGATTCTTGGCGAAAAAATGGCTCCAGGATGCACAAGCCGTAGACTTGGTGCGCTTATCGAAAATCCGGGGCTTTATCCAGGACTATCGGGATTTGACAATGTGATGGTTCGCGCTTTGGCGCTAGGAATCCCCGATGCGAAAACCATGTCGATAAATGCGCTCGATATCGTTGGATTGTCTGATGTTGCTAAGAAGCGTACTAAAACCTATTCCCTTGGTATGAAGCAGCGTCTAGGCTTGGCGTTGGCGCTAGTGGGGTCACCCGATCTGCTTCTACTCGATGAACCGTTTAATGGTCTTGATCCGCAGGCAGTACGTGAGCTGCGCACTACGATTATCGATCTTGCTCAGATGCGAAACATCACTGTGTTTATTAGTTCTCATGTGCTCGATCAGCTCGAACGTATGGTCACGCGCTATGGCGTTATTCGCGATGGCGTACTTGTTCGCGAAATGACCGCCGAAGAGGTGGATGCAGAATGCGCGGATTACTTGAGTATTCGTGTGGCTAATCCGCAGCTTGCATTAGCTAAACTTCAAGATTTATTTCCTCAGGCAACTTTCAATATTTTGGCCGATGATGCGATTCGCGCGGAAGGTGGATTGAACCCCAACCAGGTAGGTTATGCGCTGAGTGAGGCGGGAATCCCGATAACAGAGCTGTATGTTCACGAACGAGACATCGAGGAATTGTTTGTTTCGTTGATGGGGGAAGACACATCGCAAGGTGGAACTTCTCATGCGGGAGCCTCTGCTGCGAATTCGTTTTCTAACCAGGGTGGTGGTCGTAATGCTTAGTATGGTTCGTGCTATCTTGTATCGAATGGTGAAATCCCCTTCAAACTGGGCATATACCTGTGCCATGGTTGGATGTTCCTGTATTCTTGCTTTTGCTATTTGGCTATCTCAGCAACCTAGTCTCGGCTTAGGAAGCATCATTGAGGGCAATTTAAGCCAGATGTCAATTTTGCAGATATTTGGCTACTCGTTTGTGAGTGGCTCGTTTATTTCGATGCTTGCAGGAGTATATATTGCAAGTTTCTTTTCGGCGGATTTCAAAACAGGCTATATCAAAAACTATATCCAAGCTTCAGGCGGAAGATTTGCGTATCTGGTTGCGGCGGTTATTGCTTCTCTTGTTGCGGTAATTTGGTTTATGGTTGTAGGAGTTTTTTCTACGAGCATTTCTCTGTTTGTAGTAGGGCAAGATTATCAGCTGCCAACGCTAGAGGATGCTTTTTTGTGGTTCGCTCAAGTGGTCGTGGTAATTACCGCTTATATGATTATTACGCTGCTTGTAGTGATAATTACTAAGAATTCAACTGCAGGAGTAATTGCTGGTATTCTTCTTGGCGGTGGTGCTGTAGAGACGATATTGAATCTGGTGTTGTCTAATATTCCCGGCATGCCTTACGCCGTCCAAATGTGTATGAATAATTATCTTTCAATGGACCTTACGGCTTTAGTTGCGGGTGATTTAACAGGAACTAACGCGTTTTTGGATGGCGGCATTACGCTGGCGGTAGTAGTGGTTTTAGCAGCTTTAGTTATGCGTCGTCGCAGCTTGGCATAGAGCAAGAAATCGAGATGAGGGTAGAAGCAAAGCTAAAACCGAGAAGCTGAAGTAGCGTTGCAACTATAAGCTAGAACCAAAAGGCGAAAGTAAATTCAGAACAAAAGGCTGAAGTAGCAACGAGGCTTGAAATCTGCAGTAAAACTCAAGAACTACAAGGTAATGCCGAGACCAAGTAGATAGGCGCAAAGGCTCGGCGCATTTGGGAAGAGGAAAGCGAAAAGGAGGTGTGCGCATGGATATGGTAATCGTCGCCGTTTTGGTGGCTTGCGTTTTAGTGGTGCTGCTGGTAATTGGTTTGTACGAACGTGAGTTGCGTCGCATGGCACACTTCCTCAATAAGCGCGAAAAGGGGAGCAACGAGCGTGTTGCGGTGGAATTTGCCACGCGAGGTATTCGCGAAGTGGCGAGTGCGGTAAATAGCGAATTGGATTCTTTGCGGGATGCGCGGCTGGAGCAAGAAAAACGTCAGCAGGCATTTCGCCAAGATCTTGTCTCTCTGTCTCACGATATTCGTACTCCCTTGGCAGGCGCTCAGGGGTATTTGCAGCTTTATGAACGCACGCAGGATCCTGCAGAGAAGCAGCGTTGTTTGAAAGAGGCGGCTTCGCGATTAGGGGCAATGCGCGAATTGACCGATACGCTTTTCGAATATTCCAAAGCAATTGATACCGACAATACTTTAGAGCTTGAGCCCGTAGCGTTTGTTCCTGCTCTGGCAGAAGTGTTGGCGGGCGTGTACCCTCAGTTCGTTGAAAAAGGTTGGGAGCCAGTGCTTGTTTTTGATGATGAGCAGGTGACTGTTTTAGCGAATAACGATGCTCTTTCGCGAGTATTTTCCAATTTGCTAACGAATGCGCTTCGTCATGGGGTAGAGGCACCTCATATTGAGCAACAGGGCAGCTGTATGATCATTTCGAAATAAAGTTGCAAATCCTTCCGCCATTAATCCGGATCAGCTTTTTGAACGATTTTATCAAGTGGATTCGGCGCGCAGTAGCTGATGGCTCGGGTCTAGGTTTGGCCATTGTGGCGAGATTTGGTAAAGCGTATGGAAGGGAAGATTAGCGCGCAAATTTTAAGAGACGAACTCGTAATAGAATTGAAGTTGAAGTACCCTAAAGAACCCAAAGTGCCTAATTAGTGCAAAAGGAGTGCGGGTGGATACGAAATTTGCACAGATGTTGTGTCAACTCAATAACGATTTCTACCGTGATCAGGCAGTTTCGTTTTCGGATACGCGCCACGCAAAATGGCCTGGTTGGGAACGCTGTTTAAAGGCGATGTCGTCGGTTTTTCTAGATCAGCCTAACAGTGTGGTTTTGGATGTTGCTTGCGGAAATTTGCGGTTTGAAAAATTTCTGGCATCCCAATTGTCAGAGTGCCATATCCAGGTATGGGCATTCGATTCGTGTGATGAGTTGCTTCCGCAAACATGTGCGGGGACTTTGGTGGAAAAGGTGAATGCGGATACGCTGTCCAGCAAAGAAAAGACACATAAAACAGAAAAGACGGATGCAGTAGACGTGGCAGGCGCGTCAGAAAAAGCAGGCGCGACAGATGCAGCAGGTGCGCATCTCCAAATAAACTATCTCCATTGCGACGTGATGGAAGCGATCGGGTCATCGAAGGCCTTTACGTACGGTGTCCCTCAGGCAGATATTTCGGTGTCGTTTGGATTTATGCATCATGTTCCGCTTCCAGAATGGCGAGTGCAGCTATTGAATTCGCTGATCGAGGCAACGAAACCAGGAGGGTTTGTTTGTGTCTCGTTTTGGGAATTCTTAGCTGATGAGGGGCTGGCTGCCAAGGCTTATAAAACACACGAGCGTGCCTTGGCTGAGTTGGGACCCGTCTGGGGATTTTCTTCGGCCGACTTCAATGACGGAGATTTTCTTTTAGGCTGGCGTAACACTCCTGGTGCCTATCGTTATTGTCATAGTTTTTCAGCTTCTGAAGTGGATGCCCTGATAGCGACGGTATCGCATCGCGCAGAATGCGTAGCGCGTTTTCGAGCGGATGGCAGAACAGAAACGCTTAATGAATATATAGTTTTGCAGGTAACCGAATAAATCAAACGGAGCAGGGGTCATATCAGTCGCGGAGCGCTGAGGTTGAAATGCAGACGCGCATGTCGTGTCAATAGCGGAGCGCTGTGGCAGCGTGCTGCGACAGCGACGTTGCCAGTCCAGCACAAACCGATATCGTTTATCGATTGAGCTCCGCTACAAATATTTCGATGTCTCTGTTTACTTCATTGGGTGCATCGGTATTTGAGTTATGTCCCGCGCGAGGAATCTCTACAAAAGACAACCCAGTCTCAAGCGCCCATTTTTATTGAATTTTTTCGCCATAGCCGCTTGATCATTTTCGCCCCATAAAAGCAAAGTGGGACAATTAGGTCTACCGAAAGGATTAGAGCTTGTTTCTCCTTCGGTCTTTTCTATGGCTTCAGCAAGAATCTTGTAGCCATGACTTACAAGATTGCAGAATTCCTGCTTTTGATATTGACCCAATATTTTCCGCATGAGGCTTTGCCCGTAAAGGGTGGTTGAGCAGCCTTTGGCGGTCATCCGCTGCAACATGGGCCAGGGGATGCTGCGATACATAGTTTTTGTATGCTTGAGTGTGGCAATCTCCCAGGCACGATAATACGAACGTGCTAATGGAGCGGAATCGATACTAATGAATCCCTTTGCGTAGCCAGGGAAGAGCGACAAAAAGGCTTGAGAGACGTAACCTCCCATTGACTGACCAATGAGGATAGGATTGACAATTTGCTCGGCAAGTAAGATTTCGTGTAGCATGGAAGCGAGGTCGTCCATGGAAAATGAAAGTTTAAAAGGACGCGATTTTCCATGTGCAGGTGGGTCCCAAACAAAACAGTTCATCGTTTCAGCGAAGTAGCTCAATTGGCGATTGAAAAGACGATGATCGGCGCTTAGTCCTGGTAAAAAGACCAACCAAGGTGTTTCGGGAATACGCATCTTATGTATGCTTTGGTTAAGGCGAGCCGATGTGACAGAGGCTGCCGCATCGGGCTCGAAAGTAAGCTCTTCTGCCGTATCAGCGCAAGAGTCTTCTTGAACAGCAACACCTGCTTCGGTATCAGAAGCATAGGATATCCAATACGTTATTGTACCTAGGTCTGTTTTGTGGAGACGTTTTTCCATATGGTTATGCTGCTCTTTTCTCAATTCTTAAGAACGCTGTTGTAAAAATAGTAGCGAAAAACTGCAACGAAAAATCTACTTCAAAATAATGGTAGATTTTTCGTTACGCTAAACTTGCGGCAGGTCTTATGTATTTCGCTGCGCGAAACTGAAACACTGTGAGGGGATGCATTTCGCTTCGCGAAGCACCTTTTAATCGCGCGTAAGCTTGCGATGGATACGATGAGGCTTTGCGGCTTCTTCACCTAATCGTTCCACCTTGTTTTTACGATATGCCTCGAAGTTGCCTTCGAACCAATACCAATTGCCAGGGTTTTCGTCAGTGCCTTCCCATGCCAAGATGTGGGTGGCAATGCGGTCTAAGAACATACGATCGTGGCTGGTAATTACTGCACATCCTGGGAAAGCAAGCAAAGCTTCTTCAAGGCTTTCGAGAGTTTCTACGTCAAGGTCATTAGTGGGTTCATCGAGAAGGAGCAGGTTGCCGCCCTGTTTTAGGGTAAGCGCCAAGTTGAGACGATTGCGCTCTCCTCCTGAAAGTACCCCTGCAGGTTTTTGCTGATCGGAACCCTTAAAGCCAAAGTTTGCTACATAGGCGCGACTGGGGATTTCTGCTTCACCTACTTTGATGTAGTCCAAACCATCGGATACTACTTCCCATAAGGTCTTTTTGGATCAAGCCCCTCACGGTTTTGGTCAACATAGGATATCTGGACGGTTTCTCCAAGTTCGAGACTCCCGCTTGTGAGTTCTTCTTGTCCGACAATCATTTTGAATAAGGTTGATTTTCCAACACCGTTTGGGCCAATAACGCCAACAATGCCGTTGCGAGGCAGGGTGAAGGATAGATCATCAATCAGAACTCGATCACCAAAGGCCTTATGAAGATGCTCAGCAACGAGAACCTTTGATCCAAGTCGTGGTCCAACGGGAATATGAATTTCATTTGCATCGACCGTTTTGATGTTGCGGGCTTCTGCCTCCATTTGCTCATAGCGCTCCAAACGGGCTTTGTTTTTTGCTTGACGCGCTTTAGGGCTTGAGCGAACCCATTCAAGTTCGGATTTCATGCGCTTGGCAAGTTTTGCCTGCTGTTGGCCCTGGGCTTCGAGGCGTGCTGCTTTGGTTTCAAGATACGTAGAATAATTTCCTTTGTATGGGTAAAGCTGTCCGCGGTCAACTTCGCAGATCCATTCTGCTACGTTGTCCAAGAAATAGCGATCATGCGTTACGGCCAGAACAGCGCCAGGATAACGCTTGAGGAATTGTTCAAGCCAGAGTACCGATTCTGCGTCTAGATGATTGGTTGGTTCGTCCAAAAGAAGCAGGTCGGGTGCTTCAAGAAGGAGCTTGCACAAAGCAACGCGGCGTCGTTCGCCCCCGGAGAGAACCTTAACCGGTGCGTCGGGATCGGGGCATTGGAGGGCATCCATGGCTTGCGAAAGCTGCGAATCGAGATCCCATCCGTTTGCTGCGTCAATTTCAACTTGCAGAGTTCCCATTTCTTCCATCAAGGCATCGAAATCTGCATCTGGATCTGCCATTTCAGCGCCAATGGCATTGAAGCGATCCACTTTTGCCAGGACATCAGCAAATGCTTGGCGGATATTTTCGATTACGGTTGCCTCCTCGTCCAGAGGGGGTTCTTGCTGGAGGATGCCGACAGAATATCCTGGAGTGAGGCGTGCCTCTCCAGCGGAAACTTCTTCGAAGCCCGCCATTACTTTGAGAAGGGTAGACTTTCCCATACCGTTGGGACCAACCACGCCAATTTTTGCGCCGGGATAAAACGAAAGCGTTACGTCATCAAGGATTACCTTGTCGCCTACTGCCTTGCGTGCTTGATACATCTGATAGATAAATTCTGCCATTTGTGCGAGCCTTTCTTCGGGTTCGGTGTGTTGGCGATCCAACAAAAGTACGGGAGTCGATACAGGAGTCTTTAAGAAGAAACGTATCGAATGCTACTGCGCCAAGTTTTTCGCAAACAAAGGGCGCATAAATTGATTTGAATCATTTTCGCATGTTTATGTGCGAAGTACAGCCTTATTACTTTTTAATCATGGCATAACTAAAAATGTTTATCGCATTTCGCATTGTTTTGAATTCCGCAAGGCTCTGTAATTGCCTCGAGCTTGCTATCTGCTATCGCGCAAAACGTTGCGCAAGAAATCATCGTCGTAGGGTAGTGTTTCAGAAAAGGAATGTGCAAGATCACTTGCGAGAACCAAGTAATTGTCTTCTAGGCCAAAGCTGGTATCTTCGCAGGGGATAACGACAACATGTGCGAACACTTCATTGAGTGTTGTTACTACATCACGTAAGAAGGAAATATCCTCACCTTCTTGCTCGCTAACTACATTGGTTGCATAGATACCACCTGGTAAAAGGCTTGTTTTTGTTATACGCAGTGCTTCGATAGTTGCAAGAGAAAGAGCAGGATCTTTTCCTGTGAAGGTGTCGTTGATGATGGCAGCGTAGCGATTAGCGGTGCCTTCTAGATAATTGCGGCCGTCTGCCGTAATGAGTTTGAGACGATCTGCTGTATCGGGAATCTCTTCGAGTAGTTGATCGAGATAAAACCATTTTCGAGCAAGTGCCGTAATAGAGGGGTCAAGCTCCACTACCGTTATCTGTATTTCAGGTTTGGTTGAAAGCGCGTGTTTTGGCCAGGCATAGCCTCCGCCGCCGATCATGAGAATTTCATTGGAAGGAAGGTGTCCCTCAAAAACATGGTCGAATGCTTGCTGATAGGCAAATACTGGTTCGTATCGATTTTCATCAAGATAGGTTGCCGATTCGTATGCTCCCTGTAATTGCAAAACTCTTACCGGAGTATTGTTTTCGTCTCGGACAGTATGGATGCGAGCAATGCCTTTCGATGTTTTCACAAAATGAGTGTCTGTTTGGCGAAGGTAAGTTTGAGTGAATGCGGCTGTTGCGCCAACGGCAAATCCGACAAGAGCAGCGATGGTGAAAGGTCGTTTCATTATCAGATCCTTGGGTTGCAGGTATGTTTATCTTATTATTGCGAAAAATGACGGTAATGTGAAAGACGGGCTGGGCTAAACGTGCGAAACTTTATCTTTGCCTAATGCCAAACATTTGCAAGATTCCTGCGGTCAAAAGGGCCTGCAAGGTTTCTACGGCGGGGAAGATGTTTGCAAGGCTTCTGTGGGAGAAAGATAGATGCAAGATTTTCGCAGGAGAAAAGATAGGCGCAAGTTCCCACAGAGGAAATAGGCGCATATCGATTTCTAGTGACGGAATAAAACTACAGAAGAGAAGAAATAAAGGAAAGAATGACAAGCCAGCTACCTTATCGTGCTAAAAATGACAAAGCGGTGGGCCATCTAGCAGCCCTCTTTACCATCCTTGTTTGGGGCACTACATTTGTTTCGACAAAGATTTTATTAGTCGATTTTTCGCCTATCGAAATTCTATTTATCCGTTTCGCGATGGGTCTAGTCACCCTTTTCCTTATTGCGCCAAAGTTACTGCGTTGGATGGGCTGGCGGCATGAGTGTCTCTTTCTATTGGCAGGCTTGTTTGGCGTTACCCTGTACTATCTTCTGGAAAATATTGCGCTTACCGGCACACTTGCAACTAATGTAGGGGTAATCGTTTCGGTCGCACCATTTTTTACCGCAGTATTAGAGCGTCTTGTTAATAAAGGAAAGCCGCTCTCGCTGCAGTTTGTTATTGGCTTTATCGTTGCTATGGTGGGAATTTGTTTTATCAGTTTTTCGGAGACAGGCATTCGACTTAGCTTTTCTGGTGATGTATTGGCGCTTTGCGCCGCTCTTGTGTGGGCCTGCTATTCAGTTTGTATGACGCGCATTAGCGCTCTAGGGGTGTCGACAATTAAGACAACAAGGCGAGTGTTTGAATACGGTCTGCTTTTAATGATTCCGTTTTTGCCCTTGCTTGGGTTTGCACCCGACGTGGCAGCCTTTTTGAACCCAATCAATATAGGCAACTTGTTATTTTTGGGTTTGGGCGCTTCAGCAGCCTGTTTTGTCACGTGGAATTTTTCAGTCAAGCGGTTGGGATCGGTAGTGACGAGCGTGTATATCTATCTGGTGCCCGTAATTACGGCAGTTGCTTCGTGGATTGTTTTGGACGAGCGTTTGGTTCCTTTGGCCTTGTGTGGTGTGGTTCTTACAATCGTTGGATTGTTCATCTCTCAGTTTTCGTTTGTAAACCGTAAATCCTCTGCCTCGAAAGAAGGATAAGGTTATGGCGAACGCAGCGGAAAGCGAAGAGAAAACACGTCCCGCGGCAAACTCGTGACAACACGCCCTGTGGCAACACGAGTGGCGGGCGAAAAGAAAACGCGCCCTGAGGCAACGAGTACTGTGGCAACGCGCCCTGCGGTAACGCACCCTGAGATAAACACGCCCTGTGGCGAAACGCGCAACGAAATCCGTGTAACAAAAAACGGGCCAGAGATAACTCTGGCCCGTTGGGAACTCTTCGTCGAAGAGGAATAAGGATGTCTGTGGAGCCTAAGGCAGGATGAAGGACAGTGCGTGAGACTGCAAGAACACCAACACGCAAAGTACTGCCAACATACCAATACTCCAAGGAATAACTTTCTTGAACAGGTTTGACTCCGTCTCGCCCGTAGTAACTGCAGCGATCGCTAAAGACTGAGGCGAAATCATCTTGCCAATAACGCCACCCATGGTATTAGAAGCCAAGAACAAGTCGGGCGTTACATGAGCTAAGGAAGCATTGGACTGCGCAGCTTCGTACTGCAAGCTGGAGAACAAAGCGTTTGCAGAGGTGTCCGAACCAGTAACGGCAGTGCCAACCCAGCCAAGCATTGGGGAGAGCAGAGCGAATACTGCACCGGTGCTTGCCAAGAACTGACCAATGGAAATGGTCTGGCCAGAGAAGTTCATGATGTAAGCAAGACCCAGAACAAGCACGATGGTCAAAGAGGAGAAACGCATTGCAACAAAGGTTTGGCCAAGCTGCTTAAACGAAGATCCTAACGTAATTTTAAACATTCCCTTATTGGTGAAGAGAGCATATACGATAGTGGTCAGCACTGCAGCAATAAAGAGCATCGTACCGGGGTTAGAAAGTAGATTTAAGGTGTAGGTAGTTCCAGGATCCGCACCAGCAGCGTTCAACACATTTCCTGCAAGTCCTGGGAAAGGAATCTTGATATCGGTGCTTGCCAAAAGGGTAGGGATGCCAAGCTTGCATACTGCAAATACTGCTACAACGATAATGTAGGGAACCAAAGCCATCCATGCGCGAACAGCAGGGAGATTGGTTGCTTCAGCTTCATGAAGAGGAGCCATGCCAAAGCGTTCACGAGCTTCGTTTACATTCTTAGGCTTAACGAACTTCAAGAAGATTACGCTTACACCCAGAGATACCAGTGCAGCACAAACGTCGGTCAGCTCGTATGCAAAGTGGTTGGAGCACCACCACTGAACGATCGCGAAAGAAGCGCCAATAACCAAAGCGTGCAGCCAGCAATCACGAAGACCCTTGCGACCATCGAGAATCAGCAAAACAAGCAAAGGCACTACCAAGGCAAACAGAGGAGCCTGATAACCAACAAGAGCTGCAACATGCTGAGCGGTTTCCAAAGCTACAGAAGCGTCACCTGAAGCAACCATGTTACCTGCTGTAGTGATTGGCGTACCAGCAGCACCGTAAGCAACAGGTGCGGTATTGGCAATCAAAACAGCAAGAGCTGCTTTCATAGGCTTAACGCCTAGAGCCAGGATCATCGTTGCGGTAATTGCGATAGGGGCACCGAAGCCAGCGAGTGCTTCGAGCAAACCGCCAAAGCAAAAGGCGATCAGTACTGCCTGGACGCGAATATCGCCACCGCCGACGATATCGAAGAGGCTCTTGAAGTCTTCGGAACGACCCGAAACAGAGGTTACTTCATAGAACCAAACTGCCATGATAATGATGAATACGATAGGGAATGCGCCGTAGCAAGCGCCTTGCAAGCCAGAGAGGAATGCAAGATGTGCAGGCATCTGGAAGGCAAATACTGCAACCAAAAACGCAACAAAAAGAGCGATGGCTGCAGACACATGCGCTTTCGCTTTCACGCCAACAAGCATGATGAAGAATGCTGCAAGCGGAATGCATGCTACCAATGCCGAGAGGGCAAGGTTGCCTGCAACAGGATCAACCACAGCTTGAAACATAGAGACTCTCTTTCAAATCGGGTACAAGTTATTGTTTTATAAGTCGTTTCTGAGTTGGTGCTTCGAGCGAATCTCGATGAAGATCAATCCGAATTCGAGATAAACCATCTAAGAAATGACTTACATTTTTTAACGTACTCATACTAATGAGAGATGGGGTTATGTTTAGCCTTGGTCGATTAACGGTCTGATGCAGGGTACGAAGGGGGAAATGATAGTCGTTCAGTAGCAAATTGCTACCGTTTACGCAACGGAACAGGGGCAATAGGGGGATACTTTAAGCCGCTTAGCTAAAAGCCTTTTCTATTTTGTGAAAAGCTATCCATTTCGGGTAAGCTGTCAACGAGAAAGAGCGTGAGATACTTTGCGAATGCAGGGTGGTAGTTTCAGGCTTTTGAGGCTTTGTTTGAAGTGCTACGTAATGAGGTATTGAGAAAGAGGATTTGCCATGTATGTAACCTGCCTTGATCTTGAAGGGGTTTCTTGTTCCAGAAATTTTGGATCGCCTTTGCAGAAGCTACCGGAATTCCCGAATTGAAGCGCACAACGCGCGATGAACCTGACTACGACAAGCTCATGAAGTTTCGACTTGATATTTTGAAGGAGCATAATCTGGGGCTCAAAGAGATTCAAGACGTTATTGCCACCATTGATCCTATACCTGGTGCTAAAGAGTTTCTTGATGAGCTTCGTTCTTTTTGCCAGGTGATCATTATTAGCGATACCTTTACTCAGTTTGCTCAGCCACTGATGAAAAAGCTCGGATGGCCCACACTTTTCTGTAATGAATTAGAGGTCGCAGAAACGGGTGAAGTGACGGGCTTTAAGATGCGTTGCGATCAATCCAAGCTGACTACCGTTCGTGCGTTGCAGAGTGCAGGTTTAGAAACGGTAGCAGCAGGGGATAGCTTTAATGATTTGGGAATGATCCGTGCAAGCAAAGCAGGTTTTCTTTTCAAGAGCACCGATTCCATTAAGGCAGACAATCCTGAAATTCCTGCTTTTGAGACTTACGAGGAATTGATGGCAGCAATTAAGAAAGTTGTTTTGTAGAAAGTCGTTTTGTAGCCACTAGGAAAAGTTTAATTGGTTCTGTGACGGACTTTGGTTATGTGGTGGGTTTTATCGTACGACGAGTTTGACGAGCTTTAGCCCCGCAATAGCATTGGGCCAGTGGCGAACTTTAGTCATGCGGCGATTCGAGATCTCGTTTATCTCAACTGAGATAAACGAGATTTTTTGGTTAATGGCTTCAGCCTGTTAAGGATGAGAATCGTCCGAAATAATAAACCATTCTCTTAGCGGATGATTAATAATTTGTCTGCATGATTCAGGTTATAAGGGAAAAGCCTGTTTGCGTTTTGAAGCCTGCCATCAACTTTAGAGTTACCCATGCGAAGTGGGCAAGTCCGATTTTTAGGGTACAAATCCTGAAGTATCTATGCCTCTTAAGTATCGGTTTGGTGAAAAAAGCAAGTTATTTAGCTCCTAAATAATTAAGCGTCTAAAATAACGTTCGCTATGTTTAAAATGTCTGAGAACAAAGGATAGAGATGGAAGGTACCTCTCAGGATCTAGGGGCGCTCAAAGAAGAATTCGTTCATCTTATGTGGTTAATTCACCGTGAACAATTTCATTCTGCTTGGACGCCAAAAAATCTATCGAAACCCGAAATGCATGCGCTCATGTGCATTTGGATAGCGCGAACTCATCACAAAGAAGCCCGCCCAACGGCGCTCGCAAAGTATTCCCATGTTTCTCCAAGTGCGGTATCTCAGACACTTAAAACACTCGAAGAAAAAACATTAGTAAAGCGCGTTCGCTCGGAGAAAGACTCTCGGTCGGTAGTGATCGAGCTAACCGAAGAAGGGCGCGCCTTGATCGAAGAGGCGCAGTGTGTCAGGTCGCGCTATTTTAATGAAATGTTTGAGGCGATTGGCGTTGATGATATACAGACGTTGATGCGCATCATGCGCAGAGTGCTAGATTTCTGCGCAAGTCACGAGGTATCCGAAATGTACGAAACGACGTGTGAGGCGAAATCAGCGAAGAGGTCTTCGGGTCAGCCTGCCAAGGAGGTTTTGGCGTGCGAATAATCCAGCATCTTAAAAGTTCGAAAGTGGCGGTACTGCTCATAACGCTGCTCTTAATTGTTCAGGCATTTGCGGATTTGTCACTACCGCGCTACACCTCTGATTTGGTTGATGTCGGAATTCAGCAGGGAGGTATAGAGCACGCCTCTCCTGACGAGATGAGCGCTGATACGTTTAACTATATTTGTATGCTTGCAGGTGAGGATACCGAACAGGTTATTCGTGATTCTTATGAGCAGAATACCGCAGGAGAAAGCGAAGCCCGCAACTATATTTTGTCGGAATACGGTAAGGAAAATCGCGCCGAATTAGATTCCGCCATTGCGCTTCCTCTGGTTTTGGTGCATATGTCTGACATAATGGGCGATGCTTCCAGCTCCGATGCTTCTAGCTCTGGTGCTTCCGCCTCTGATGCTTCCAGCGGAGTTTCGGGGAAGTCAAATAACGCCGCTTATTCTTTGAGCTCTTCCGAGGCGCCCTCTTCGAGCGACAATGTGACGGCACTCGCGCAGAGCGCAATGCAGTCGGGCTCTTTTGATTGGGCGCAACTTTATTCTGCTTACGAATCGGGTGCAATTTCTAAGGCAGAAATTCAATCCTTTATAGATCAAGCACGTCAGACTTATGGTGTCATTGACGATTCGCTTATTCAGCAGCAGGCTATCGAAGCGGTAAAGGCCGAATATGAGGCACTCGGAATGGATCTGGGAGTAATTCAGCTTCAGTACCTGGCTTGGTTGGGTGCTCAGATGCTGGGTGTTGCCGCCCTGATGATGGCTGCTTCTATTTCAGTAGGTTTTGTGGCATCGCGCACCGCAGCAAAAATTGCGCGTAATCTTCGCGAACGTCTCTTTGAAAAGGTCGTTTCCTTTTCTGATGCTGAAGTGCAATCCTTCTCGGCGGCGTCGCTTATTACGCGTGGAACAAATGATATTCAGCAAATCCAGATGGTGCTTGTGATGCTTTTGCGCATGGTTCTTTATGCGCCCATTCTTGCAATTGGCGGCATCATCATGGTTTCGCAAACTAATCTCGCTATGAGCTGGATTATCGTGCTGGCGATTGTGGTTATTGGCATAGTGATAGCGCTTTTGATGGCGCTCGCATTGCCGAAATTCAAGATCATGCAAAAACTCATTGACCGCGTTAACTTGGTTTCGCGCGAAATGCTTACAGGTATGTCGGTTATTCGTGCTTTTGATAGACAGGAATACGAAGAGGCGCGTTTTGATGAAGCAAGCACGGCTTTGTATAAGACTCAGCTATTCACCAATCGCGTTATGACTTTCATGATGCCAACCATGATGCTGGTTATGAATGGCGTTTCTGTTTTGATTGTCTGGGTGGGCGGATCATATATTGACTCTGGAGTAATTCAGACAGGCGACATGATTGCGTTCATCACCTATTCGATGGTAATCGTTATGTCGTTTTTGATGATTAGCATGATTGCTATTATGTTGCCGCGTGCAGACGTTGCAGCTCAGCGAGTAAACGAAGTACTGGACACCGAAAACAGCATTCATGATCCTGAAGAATCTCAGGTAGAAAAGCTTGATAAGAATGCGAAGGGTTTGTCGGTCGAATTTGACAACGTAACGTTCGCTTATAACGAAGGAAGCGATCCTGTTCTTAAGGATATTTCATTCGTGGCGGAGCCTGGTAAAACAACGGCGATCATTGGTTCGACGGGTTCAGGAAAATCCACCATCATGAAACTAATTGAACGCTTCTATGAGGTGACCCAAGGTGCTATTCGTGTCGGGGGTGTAGACGTTCGCTCCATGAAACAGCACGAATTGCGTCGCGAGCTAGGTTATGTTCCTCAAAAAGCATTTTTGTTCTCTGGAACGATAGAGTCGACTATCGCTTATGCGAATGAAGATATGGACGAAGATCGCGTGCGGAAAGCTGCGGATATTGCGCAGGCAACAGAGTTTATTACCGCAAAAGAGCAAGGCTTCGAGTCGGAGATAAGCCAGGGCGGCACTAACGTTTCTGGCGGTCAACGTCAGCGGTTGTCTATTGCGCGCGCTCTGGCAAGCGATGCGCGCGTCTTGTTGTTTGATGACAGTTTTTCAGCGCTTGATTATGCAACCGATGCGCGCTTGCGTCATGCTTTGGCTACTGAAGCTGCAGGTAAAACAGTACTTGTGGTTGCGCAGCGAATCGCGACGGTCCTCAACGCGGACAAAATCTTGGTTTTAGAAGATGGTGAGCTTGTTGGCTCAGGCACGCATAAAGAGCTGTTGTCTACTTGTCCGACCTATAGAGAAATCGCTCAATCTCAATTGTCGGAAGAGGAGCTGAAAGGAGGTGTCGCGTAAATGAAGGAGCAGATTAAGGGAAAGAAGAACGCTGAAGAGCTGAATAGTAAGCACGGGTCAAATGACGAAACGGCAAAGCATGGGTCAAATGGCGAAGCAGCAAAACGCGGGTCAAATGACGAAACGGCAAAGCACGAATCGAAGGGCGAAAAGGTAAAACCCAACAAGCAAGGAGCACATTCAAAAGTGCATTCCGAATCGGGCGTGCAGACGGATAACGATTCTCCCATTGCGGCTCGCGCAGGAGCAGGAAGGCGTCGTGGACATGGTCACGGCCCTGGTGGTCCTCACGGCATGATGCCAGGCGAAAAGGCAAACGATTTTAAGGGCTCCATGAAAAAGCTGATTCAGTTCATGGGTCATTTCAAGATTGCCATTGGTGTGGTGTTCGTTTTCGCGATTGCCTCAACCGTGTTTAACATTGTGGGTCCTCGTGTACTTTCTACTGCAACAACGGAATTATTCGAGGGTATCGGTGCGAAGATTGCAGGTACGGGAGGCATCGACTTTTCTGCGGTGGGAACCATTTTGCTTATCACTTTGGGTTTGTATGCATTCTCATCGGTTTGCTCGTTTGTACAGGGCTGGTTGATGACTCACGTTACGCAGCGTACGACGTATCTTTTGCGTCAGAAGATATCCCAAAAGATGGACGCTTTGCCCATGGGTTATTTTGAGCGCACGAGCACCGGCGATATTTTGTCGCGTATCACCAACGATGTCGATACGCTAGGCATGAATCTGAATCAGGGAATTACAACGCTTATCACTTCGATTACTACCATAATCGGTGTATTGGTAATGATGCTGAGCATGAATGTGTTTATGACCTTGATTGCGCTTCTTGTCATTCCTCTTTCGGCGATTCTGGTAAAAGTGGTGGTTGGACGAAGCCAGAAGTATTTCCGCATGCAGCAAAATCGCTTAGGGGCAATTAATGGTCAGGTCGAGGAAACTTTTTCTGGTCAGGCGGTAGTGCGTGCTTTCGGGAAAGAAGAAGAGACTCTTGAAAAGTTTCGCAAGACCAATGCCGAGCTGTATGAATCGGCGTGGAAGTCTCAATTCTTATCGGGCCTCATGATGCCCGTGATGAATTTCGTGAGCAATTTAGGTTATGTTGCAGTTGCGGTTGCAGGTGCGCTTTTTGCCATCAATGGGCGTATTACGGTAGGCGACATTCAAGCGTTTATTCAGTATGTAAAGAATTTTACGCAGCCTATTACCCAGCTGGCCCAGGTGTCAAACGTATTACAGCAGATGGCAGCTGCTGCTGAGCGCGTATTCGAGTTTCTGGATGCTGAAGAGGAAGCTCCTGCAGAGGCAAAGGTTTTAGCGCGTGAGGTTGACTGCGATGTTGAATTCGATCATGTTCGCTTTGGATATGACCCCAACACGCCTATCATTAAAGACTTCTCTGCCAAGGTTTCCGAAGGTCAAACAATTGCACTGGTTGGTCCGACAGGTGCGGGCAAAACAACCATGGTGAAGCTTCTTATGCGTTTTTATGATGTGAACGGTGGATCTATTCGCATTGGGGGACATGATGTGCGCGAGTTCGATAGGGATGATTTGCGTTCGTTGTTTGGCATGGTGCTTCAAGATACGTGGCTCTTTAAGGGTTCGGTTCGCGAAAATATTCGATACGGACGACTTGATGCATCTGATGAAGAAGTAGAGGCAGCAGCTAAAGCGGCTTTTGCCGATACCTTTATTCGTACGTTGCCCGGCGGATACGACATGGAAATCAACGAAGATGCAAGCAATATTAGCCAGGGACAGCGCCAGCTTTTAACCATTGCTCGTGCGGTTTTGGCAAACCGCCGAATGCTCATTTTGGACGAGGCGACTAGTTCGGTTGATACTCGTACTGAAGAGCGAATCCAGATGGCAATGGACAATCTCATGAAGGGACGCACGTCGTTTGTTATTGCTCATCGTTTGTCTACTATTCGAAACGCCGATCTTATTTTGGTGCTCCATGAAGGCGACATCGTAGAACAAGGTACGCACGAGGAGTTGCTTGAACGTGGAGGTGCTTACGCGGATTTGTATAACTCCCAGTTTGCTGAGTAAAAGTGTGCCCTATAGGCTGATTCAATAAAGCCTATAGGGCACGTCTGTACGTCTTAATAAATAAGATGGTTTTATTTTGCTTTACCCTGATTTGCTACCGCATCAATCTTTGCTGCGATGGTTGCTTCGTCTCCTACATAGCGCTTATCGAGCACATTGAAATCTTGGTCAAAGGTGTACACCAGAGGTACGCCAGTGGGGATATTTACCCCAACAATTTCGTCATCCGAAAGCTTGTCGAACTGCTTAACCAAAGCACGAAGGGAATTTCCGTGAGCAACGATAAGCACGCGCTTGCCGGCGCGCATCTGAGGCTCAATGGTTTCAGTGAAATAAGGCCAAGCACGGGCAATGGTGTCTTCGAGGCATTCGGCCAAAGGCATTTCATCTGCAGGGGCATCGCGGTAGGGGGCGAGCAGACGAGGGTTGCGCTCATCATCTTCTTCGAGCGCTGGAGGACGAACATCAAAGCTGCGGCGCCAGATCTTTACTTGCTCTTCGCCGTATTTTGCAGCGGTTTCTGCCTTGTTTAATCCCTGAAGAGCACCGTAGTGACGTTCGTTTAAACGCCAGCTTTTAATCACGGGAAGCCATTCGCGATCCATGGATTCCAATACGAGATTAAGAGTGTGAATTGCGCGCTTGAGGTAAGAGGTGTAACAAATATCGAAGTCGAATCCAGCTTCAGAAAGAGCACGACCTCCCTGAGCTGCTTCCTTGCGACCAGTATCGGTCAAATCAACATCCATCCAGCCAGTGAAAAGATTCAGCTTATTCCATTCACTTTCGCCATGACGAATGAGTACGAGCTGCATGGTATTGTCGGCCATAAGAGTCTCCATCCTTCTTTATTTATGAGTGCAAAGACGAACAAAAGGCACCGAAGCCAGCAGATACTAGAGCTTCGAGTGCATATTGGCAACTCCCTCCCAGAGAGTTTTGTGCCTTTGCATAGGTCTTATGCAGTTGGCGTTGTCTGTTTTGCCAACATACATCTTATAAGTATGACCTTCGAGAAGCTGAAAAGCTATCTTTACTTCGTATTTGGTGCTTTTGTGCGGACGGAGAGCGATGGCTTATCGCTTTACGGAAGCCCACCTTTTGAAATTCTGCCCTTAAAACCTCGCCTTTCAGAATTTTATTTTCCATAATCCCAGTCTTAGAAATTTAGTCTTCCAAAATCATGCCTTTCAGAATTTCGCTTTCAACTTTTAGTTAAAGCGCAAATATGTGAAAAAGATTTCTTCCACGCGCCATTACTCTATTAATTTGCGCATTTGGGCGAAGGATAAACCGTTGTTAACCTGCGCATTTGGGCGAAGACAACAAAACTAGCTAATTTGCGCGTTTGGATAAAGGAAGCAAATCGCTATGAATTTGCACAGACACGAAAAGACGACAAGTCGTTGGTAGTCTGCACTTTTGAGCGTTTGTGTTTGGAAGGGATGCTATGTCACAGCGGCGTATAAAAGCTACGATTTCGATGCTTTTGGTTGCGTTGCTTGCGGTATTTTCAATTGTGAGTTTATCTGCTTGCGGAAATACTGCAACGCCAACAGGGAACAACACGTTAAAAGTGGGTGTTCGCTCCGATATCGTTAACTTTGGCTATCTCAATGAGCAAACTGGCAAGTATTACGGTTTGGAGATAGATATTGCAAATGAAATGGCAAATCGCCTGGGGTATTCCGATGTTGAGCTTGTTACGGTTACACCTGATGATCGAAAAGAAAAGTTGCTCAATGGAGAAGTTGATTGTCTGATTGCGTGCTATTCGGTATCTGAATCGCGCGAGGAAAACTTTGACTTTTCTCCTGCGTACTACACCGATGCCACTTCAGTAATGGTGGAGAATTCTTCCGGAATTACTGATATTACTCAATTGCAAAATGGAACGTTTGGCATCATGTCAGGTTCTAATGCGGGCCCCCTTTTGGCGATTAAACTCAACGAACTTGGCATTATTGGCGATGAAATTATCTCGAATACCGACGAGGCAACCCAGTACCAAGGCGCCTATGTGAAAAAGTACGCTTCGTATGCCGACCTTTCTCAGGCGCTTGAGGTTGGAGAAGTCGATGCTGCGGTAATGGACGGTAGCTTTACCGATACGTTTATCAATGAAGAACGTTCGCTCCTTGATATCAGTATTGCAGATCAGGAATACGCCGTTGCAACCCAAAAGGGCTCTGCACTAACGCAGCCCGTCGCTGATGCTATCCAAGCAATGCTTGATGATGGCACCATCGCAACGCTTGTTGATAAATGGGATTAGAAAAGGAGTGCACTATGTCTAAAAAATTAAAGGTAAAAGCGCTACTCCTTGCAGCAGTAGTATTAGCGAGTCTCGTTGTCATGGCGGGTATTTTATCCAGCATGCAGGATGACATCTCGATAAACAATTACCAGGCTGATATTCAGCGCGAGATGGATGAGTTGCCAGGCTTACTTGAGACGGCAAGCGCAGAGCAGGAACAAAACACAGAAACGTTTGATGCAATCTATCAATCAAAAGCGCAAAGTGTTGCTTTTATGGCTCATAACAATACCGGCTACGAAGCAACTGATGCCAAGATGCTTGAATATAAAGACATGCTTTTGGTTGACAACATTATGATTGTTTCTCGTGAAGGTGAAGTACTCGCTAAAGCGCAAGATACCCCTGCGAATTTTACCTACCAGCGCTACAACGAACTTCGCAGCGTGTTTGATTCGGGTGAGCCCTCCGCAGCAATGGAAGTAACGTTTAGCGACCAAGATCAAACCTGGCGCTACTATTCGGCACGCATCAATGACAACACGATGGTGGTCATAGAACAAAACCCTGAAGAGCTTGAGCAGCTCATTAACAATACTTCTTCGATTTCAGCGGTATTAGGTAGTATAAGTGTTGGTCAAAGCGGCTACACATTTGCTGTTTCGGGTAGAGACTACGTGGTGTCTTACCATCCTAACGAGGAACTTATTGGCACCGATGCGCTTGATGCGGGCATCGATGCTTCGCATTTAGAGAATGGAACATTTACCTGGATTACCTTCAACGGAGAACGTCTGTATTGTGGTGTTTCAGAAATTGACGGAACCTATTATTTATCTGCGGTTCCCGAAAGCGAGATGATTGCTTCTCGCAATTTAACCGTAGGCGTTATCTTGTTTATTTTCTTCTCGGTCGCTGCCATTGTTGCGCTTTATGGCCTTTTCGTTATGCGAGAAGATGAAAAGCGCGGTTATAACCCAGAAAACTTCAAGACCATAGGCCCTCTGCGCTACAACAAAGCGGTTGGACGCAAAGCTATCATTCTTTCGTTTGTGGGCTTTTTGCTTGTTGCCGTTGTGACGTTTTATATGCAAACGCTCTTTTCGCTATCAGCGGAATCAGTCAGCAGCAACGAGCGTTCGTCTGACATCCAGCAAACCATTATCGAAACTAACGAGCAGGCAACACAACTTACTGAACAGTACAACGAGCGCTATCTGAATAAAGCTGAAGTGGCAGCTTATATCTTGGATAAGAACCCAGAGCTTAAAACTAAAGAAAAGTTGCAAGAGCTGGCAGATACGCTACAGGTTCAGTACCTCTACATTTTTGATAGCTCAGGCAATTTAAGTGTTACCAACTCTTCTTATACAAATTTTGTTTTGAGTGATAATCCTGAGGATCAAAGCTACGAATTCCGCAAACTTTTGCAGGGTGTGGAATTCGTAATTCAGGATCCTATGCCTGATGATATTTCAGGGGAATTACGTCAGTATATTGGTGTGTCTCTGCATGATGCGCAGGGGAATGCTGATGGGTTCGTGCAGATCGGAATTCGTTCGGATCGTTTAGAGACGCTTCTTTCGAGTGTTCAGATCGAGAGCATTCTTGACGGTGTAAAGATTGGACAAAATGGTTTTGCTTTTGCGGTGAATGCGAATGATAAGACGTTCTCGTACTATCCCGATGAGCAACTGGTAGGAAGCTCTGCTACAGCGCATGGTATGACTGACAAGCAATTACAGCCAGGCTACAACGACTTTATTACGATCGATGGCGTTTCCTACTATGCTTCATCTTTCGAATCGAACGGAAACTATATCTATGTTGCTCAGCCAGAAAACGAGTTGATGACCGAGCGCGTGCCTATTACCGTTACGACGGCGCTTTGCGGCTTGATCTGCCAAATCATTATCTTCATGTTGGTGGCATTTGAGCTTACGCGTTCGCGTTTTGGAAGAGAGAATATTCCTACGGCACCTGAGGATGATGGGAATCCCGATTCCCGCACATTTGATACCGTTTTGCCTGATGGCCGTGTTACGAAGACAGAATCTGCGACAAGTCGCTGGCTGTATCAATCGCTTGAGTGGGCAGACAAAACGCCTGAGCAGCGAGTGGTTGTCGTGGTGAAGGCTCTTATGGCGGTCTTTGCGGTTGTGGTCTTCCTGGGTGTTATTTTCAAAGATGCGGTATTCCCTGACGACTCTGCCTTTGCTTATGTTCTCAATGGTGGTTGGGAATACGGACTGAATGTCTTTGCGCTAACGGCAGTTGTTATGATTGTCTGCGTAGTTTCTACTATTACGGTAGCGATCCAAAAACTGCTTCATATGCTGGCAGGGGTATTTGGTGCTCGTGGTGAAACCATGTGCCGCTTGCTAAGTAGTTTCATTAAATATGCAACTATTATTGGCATGGTGTACTACTGCTTAATGCTTATTGGCATCGACACCACAACGCTTCTGGCATCAGCTGGTATCTTGTCTATCGCAATTACGTTTGGCGCAAAAGAGCTTGTATCGGATATCTTGAGTGGATTATTCATTATCTTCGAAGGGGAATTCCGAGTAGGTGATGTTATCCAAGTAGGTGCTTTCAACGGTACCGTTATGGAGATTGGCATTCGAACCACTAAGATCAATGATGGGTCGGGCAACGTGGTTATTATCCGCAACAGTCAGGTAAGCAACGTTACCAACATGACCAAAGAGTCTTCGTATGCATCGGTTGATATGGATATCGAATACGGTGAATCGCTCGAGCGCGTGGAGAGCATTCTTCAAGATGAATTCCCCAACATTCGTCGTCGCTTGCCCGCTATTGAGGATGGTCCCTTCTATAAGGGTGTTGTTTCCTTGGCAGATAACAGCGTAACTATTCGTGTGGTGGTTATGTGTAATGAGAACGATCGAGGACAGCTCACGCGTGATTTGCGTCGCGAGATGAAACTCATCTTTGACGAGCATGAGATTCAGATTCCATTCTCGCAAGTTGTTGTACATCAGCCTGCTGAATATAAAAAAGCAACCATCAGCGAACAGCTTCGAGCCGATAGATTCAATGATGATCAAAAAGTTGCTGCACGTGATGTTGGCAACGAGACAACCTCAAGCAAGTAAGGGTTAAATGGCAAGAACAAGCAGTTCTTGCCATTTTTTGTAACGCCTGTACCAAAGCATGGGCACCCTCAGTCGCAACGATTGGTATGATGAGCGATAACGAGAAAGGATGCTGCCATGATTACGTACGATTTTTCTGAAAAAAGTGGTAGTGGTGACGGGGTCGGCGCGTGGCATCGGCCGTCGCATTGCTGAACGGTTTTATGCTGCTGGAGCAAAGGTAGCTCTTTGTAGTATTTCGAAAACAGGAAAAGAAGAATTGATGCAGGAAATCGCAGGAGATGATCGCAGCCGTATCATGGCTCTTTCGGCAGACGTTTCACGCCCTGAAGAGGTAGCTGCTTTTCTGCAGGCGGTGGTTGATGCCTTTGGAACCATTGATGTATTGGTAAACAATGCGGGCATTTATTCGAAGGAAGATACGTGCGAGGTAACGGAAGAGCGTTACGACAAGGTAATGGACGCCAATTTGAAATCAGTGTTTTTTGCCTGTCAGTGGTTTTTCAAACATCATCTTGCGGCAGGCACTACGGGAAACGTGGTGAATATTGCTTCGGTAAGTTCAGTAACCTATGTGCCTGATAATGCTCTTTATAATGTCAGCAAGGCAGGCGTGGTTACTCTTACGAAAACCTTTGCTCGCGATATGGGCAAGCACGGAATTCGCGTAAATGCAGTGGGACCAGGGAGTATTCCGACCGACTTAAACGCTGCGTTGTATGCTGATCCTCAAAAAGAAATTGAGCTGTGTGACAAAATTCCTCTTGGTCGTCGTGGCACAAAAGACGATATTGCAAATTGTGTTTTGTTCCTTGCGAGCGAAGAGTCCAGTTATTTAACGGGTCAGGTTGTTTATGCCGAGGGTGGTTGGCTGCTCGTTTAAGAGAAGTACTCTATGACCTGGGAATAGTAGAGGGGTACGTTTATGAATGAAATAAAATGTCCGCATTGCGGAAAAGTCTTTCAAGTTGATGAATCTGGCTTTGCTGATATCGTAAAACAGATAAGGGATAGCGAATTTCAACGCGAATTAGCTGAGCGCGAAAAGCTCATGCAGGCAGATAAAGAACAAGCACTAGCGTTAGCTCAATCTCAAGCGCAGGGAAAACTTCAGGAGTCTCTTGCGAAAAAAGATGCTTCTATGCAGCAAGGGCTTGCTCAGCGTGATGCGGTGATAGCGGAGCTAAAGGCGCAGATTGATGCTCTGGCAAACGAAAAAGAGCTCTATGCGCAAAATGCTGTTGCAAAGATAGAACGCGAGCGTGATACCTTAAAAGCTCAGGCAGACCAGATGCGCGCTTCACTTGAAGCGCAGCTGGCTCAACAAAAAGATGCGGCAGCTTTGGCGCAGGCCCAATTGGCATCAACGCTGAAAGGGGATGCTGCAGCAAAAGATCAACGTATTGCCGAACTGGAAACGCAGTTGGACAGTCAAAAAGCAGCCTTTATTGCCGAAAAGGAATTGGCGGTAGCACAAGCTAAAACCGAAATCGAAAAAGAACGTGATGCGCTTAAAGCGCAAATCGAACGCGAGCGAGATACCTTCAACGCTCAGCTAAACCACGAGCGCGATGCTTTTAAGACAAAAATTGAACACGAACGTGAGGCAAGCAAGGCGCAGATAGCACTTAAAGAGGCGGAAAAAAAATCAGCGCGAGAATGAACTTAAAGCCCAGATGGCAGAAAAGATTCGCGCAAAAGACGAAATGATCGCCTATAAAGAGCAAGAGATCGAGCGCTATCGAGACATGAAGGCGCGCCTATCAACCAAGATGCTTGGTGAAACACTCGAGCAGCACTGCGAGATCGAGTTTAATCGTTTGCGTGCTACGGCTTTTCAGCATGCTTATTTTGAAAAGGATAATGACGCTTCGTCGGGAAGCAAGGGCGACTACATTTTCCGCGAAACCGATAACGAAGGAAATGAGCTCGTCTCCATTATGTTTGAGATGAAAAACGAACAGGATGATTCAACTCATCGACACAAAAACGAAGACTTTTTCAAGAAGCTCGACGCTGATCGTAGAAAAAAGAATTGCGAATATGCAGTATTGGTGTCCTTGTTGGAACCTGACAGCGAACTCTACAATACCGGTATTGTAGATGTGTCCTATCGCTACGAGAAAATGTATGTTATTCGTCCTCAGTTTTTTATTCCTCTTATCAGTATTTTGCGTAACACTTCTCAAAGTGCGTTGGAATACAAAGCAGAACTTGCATTAGTGAAAAAGCAAAATATAGATATCACTAATTTTGAAAACGAGATGGAAGATTTCAAACAAAAATTTGGGCGAAACTATCGTTTGGCAAGCGAGAAGTTTAAAAAGGCAATCGATGAAATCGACAAAACTATCGACCATCTTTTGAAAACTAAAGAAGCTTTACTTGGTTCGGAAAATAATCTTCGCCTCGCAAATGATAAGGCAGAAGCGCTTACCATTAAAAAACTGACGCGTAATAATCCTACTATGAAAGCAAAGTTTGAGGAGCTCCATTCGGATCCAGTGCTTAAGGCTGCTGAAGGTAGCGAAGAGTAAACCTGTTTGTTCGTTTTGCCATTACAATATTGGGGTAACAAGCAAATGCGGTAAATCTTTACGACTGTGATATCAAAAAGGGTAAAGAGGGGATTGTCGTGGCTAAAAAGGGGAATAAGAAAAAGTCAGGAAAGAAAGCAGAACAGAAGCTGATCGACGATGCTTTTCGCGAAAAGCTTGCAGCTATTCTTGCTGAAACTGCTCAGGATAAAGTAACGGACACCAAAGATTCTCCTCTTGGCGCTGCGTATCGTCGCGGTCCGGTACTTATGCGTGGTTCTATGATTCCTCAGGACAACACCACGGGCAACCTGATCGCAAGCTCTCACGATCGTCATGATACGGACTGGTTGCATGCAGACCCTTGGCGCGTTATGCGAATTCAGGCTGAATTTGTAGATGGATTTGGGGCATTAGCGGAAGTTGGCCCTGCTATTGCGGTGTTCGGATCGGCTCGCACTGAACCAACTGACCTCTATTATGAAGAGGCTGTTTTAACGGGAGCTTTACTTGCCAATCAAGGTGTTGCTGTTATTACTGGTGGCGGACCAGGCATTATGGAGGCAGCAAATCGCGGTGCTGCGCTAGCAGGTGGTACTTCGATTGGTCTGGCTATTGAGTTGCCCCATGAAGAGCAACTCAACGAGTGGGTTAATCTAGGAATGACTTTCCGCTATTTCTTTGTTCGGAAAACGATGTTTGTCAAGTATTCATCGGGAGCCATCTTCTTCCCAGGCGGCTTTGGAACACTTGATGAAATGTACGAGCTGCTTGTGTTGGTGCAAACGCACAAAGTGGCAAATATGCCTATGGTCTTGTTTGGTAAAGAATATTGGAGTGGTCTTATGAACTGGACGCAATCCATTCTTGCCGAACGAGGAATGATCGATGAACTCGATACGAGTCTTGTAGTTTTGACTGATGATCCAGAAGAGGCAGTTCGTGTGGCTCTGAGCACTACCAAGCTTAACAAGCCAAAAAAGTCATACTTATAAGGAAATTGCGCGGGCATCGTACAGACAGCGTGTAGGTCATTGCGACGGCCGTGCTTCATCAATGGTTGTCTGCAGTCTAGTTTGTGCTAGTAGCTTTATCTGCTAACGAGCGAACTACTTCAGCAGCAAGGGCAAGCCCCATTGCACAAGGAACAAAAGCATTCGATCCTGGAGTTGAACGACGGCCTTTATGTGGGGTTGTACTTCCTACGTGTGGAGCTGCGTTGTCCGCGTTCAGGGTTGAATGACTGTCGGTGCAGGTAGGTTGACCTTCTGCCACCTGCTCCTGGTTTTCCTGTTTCTCGTCTGGTGTTATTGAAGGTTCGGTTGAATAGCAGACTTTAACGTGCTCAATGCCTCGTTTTCGCAATTCTTTGCGCATGATGCGAGCGAGACGACAAACTGAGGTTTCAGAAATGTCGGCGATACGTAGGGCGGTAGGATCGGTTTTATTTCCTGCACCCATTGCGCTAATAATGGGCACCCCTGCTTTTTTAGCGCACATGATTAGCTCCAGTTTTGCCGTTACGGTGTCAATGGCATCTACGATGTAGTCATAGCATGAAAAATCGAATTGCGGTGCCGTTTCAGGCAGGAAGAAACAATCATGTTTTTGTATTTTGCATTGAGGGTTGATGCTTGCCAGACGCTTTTCCATGGCATCAATTTTGCGCATTCCTACGGTATTTTGAGTAGCAATAATTTGTCGATTGAGGTTAGTGAGATCAACCACATCATGATCAATGATATCGATGGAACCAAGACCTGTTCGCACAAGAGCTTCGCATACCTGTCCACCAACGCCACCAAGGCCAAATACTGCAACGCGGGCATTTTGCAAAGATTCGACTCCGGCATCACCATATATGAGTCGGCTTCGTGAAAACTGGTCTGTCATGATAGTCCTTTCACAGAAAATGGTGCTGTGTCATCATAGCAGGGACTAAGAGATCTGCCGAATAGTGCAACAATGTTTTAGGTAGGCACAGAACATAGGATGAATACCGTGAGTTACGAAATAGCAAATGAAGAAATAGAAACCTTTATTAGTCAAAATTGGGATGAATTTATAGCAGATGCAGAACGCTTAATTGCGATTGATAGCTCCTTGGATAAGCAGCATGCTTGTGACGGAGCACCATTCGGACCTGGTCCTCGCAGAGCTCTTGATGAAATGTTAGGGATTGCTAAGCGTTTTGGCTTTATGACTTTCGATGGTGATGGTTATGCCGGATATGCCGATATTGCTGGACAAAGCGGGCAGCAGCTTGGTGTGATAGGTCATGTTGATGTGGTGCCAGCGGGTATAGGCTGGACTTTTGAACCCTTTCAGCTTACTTACAAGGACGGGATATTTATTGGTCGAGGAACTGCTGATGACAAAATTCCTCTCTTGAGCGCTTTATATGCAGTTAAGTTTTGGCTTGAAAAGGGAATTTCTCTCAAACACGACATTCGTTTTATTGTTGGCTGCAACGAAGAAACAGGCATGGAGGACGTTTCCTATTACTTAGCCCATAATGATTCACCAGATTTTCTGTTCACCCCCGATGCGGATTTTCCTCTTTGCTACGGGGAGAAGGGTTTGTTTGGCGTTACGCTGAAGCGTGATTTCGAGACAGTAGAAGAACGTACAAACAATGCGGTAGCGTCTTTTGAAGGAGGAGTTGCCACCAATGCAGTTCCTGCGTTAGCCCAGGCGTTGGTCAAAACAACTCGTGAAGATATCGAAGAAGCTTTGAGGACTTGCGCTAATCCTGACCGTATTACCTTCGAAGAAAAAGCAGAGGGATTTTTTATTTCCGCAACAGGAGTGAGTGGACACGCTTCGCTACCGGAAGGCACGGTGAATGCGATAGGGGTATTAGCCGATTTCCTCGCGCGCTTAAGTGCCTGCTCTTCTGAAGAGCAGCAATGGTTTGCATTTGTGGCTGATTTGGCTCAATCAAACGATGGGTCGGCAGTGGGTATTGCTTCCGCTGACAAGGATTTCGGCAGCTTGACCAGCGTTGTTGGAACCATGAAGAAGATGGGTGACGCTTATATTCTTACTGACGATATTCGTTTCCCTGCTTCAATTTCGGGAACTGAATTGCAAGAGGCATTTGAAAAGGTTGCTTTTCAAAGAGGAGCTTCAGTTGAAATTACGCGCAATCAAGACCCATTCTTAGTGAATCCAAACACCGCTCCAGTGCAAGCGCTTGTAGATGCCTATCAAGAAGCAACTGGTTTGGAAGTTCGTCCCTTTACTATGGGTGGAGCTACCTATGCGCGCGAATTTCCTCACGCTGTAAGTTTTGGCCCAGCAGATCCAGAAGTTATTAAGGTTCCTGACTGGGTGGGCGAGATGCACGGAGCAGACGAAGGGGTAAGCGAAGAAGCTATCAAGCATGCAATTCGCATCTATATTCGTGCGTTTGGTAATTTGGCGCAGGTCGACAAATTATCCTAGCAGGTTGTTTTGGTAAGCCAAAAGAAGAAGCAGTATTAGCCAAGAGGAATGGAACGCCAGGTTCCATAGGGTGTGGGCACGTCAATAGATGAGTATCCTACGCTTCGAGCAAACTGATAGGCATCTTCGATGTGGGCACCAATCCTTGACGCATGATGCGCATCGGATCCTACGGTGAGGGGAACACCTGTGGCCTGGAATTCACTCAGAAGTGCTTTGCAGGGATAGAAGTCTTCAAACTTTTTCATAAGTCCGGCAGTGTTTATTTCTACGCGGACACCACCCTCGTGAGCAGCTTCTGCCATTTCCTTATAGAGCGGCGTTAGATCAATGGTTGGTTGATATCCTTCAGTGCTGAAGAGCCGTGGAAGGTCAGGATGCGCCATTGAATCGAAGATTCCACTACGGGCAGCCGTGCACCATTCCTTTGCGTAATAACACCACAGAGCATTTGCTCCTAGTTCTTCCCATATTTCGGTATGCTCATCCCAGTCGATTGGTTTCTCTTGCAGGTAGTGAATAGAGCCGAGCAAAAGGGTGGGGCGATAATCGGCTTCGCCAGAAAAGGTAGCACGAAGCGACTTGAGATCATTTTCGCAGCCGTGGTACCAGTCTGCCTCCAGTCCACTAATTATTTCTAGATCAGGATAGTGTTCGCGAAGTTGAGCGACGCTTCTCAAGTAATGCTTTAGCTGGTTATGAGCTATTGAGCAGTCAATAAAATCAGGGCGCCCCCAATGATCGGTGCAAGCAATGGTGGTTATGCCTGCGCTCAGGGCTGCTTCCATGTTTTCCTTTAGGGTGCTTCCCCCGTCGGAAAAAACGCTATGAGTGTGGCAATCAACAAGTTCGATAGTATTCATGAGTTTCCTTTGCTGAATGGTGGGGAAGCCTGCATTTGTTTGCTCACTGAAGTGATGGCCCCTTATCGAAGAGACGTTCGAGTAGCGCGAAAAGCACCTCAACCGAACCATCGCTTCTGCGGTGCCCTTCAAGGAGGTTTTTCCAGATAAAAGCGCAGAGGCGGGATGGCTCAAGGGGTCCTACTAACTGTTCGTGGGGAATGGTCTTATCACGCATTAAAACAAGTTGAAGGCCTTTCTCTATATGAGCAAAATAGGAACTTTCTTCCTCGTGCGCTACGGCAAGGCTTTGAGCATCGAGAGACTTCATTTGGCCAGACCAAGTTTGCTGGAAGTGCTTGATTGGTTGCTCCATACGTTCGGATAAGCGGTGGCAGAACGAAAGAAAGTCTTCGTCTTGCTTTGCGTGTAATTCGTTTTTATCGAGGGCTTGTTCCCAGTACCGTCCGACAACTTCCGAGATGAGATGTGCTTTC
>ENA-OQBD01000095-OQBD01000095.1-human-gut-metagenome-genome-assembly--contig:-NODE-95-length-49281-cov-9.978496_pt1 | contig 49281 bp, 39 predicted proteins | sample MGYA00242742_ERZ504543 | MGnify/ENA primary metagenome ERZ504543 (study PRJEB26092, sample SAMD00036239) | human gut metagenome | host: Homo sapiens | study: EMG produced TPA metagenomics assembly of...
CTTTCTTAAACTTGCTGCTGGTACTGTACTTCACCTGATAGCCGGTAGTTTGAGTCCTCTGCTTTTTCCAAGTGACCTTAAAGCCTTTTTTGGCGGCTTTCACTTTAGACACACTTGTGCCCTTGGGGTTAATATTATAAGTCATGGACTTACTGCCGCTGTAATTGCCCTTGAGGGTCACTTTTACGGTGTATTTGCCCACATTTTTCATACCTTTGGGGTAGGTCACGGTATAATCCGTGCCGTTCTTTAGGGTTTTGCCCTTACTGTCTTTTACCGTCACAGACGGTTTTTGCACCTTGCCGTTATAGGTGTAAGCAGTTTTGCTCAGCTTGATATTAGATGCTTTAGGAATCACCGTCTTGCCGGTGACTGCGCCGCAAACACTACACTTTTTATAGGTTTGGCCGTCCTTAGCGGTGGTGGCTTTGGTCAGCTGCGATTTGTAGGAATGGCCTTTAGGCTTAATATTCGCCACGGTGTAGCTATCGCCGCACTGGGTACAGGTATATTTTGTCTTGCCATAGGCGGTGCAAGTGGGCTGCGCAATCACCTTACCGGAGTAAACATGAGCCAGCGCTTTAAAATCCCACAACACATTATAATCCGGCACGCCGGCGCCCATATCGCCCTCAGCATACTGCCAAATATCCGCATACACGCCGGTTTTGCCAATCTGCACCGGGGCGGAAAAATCAGTGGTTTTTGGCTGCCAGTTGGCGTACCACAGCTTATAGCCCTTGCTATGCAGCGTCTGCACATCCAAATAATTGGCAAACCAATTCAGGTTGGCGTAAACCATCGGGGTGTAGCCCGCTGCGCGAATGGCGTCGCAAAAAGTAATGGCGTGCTGAATAATGGTTTTTTTGTTGCTGTTGTCCAGGATCAGCTGATCCTCCAGGTCATAAGCCACCGGCAGCATAAAATACTTGTACTTGCCCTTCATCTGAGCCAACACGCTCTTAACATAATTGGCCTCAATCGTGGCCTCCTTGGTATTGAACGCATAGCTGTAATGGTACACGCCAAAGGGCACGCCTGCTGCCTCCGCCGCGTTCACATTATTCCAAAACTGCGGATCCAGGTGGTCGTTGCCGTAGCTCATACGGATCATGGTAAAGGTCTTGCCCGCCTTCTTCCATTCGGGGTAATCCACACCTTTTCCGTTATGCTGAGACACATCGGTGCCAAACGCCGGCGCCGTAGTGGCTGCCCATACCGGTAACACGGTAGCGCACATCAGCACCAGGCACAACAGAGCGCAAAACAGAGATTTACATTTTTGTTTCATATCACACCTCGTTTGGGTTGTTTATTCGGCCTCATTATAACATAAAGAGAAAACAAAGTCAAATTACCGCACTTTGGTACTCTTTACCGGGGACCAGGCGCCGTACAGCTTGCCGCCCTTTTGCTTTTTATACACCCGAATACGCACATAATACTTTTTCTTGCTTTTGAGTTTTGTTAGGGTCTTGGCGGTGGAGCCCGCCTTGGTTATCGTTACCGACTTGGTGGTGGATTTGGTAAATTTGGACGAAGTGGAATAGCTGATCTGGTAACCGCTAATGCCACTTCCCTTCTTCCACTTTACGGTCAGCCGGCCTTTTTTGCTGCTTTTCAGCGATACGATCGCCGGCTTCAGCTGTGCCAGCTTTTCCGTCTTTTTGGCACCGCAAGCGGTGCACTTATATTTCTTATATCCGGTGGCAAAGTAGGTGGCCGCTTTTTTGGCAGTGCACTTATAGGCATGCACATGGATCTTAAATTGCCGGCTGCTCTTAAAGTTGCCCTTGCCCTGCACCGTTACCGTGCGGGTGGTGCCTCTGGTGGCAATGGACACGGTGTAATCCTTGTTCTGCTGCAAGGTCTTGCCCTTAAAGGTTGCCTTGATCGTGGCGCCCTTCGCGGTAGGAGTACACCGAACAGACACATCCCTGTCATTCAAGGATTTTTGATTGATCTTAAAGTGCAACACAGCCGTACCGGTATAGTCGCCCTTGCCCTGCACCGTCACATTAGCGGTACCTGCATTGGTATTGGCACTGTAACGGACCACCGTATAGTCCCGACCGGACTTTAAGCCGCTTTGACTGTCAAACCAAGCGGTGCCGGGGCGCTGGGCACTGCCGTTATAGGTCACCGGTGCGCAAACATCCGACCCGCCGTACCCGGCAATAGACGCCGCGGCGATGGTATAAGTATAGGTTGCGCTGCCGGTCAGGTACTTGGATCCTTCCAGTGCCGTCACGGTATAGGTGCCGCTGCCGGCATGCACCGTGGAGCCACTGTATGTGAGGGTGTAGTCCTCGCCCTCTTTGAACGCCTTTTTGTAAGGCTTGCCGTCTGTGGTGGTGCCAACAAAGGTCATGGCAGACATCACATCTGCAATGCTCTTGCCGGAGTACGGCGCCTGCACATCGCCAAAGCCTGCCCGGTTCATGGGCAGCTTGGCAATTTCAAACCGCAGCCGGTTGGTACCGTTCCCCTCCAGCTTGCCGGTATAACGGTCGCTGATAGAAAAATCCAACACGATGGTGTACTTGCCGGGCTCGGACAGGTTATCCACCTGTGTGCCGTTCTCATCGAGGAACAATACGGTGTAGTCCTTATCCCGCACCGCAGTATGGCCGTAGCCATCCACCACATGCACATCCACCTGAATGGGGCAAACATTATAAGTAATGGCACCGTTTTTATCCAGATTGTGCAGTTCGATTTGGTTCTTTTCCTTGGTTACATCAATCTTGTTGAGGTAAAAGGAGCAAGAAAGCTGTGCAGTACCGTCCGTGGCAATAATGGTGTGCTGTCCCGGCGCGTAACGATCGTCGCCGGTCTCATACACGGTGGTGTACTCCCGACCAAACACATAGCCCGGAATCAGCAGAGAGAATTCGCCTTCCTCGCCCACATAATCCAGCCCGGTGCCGTCCGGCAGAGGGGTCACCTTGGCTTGCCCGTTCTCGTCCGTCAGCACCGTACCGTTGCCGTCCGTCTGCGCCTTAAAATAGGCATAACTGCCGTCCGCCGCCCTTTGAATCAGAATAGAATCCCGTATTTGACCTTCGGCACCGCGACGCATCAGCACCATATAGCCCTGTCCGTCATAATCGGACAGATCCTCGCCGGTAGAGGCAAAGCGGTAGTCCGTCGCAGACAGTAGCGGGTACGATTTGGTATCGTCCAACTGCTGATGGTCGTTTTCCAAAGTGAAGTATGCATTTTTCGACCCACAAAGGAAGTAGTAATAATTGATAAAACCCGGGAACCGCAGGTTGTTGGAGGCGGCAAAGGTGGCGTCCACCTGATACCATTGGTAGCCGCTGCCGGTGCCGTCATCCAAATACACAAAGTTCCAGGCGTGCATATCCTTTTGTAGTTCCCCGGTGTTCTCATTGCGCACCATTTTGCTGCCCATCACCGTGTTGCAGGCAATGCCGTTCAAACGGCACAGATAGTAAAACAGCGCCGCGTAGCCCTCGCACACGGCCTTGCCCTGGCCGGTGGTGCCGATCACCGTCAGGCTGTTTTTTTGCCGCACGGACCAATCGTAGCCGGTGCCATCCAAATCCGCCGCCGTTTGCCCGGCAAGGCCAAAGAACGCTGCGTAGGCGGTATGGGCGTACCAGTCGGTTTTGCCCTCGTTCATAAAGCCCTCATAGGCCGCCGTATTGTAAATCGTATTCTCTGCCAAAAAGTCATAAATGGTCTTGACGATCAGGTACTGGCGGCGGTTTGTATCCTTCTCCGCCGCGATGGTGGGATTGTCGGTAACAAACAGTTGGTTCCACTTCTCCGCCGCTTGGCGCAGGATCTCCATTTGCTGCACCGTGTCGCAATATTTGAAGGTGCAGTGTACCTCATAAAAGGCCACCGCGCCGGTATTATCATTGTAGCCCTCCACATTCAGCCACCGGGTGTCCAGATCCTCTGGCTGAAAGTCCTGGATCTGGGCGTCCAAAAAATCGCCGCCCTCAATGGTGCCCACTTTCTCTGCCAGGGCGTTGCTTCGCAGCCGCTCATACAGCGCCGTCTGAAGATTGTCGGTGGTGGGGTCGTAATCGCTTTTTCCCACCGCAATATACAGGGTAAAAGCAGTCTCTCGCCGGAGCATACGGTGCAGCGCGTCTGTCAGCGCCGCATCTATATCCTGCTGGAAGCAGTGCCAGGTCTTGACCTTCGTGGTATCGTCCCCCACCGCCGCCCAAGCGGTACCGTCCGGAGCCAGATACGGAGCCAGGCCGGTACAGTCCTCTGCGCTCTGCCCCTCGGTATGGACTGTATGGGTCGTACAGACGGTAGCATTTGCCAGTCCATCGGCAGCCGCAGCCGTAACCGGCATAGCGGTGTACACCAGCACCAGCGCCAACAAAAGAGATAGCAAACGCATTCTTTTCATACCCATACCTCCTGATAAAACAAAAGCCTATATTCCAATTTGATTATACCCGATCGCGGCAAAAAAGGCAAGAGAAAGCCGAGGGCCTGCAAAATACAAGTCCTCGGCTGTTTTTTCAGCGTTTATTTCGCCTGCAAAACCGCTTTGGTAATAAAGGCGTCTATATCCCGGTACACCTCCGGGCTGTTGGTCTCTCGCAGGATCTCGTGCCGGGCACCGGGATACAAAAGAACCTGCACCCGGGTGTGGCCGGTGGCCTTCAGCCGGTCGCTGACCGCCCGAATACCGGCGCCGTAATTGCTCACCGGATCCTCCTGGCCGGACACAAAGAGAATAGGCAGATCCTTTGGTACGCGGGCGTACCAGTCCTTACTGCCGCACTCCAACATCAGCCGTCCCAGATCGCCGTAGGCGGCCACAGTAAAGGTAAAACCGCAGGCGTCGTCTGCAACATAATCATCCACCGATGCGGTATCTCGACTGAGCCAGTCCACAGAAGTGCGACCCTCAAAATGATCGTTATAGCCCTTAAAGCCGGTATTCTCCAGCCACTTGGAGCGATAACGCTTCCCCTTAACGGCGCCCAGTACATTGGTCACCGCCACGCTGATATTTGCCAGTGGATTCGGCCCGCCGGTGCCCACATAAATGGCCGCCGCATAGTCCAGATCCGGGTAGCGGGCGGTAAAGCACCGCATAATAAAGCTGCCCATAGAATGGCCGGCAATAACCAGCTTCTTGTCCGGATACTCGCCCCGGGCAATATCATACAGCCGCCGCACATCTTGCAGCAGAGCATTGTACCCGTCCTTATCGCCAAAGAACCCCCTGTCCTCCGGCGTTTCGCAGGACTGACCGTGGCCCAGCATATCGTGCATAAAGACCGCATAACCCATATCCGCAAAGGCCTGCAAAAAGTCGCCGTAGCGGCCGCAGTGCTCAGCCATACCGTGGTGGAGCAGCAGCACGGCCTTCACATTGCCGTCCTCCGGATACCACTGCCAGGCATGGATGGTGGCCAGCGCGCTGGCGCTGGGATAAGTATACGCTTTCGTTTTCATAGAAAAATCCCCCTTAACGCAGGCAATGCCTGCTGATTCTATGTAAAATTATTGTCGCTACATATTCAGTTTTCGCTGTCATTACTCTGCCTTTTCGTCCTCCAGCACCGAGGTGCAGTGGGGACAGCGGGTGGCAGCAATGTCAATCTCGCTCTTGCAGTAGGGGCAGACCTTGGTGGTGGTTGCCGCCTGGGCCTCTTTCTCATGGGTGGCGTGCTTCACGGCGTCTGACAGCTTATTCAGCCCCTTGACCATACAAAAGATGATCAGCGCCATAATCAGGAAATTCACCACAGCGGACAAAAACGCGCCGTAGTCCAAATAATTATCTCCCAGCAGATGAATCTTGCCCTGGATCTCCGCTCCGCCGATACAGTTGAGCAGCGGTTTGATGATCGAGTCCGTCAAAGCGGTAACCACGCCGGTAAAAGCGGAACCGATGATCACGCCGACGGCCAGGTCCATCACATTGCCGCGGGAAATGAATGCCTTAAACTCCTGGAAAAAATTTCTTCATTTATACATTTCCTCGTCTTTACACTTTTCGGCGCACAGCGCCTAACTGTATTCTATCACACAATGCCGGTAAAATCAAATGCCGGAATAAAATCTTTACCTACTGCGCTGCGCTCCTGCAAAAACACATGATCCATACCCAGCGCCAGGGCATGATCCACCACCTTGTCGTACTCCCGGCGGGTGATGGTGCGCGTCAGCTCCGGGTAGCGCTCCAGTCCCGGCATAGGGGTGTACTGGGCCATCAGGGACACATAGGTATCCGGCAAATGGCTGTGCAGCCAGTTCAGCACCTCAATGGCCGAATTGGTATTGCCCGGCAAAATCAAATGGCGCACGATCATACCGGACAGCATTTTATCCCCGTCCCACCGGTCCTGCACCTGGCGGCGCATTTCCAGCAGCGCCGGGCCCACCCGCTCCACATAGTCCGGCGCAGCGCTGTAAGCCGCCGCCTTAGCCGGTCGGGTGTACTTAAAATCCGGCAAATAAATATCTATCAGCCCCTCCAGCTGCCGCAGGGTCTCTAATCGCTCATAACCGCCGGTGTTGTACACCACCGGTACCGGGGGCTTCCATCGGCGCAGCAGCCGCGCCAAGGCCGGTGCATACTGGGTGGGGCTGACCAAATTGATATTCTGTGCCCCGGCGTCAATCAGCCGCTGCATACCGGCAATCAGCTGGTCCTCGGTTAGGTCCACGCCCTTGCAGCCCCGGCTGATTTCCATATTCTGGCAAAACACGCACTTCAGCGGACAGCCGGAAAAGAAGATTGCTCCGCTGCCGGATTTGCCGCTGATACACGGCTCCTCCCAGGCGTGCAGCGCCATACGCGCCACCCGAAAGGCAGCGCCCACACCACAGGCGCCCACGGCCGTGGTACGGTCAACACCGCACCGGCGGGGGCAGGCATTACACCCACTCACAGCAGTGCCTTATAGAGATCGCCTTTTTTGTACGGGGTTACCGCGGCAATCTCCTTGGCGGCAGCGTTAACGGAAGCGCCTTTCTCCACCAGCGCACGGGCCTGTTCCACCGCCTGGTCAAAGGTGATGGCGTCCGTTGGCTCGGCCTTTTTGCCTGCCACGATCAGCACGATCTCCCCTTTGATCTTATTTTCCGTATAGTCTTTCTCCGCCTGTGCCAAGGTGGTACGCACCACCTGCTCATGCACCTTGGTCAGTTCCCGCACAATGGCGATCTCCCGGTCACCCAGCACCCGGTGCAGATCCCCAATGGTGTTGATAAACTTATGCGGCGCCTCATAAAAAATCATAGTGCGCTTCTCGTCCTTAAGCTCCTCCAGGTGGTCCCGGCGGGATTTTTTATTGACGGACAAAAAGCCCTCAAAGGTAAAGCGCCCGCTCTCCATACCGGACACCGCCAGCGCTGTGGCAAAAGCCACCGGCCCGGGCACGGACACCACCGGGATTCCCTGCAAGTGGCACAGGTGCACCAGATCCTGCCCCGGGTCCGAAATGGCAGGCATACCCGCGTCCGTTACAATGGCGCAGTCCTCCCCCGCCGCAATGCGGGCAGTGATGATCTCGCCCCGCTCCCGACGGTTGTGCTCATAATAGCTGACCATCTCTTTTTTGATACCAAAATGATTCAGCAGCTTTAAGGTCACCCGGGTGTCTTCTGCTGCAATAAAATCCACAGTCCCCAGGGTGTCAACCGCCCGGGGCGACCAGTCGCTTAAATTCCCGATGGGCGTGCCCACCACATATAAAGTACCGCTCACTTTGCGCCTCCTTCAAAATATGCGCCGTATATTCTTCCCATTTCCGCCCGGCCCGCTGGACTTTCCAAAATCAGCGTAGGCTCCGCCGTTAAATACGCCTTCGCGCCCTTGCGCCCCTCCATCAGCAGCAAAAAGGGGGCCTCTCCCTCCCGGTGCTGCACCAGCCGCAGCCGCTTAGGCTCCAAATCATGGGCACGCATGGCCGTTACAATATCCGCCAGCCGTTCCGGCCGATGGCAAATGCAAAACCGCCCGCCGAACTGCAACAGATAGCCCGCTGCCGTACAGGCGTCCTCCAAGGTGCAACACACCTCGTGCCGGGCAATTTGATCCCACGGCTCCGGAGACAAAATGCCCGTGTCCACCGGCTTGTACGGCGGGTTCATACTCACCAGAGTAAAGCTGCCCGCCGGGTACAGCTGCCGATGATCTCGCAGATCTGCCTGCTGCACGGTTAGCCGCTCTTCCAAATGATCCAGCGCAATGGATTGCTGCACCTGCCGTACCGCCCGGTCCTGAATATCCAGGCACGCCACCGGACTTTGCCGGGCATCTCGCAACCAAAGCAGCGGAATAATTCCACAACCTGTACCCAAATCCAGCGCCCGATCCCGGCGGCGAATACGGGCAAAATCCGCCAGCACCACGGCGTCCGTACCAAAGGTGTGGCGGTCACTGACCACGATTTGCATGTGCTCTGCCAAAGGCATAACCGTCTCGTTCATAGGCTCTCCCACTACCGGGCCGTGCCCGGGTCTTTGCGCTTATTATATACCTACCGCCCCGCTTTGGCAAGCGGACAAAAAAAGACACGCCCAAAGCCAAAGCTCTCGGCGTGTTCCTTTTTGTTTGTACAAAAGCAGAAAAATCTACAAAATCCGCTTATGCCTGGGCAGGCGCACCCACGGGGCAGGTAGCCTCGCACGCACCGCACTCAATGCAAACGTCAGCGTCAATTACAAATTTGCCGTCACCCTCGGAGATGGCGGAAACCGGACACTCTGCTGCGCAAGCACCGCAGGAAATACAATCATCAGAAATCTGATATGCCATGATAAACACCTCCTGTATGTTTCTCAACCTAAATATAACAGCATTGATTTAAAAATGCAAGTGAATTCGAAAAAATTAGTCTTGCCTTACTTCTCCGCCTGGGCGGGCTTGTCCGCTTTTTTCTCATTTTTGCCGCCGCGACGGGGCGCACGCACCACGCGCACTTCTTCCCGATTGACGATCACCGGTGCGCCCTCCGGCGCATTATCCAGCTGCACTTTCAGCTTGCCTGTGAGCAGTGCCGCATCTACCACCGTGCCTCGACCCTCTCTGCAGTCCACCACGGTGCCTCGGCGGGGAGTGATCTTTGCCAGGTATTCATAAGAGTTCTGCTCATATTTCAGGCAGCACATCAGCCGCCCGCAAGTGCCGCTGATCTTAGAGGGGGACAGGCTCAGCCCCTGCTCCTTGGCCATTTTGATAGACACGGAGTGGAAGTCATTCAGGAAGGTGGAGCAGCAAAACGGCCGCCCGCACACGCCCAGACCACCCAGCATCTTGGCCTCGTCCCGCACACCGATCTGGCGCAGCTCAATACGGGTATGGAAAGTGGAGGCCAGATCCTTGACCAGCTCTCTAAAGTCCACACGGCCGTCCGCGGTAAAATAAAACAGAATCTTGGACCCGTCAAAAGCGTATTCCACCTCGGTCAGGTTCATATCCAGCTTATGTTTCTCGATCTTTTGCAGACACACCTCGTAGGCGCGCTTCTCTTTTTCTTTATTCTCTTCCAGAATTTGCTTATCTCTGGCGGTGGCAATACGCAGCACCGGCTTGAGGGGTGCAGTGACCTCATTCTCCGCCACTTCTTTGGGCGCATACTGGGCGACGCCGCATTCCATACCTCGGGCGGTCTCTACCACCACCAGGTCGCCTTTCTTAATCTCCAACCCCTTGGGGTCAAAATAATATGTTTTGCCGGTGTCCTTAAACCGAACGCCTACCACTTTTGTCATAATCTATCCTCCTAACGACCGATCGCCTGGCGCAAATCGGCGCAAAATTTTGTGATCAGCAGGGCGTTATTGGCATTTTGCAGCGCCCGCTGATAAGTGTCCTCTGCCACAGATACCAGTTGCAGCAGTTGTTTTCTGGTACATTTAGATCCAAGCAGCCGGGGAATTTCATCGCTGCCGGAAAGCAAATCGGCGCCGCTGTCCAGCACCAATGCGTCCCGAAACAGATCCCGCAGCACCCCGCAGATATTCAGTACCGCCTGCCTGTCCTTTTGCAGTGGTGCACAGGCGCAAATGAGCGCATACTCATTCTCCGCCACCAGTGCTCGGCACAGTTCTGCGGACAAGGCGCTGTACTTGGCGGCCTCGCCGTCCTCCAGGCTCTCCATGGCCTTTCCGATGTTGCCGTTCCACAGCTGCAACGCCTGGCGCACCCGATCCGGGTCCGCCTCCGGCTGCCGCTGCAAAATATAATCCGCACCGATCTCTACCGGCACGCCCTCCAACCGAAACACCACACTGCGGGACAGCACCGTGGGCAGCAGAGCGCTCTTGTTCTCCACCGTTAAAATGAACCGCACATAAGCCGGCGGTTCCTCCAGCACTTTCAAAATGGCATTCTGGGCCTGCACGCTCATCAAATGGGCGTTAACCAATATGTAGATCTTATAATCCGCCTCGTTGGGGGTCATATACACATCGCCCACAATTTGATCCACCGTCTTTTTATGGAACGAACGGGCGCCCCCCTCCGGGGCATAAACCAAAATATCCGGGTGCACCCCGGCACGAGCCTTGTGACACTGGGGGCAGCTGTCGCAAGGGCGGTGCGCGCCTCGACACACCAATGCCGCAGCCAGTTCACCGGCCAGCGTGCGCTTACCCAGACCGCTCTCCCCCTCCAGCACCACGGCGTGGGGCAGACGGCCGCCGTTTACCAATGCAGACAGCTGCGCCTTGATTTTTTCATTCCCGAGAAAGTGCTTAAATTCCATACTTGCCTTTACAATTTGCGGAACTCGTCCACATTGATCACAAACGCCACAGCGCCGTATTCCTCCACGTCCACCGGCTGGCGCAGCAACGAGCCTTCCAGCGTGCTGGCCACGCCCACTTGGCGCACCACCCGCTTGGTCACATGCTTCTCCAGCACATCGAACAGCTGCTCCACCTTGTGATCCTCCGTGCCGATAAACAGCGTGGTGTGCCCATCGGCCAAGAACTGACCGGTGGTGGAGATGCGGGAGGAGAAAAAGCCCTCCTTCGTAATCGCATCCAAAACTTTGGAAACATCTTTATTGGAAATTACAGCCATAACCAGCTTCATATAAACATCCATCCTTTCCGTTAATGCTTCCTATTATACGCCTTGATTCGCAACTTTACAACTATCTGTATTATCACTTCAAACAAAATTTACAATTTGTACTTATTTAGACAAATTTCACCTTTTTTGGGGTTAAATCACCGCTGCCAGCGCCACCACCACCGGCATGGTAACAATGGAAAACAGTGAGGACTGGGCGGCCAACTCGCTGCCCAAGGCGGCGTCATTGTCGTACTTGGCCGCATACATAGCCGTATTGGTGGCCGTAGGGGCAGAGGCGGAGATGACCATAGCAATCAGCAGATCACCCCGCACACCGCACAGGTAAAACAGCCCCACCATACACAGGGGAATCACTGCCAAACGCATTAGGGAGCAAAAGTACAGCTCCTTTTTGGCGAACATACGCTTCCAGTCCGCATTGGCAAGAAAGGTGCCGAAAATCATCATGGCCAAGGGCGAATTACAGTTGCCCACCATCTCCATGGGTCGCAGGATCACCTGGGGCAGCTTGGGCTGCAAAAAGAACAGCGGCAGCCCGATGAGCACCGCCATGGAGCCGGGGTTCAGCACCAACCGGCGCAGGTCGATCTTGGCGGTATGGCCGCTGATCTCATAAATGCCGTAGGTAAAGGCCACCACATTAAAAACAGCCACATAAACGGAGCAGTAGAACACGCCCTCCGAGCCAATCACCGCCAGAGCCAAAGGCAGCGCCAAAAAGCTGGCGTTGGAGAACAGCATACCGTAGCGGTACACGCCCCGCTCCATGGGACTGCGGTGACGAAAGCACAGCTGTCCCAGCACGCCGCCCACCAGGTGGGTGGCAAAGGCGCACACAAACGCCAAAAGAATACCCCGCACATGGTCCGGAGTATACGCCATGGTCATAAATGTATAAATAATGGCAATGGGCAGCACGATATTAAACAGCAGGTCGATCACCCGCTTGGCGTCCGCCTGGCGAAACACGCCCAACTTATCCGTCACAAAGCCGATCAGAGAGATCAGGTACAGCATCAGTACCTGACCGGCCACGGTCTTTAAGGTTGCAAAAAACAAAGGCACGCTCCTAATCCGCTGCGCTGCGACGGCGCAGATCCTGCACAAAAGCCAGGGCGAACACACCCAGCAATAAATCCGCCGGGCCGAAATACAGGCTGCCGTTCAACAGATTCCGGTGCCCGGTAAACCATACGGACAGTCCGGGCAATGCCAGCACACAGCCGCACACAAACACTAGCAGGCCAAAGAACACCACCGCACGCCCTGCATGGCGGGAGGTAACCACCGCCGTTGCAAAGGAAAAGAGAAACAGCAGCAGCGCCACCAAAAACAGCACCTCACACACCGTCTGGGTATCTACCAGCACACTGACCATCTTAGCTAAAATGGTCAGCAAACGGCAAAGCCCCCACAGCGCCGGCACAAAGTGAAAGAAGCGGAAAGCGCGAAAATCATACCGTCCGCCCCCATAGCTGCGCCCTACAACAAAATAGTAGGAGCAGCTGAGTAAAGCAAACAGTGCCGTCAGCCCTTCGCTGACCAGGTCATTCCACTGTAAATAAACCGCACCGTCCGTCAAGTCGTAGCACAAAAAGCAGCGGTAAATAAAATCAAAAAAGAACGCCACAGACACCAGATAGGACACAACGGTCAGCCTGCGGATGCCGCCGTTTGCAGCCACCGCCACTGCCGTATGGCTTTGGTGCAGGGCACACACAGTGCAACACACACCGGCACACAGCAGCAAAGCATACAGCCCATAAGTCAACGGCGCACCGGCAGCCGTGACCCGCCCGGTACTGCTGTCCGTAAAAAGGAGGAGCTGAACAAAGCGCAATACCACCGCCGCCCCGGTGATCGCAAAAGTCAGAATCCAAGGGATCAGTTGGGGTCTGGTACGCACTTTTTCGCTCCTCTTTCGTTCAAAATCAGCCCTGAACCTCTCGGTCCGCCGGGGCAATGTACGTTCTGGCGTGGGACACGCTCTTGTATGCCGGACGCATAATTCGGCCGCCGGAAATCAGTTCCTCCAGCCGATGCGCGCACCAACCGGCAATACGGGCGGTGGCAAACAGCGGGGTAAACAGATCCTCCGGGATCTTCAGCACCTTGTAAACCAAACCGGAGTACAGATCTACATTGGCGCACATCACCTTGTCGTCGCCCTTTACCTCGGCAAACACCTCCGGGGTCAGCATCTCCACATTCTCCAAGGTTTTAAACTCTTTTTCAAATCCGGCCTCATAAGCCAGCTTGCGGGCATTGGATTTTAAGATCACCGCGCGGGGATCTGATTTGGTATAGACTGCGTGGCCCATACCGTAGATCAAACCGGAGCCGTCACCGGCTTCTTTATTCAGGATTTTAACCAGGTAATCTTTCACCTGCTCCGGCTTGGTGGGGTCTGCCACATGGGCAATAATGTCCTCCATCATGTGCGTCACTCGAATGTTGGCGCCGCCATGGCGAGGACCTTTCAGGGAGCCGAAGCCGGCCGTAATGGCCGAATACGTATCCGTACCGCTGGAGGTAAGCACACGGGTAGAGAAGGTAGAGTTGTTACCGCCGCCGTGGTCTGCATGGAGCATTAAGCAAATATCCAGCAGTTTGGCCTCTTCGCGGGTAAATGTCTTGTCCACCCGCAGCTGATTTAAAATGTACTCCGCCATGGTCTGCTCCTTGTTGATCGGGTGCAGGAACATGGTCTTGTTGTAGAATGTACGGCGCTTGATCTGATAGGCGCTGTTCATAATGGTGGGGGTCTGGGCGATCAACTGCAAGGACTGACGCAGCACATTGGGAATAGAGGTATCGTCCGGGTTCTCATCAAAAGAGTAAAGGGACAAAATGCAGCGCGCCATCTTGTTCATAATATCCTTGGAGGCATGCTTCATAATCACATCTTCCACAAACTCGTCCGGCAGTGCCCGGCACTCGGACAGCACCTCGTGGAGAGAATACAGCTGATTGGCAGTGGGCAGATTGCCAAACAGCAGCAGCCACACTACTTCCTCATAGCCAAAGCGGTCCTCGGCAATGCAGTTGTCCACCAAATCACGAATGTCATAACCACGGTAAGACAACTTGCCGTCCGTAGGAATCCGCTCGCCGTCCAGAATATAGTAGCCCTCTACCGAGCAGATACGGGTCAATCCGGCCATCACGCCGGTGCCGTCGCTGTTGCGCAGGCCCCGCTTTACCTGATAGCGTTCAAAATCGTGGGCATTGATATAGTTATTCTTCCCCAGCTCCTGGCACAAATTGGACAGTGCGTCCATGGAGATGGGCGAAATATAATTGGAAGCCACAAAATCGCTCCTTTCAAACATACATTTAGAACAATCATTATACAATTATAATAGACAAATGTCAAGTTATCTGAAAGGAGAGATCCGCTTTGAAAAAAGTATTGATCCTGTTTGCTCTGCTGTTTTTGCTCACATTCGGTGTGCCCATGTTCGCCGCATTTCACACCCAAGGCAGCAGTGATCTGGTAAGCCTGCTCCACTCTGCGGTGCTGACGGCGCCTATTCTCTGATGGAATTATCGTTAATTTTCGTAATCCGGCAGTGGCAGACAGCCTGAATCACCGAGGCAGAGAACGCTCGATTCCAGTCCGCTTTAACCGCTGCATACCCCGCCGGGTCCGACATTGCCAGCCGCGCCCCAACCTGCACGCCGTCGCATCCGGCGGCCTGCAAGCAGGCGTAAGCCCCGGTGCACAGGTCCACCAGCTTTTGCTCCGCCAGGTGCTCTATGACGGAAATGGCGCGATTATCTATGGTACTGATATAGCCCTTTTGCACTTCATCCAGCATCAACTGCGTTCGCACCGTTACCCGAAACACCGGTCGCCCGTTCTCCATGGCGCTCCGTGCCCTCACCTTGCAGGACACCAGTTCCACCCCGATATGCCCCAGCTTGTCATTTTGCAGGGTTAGCAGTCCGCTTTTAATCTTACCGTTCATCAGGAGGATGCCGAAAGTATCGTCCATATCCGCCGTGGCGGTCATCTTGCCCCCATCAAACAGCGCCAACCCTTCAAAAGCCGTATGTGTGCCCGCTTTCTTTAACAGCGGCAAATAAATATCCGAGGTAGGACTGGCAAAGCGGCGCAGCGCGTCATTAACGGACACCACCGCGCCCATACCGCTATCCTGCCCATTCTGCAACAGGCGCACCATATTTGCGCTGGGCACCAAAGCGTCGTCTTCCTTACTCTCCAACAGCGCCTTGGCGTTACCGTCTGCCACGCACAGCAGCACATCCGGCCGACTGGCGGCGCTGCGCACAAAGTAATCCATATTGTCGCCCACCCCGTGCCGTGCCACGCTGCTGCTGAACACCGTAATCTTGTTTTGTCCTAAAAACAAATTGCGGGACAAGTCCTCGGACAGTTTAGACAGAGCCTGGGAGATACCGGTGCCGCTCTCTGCGGTATTGATGGTAATATTGCCGGACAGAGCCTCTGAGCCGTTGCCGCTCTTGGTCATATTCAAGGTCTGCACCGAGACGGACACTCCATTGGCCGCCCGGTCAATGCTCATGCCCTCCACCACTGCCAAATTGCTCAGGGTGCGCCGCCCGGAGCAGCCGCACAGTGTGGCCGACACCAACAATAAACAAAGAAGTAACTTAATTATTCGTCTCATTTGTACCACGCGCCTTTCTGTGCCTCAGCAGCCACACCAAGGGAATGAGAGAGGAAAACACTGCAAAGGGCACCACTGTGATCATCGGCGAGTGCTGACCCACAGTCATCAACCGTCCCAGCGCACAACTGACGGCAAAGGCCGCCAAACCGGCGCCCAGGCACTTGCCCTTGTACCCACCACTGCCCGGCAGGGTCACTGCCGCACAATAAATCAGCAGTGCCGCCTTAATAAAGATAGCAAAGATCCAAAAGCCGGTATACAGCGCATCCATCCGCACCATTGAGCCACTGCCTGCCAGCTGAGAGAGGGTATAAATCGGAAACGCCTGTAACCCGGCCGCGTCCCCCATCACGCCGATGGCAAAGAGAAACAGCAGGCTCGTAGTCAGGTACGAACACCCCATAGCGCCATAAAAGGCACCAAAACGACGTCCGCCGATGACCCCCCGATCCGCCAGCACCAAAAAGATCGTAATCTCTGCCGTATTGGCAGACAGCACCACGCCGTTTCGCACCACTTCACCCACGGTATTGCTGCCTGGCGGAAACAGGCTAAACCATTGAAAGTGCTGCACATTAAAGCCCAACACCACCGCTACCACAAGCACAATCAGGCAAAAGGCGAAGCCGGAAAAACGAGACAATCCTTGCAGCCCAACCAACGCCCCATACACCGCAAATAGAATAATCAGCAAGGCAAACCCCCAACTTTTGGCCTCCGGATTCAACCGGGCAGAGGCGAAGTAGGCAAAGCGGCTCACATTGATCCCCGCCAAGAAGATAAAATTACAGGCATAAAGAGTGCCCATCGTTCTGTGCGCCAACGGTGAGCAGTCCCGCTGCACACAAAGAAGCGCGGGCACCGCAAACAACAGGGAAAGCACCAGCGCTACCCCCACGCTCATCAGCATTTGGGTAGACAACTTACCTGCCATAATAGACTGCACATGGGTCAGGCTCACCACCAGGCGGCTGATATACAGCATGGCAAACAGACTGAACGAAGAAATTTTGCTGTTATTCACACTGGTCAATATGCGCACCCCGCAGATCCTGTACCCGCACCCGGCGGCGGGCCAGCTTGGTCCAACTTTCCCGATAAAACACATCGCCCAGGGAGCGCACATTCAGCGGCGCGATGGGGGCGGCGTACGGCACGCCGTAGGGGCTGAGACTGCAAATATTTACAAACAGCGCCGCCATGCCCAGCATCAAACCGTAAAGTCCGGTGAGTCCCCCGGCCAGGATAAACAAGAGCCGCAGCACCGACACGCTGTCATACAGCGGAAACGCCACATAAGAGGCAATGGCGGTAATGGCGATAATCACCAAAATAGGCGCGCCGATCAGCCCGGCAGACACGGTGGCCTCACCGATAACAATGGCGCCGATGATAGACACCGCGTGGCCGACGACCTTGGGCAACCGCAGCCCCGCCTCCCGCATGATTTCATAAAAGATCAGGGTCATAATGGCCTCATTCATCAGGGACAGCGGGGTACGGAACTCTGCCGACGCAATGGTAAACAGCAAGTTGGTAGGAATCAGTTCTTGATGAAAAGTGCCCAGCGCCACATACACCCCGGGCAAAAACACGGAAATGCCAAAACTGAAATACTTCAACAGCCGCACAAAGCCGCCGAAGAACGGCGGATAATCGTAATCATCCAAAGACTGAAAATTATCGCTGAAAAGATACGGCACATAAAGTACAAAGGGCGTGCCCTCCACCAGTACCGCCACCCGGCCCTCATAAAGCTTGGACGCCAACACATCCGGGCGCTCTGTGGTGCCTACGGCAGAGAAAAAGGAACGCATATTTGTGTCTAAAAAGGGCAGCAGTTCGCCGTAATCCGCCACCGTGTTTAAATGCGCATCCTTTAGCCGCTGCTCCACCGCATTCACCAATTCCGGCGCGGCACGGTCATCCAAAAAAGCCAGTACCACCGGAGTCGGGGCAGCAGTGCCCAGCTGGATTTGGCGCAGCTTTAAGTGATGGGTTTTCATGCGCTTGCGCAGCAGCGCCTTGTTGTCGTTCACAGACTCCACAAAGCACTCTTTGGCTCCGCGCACATTGCTTTCGCTCTCCGGCTCGTCGGTACTGCGCTTGGTCCAACCCTGAATACCCATGACCATAGCTCGGGGACAGCCGTCCAACACAAACACGCAAAAGCCGCTCATCAGATAATAGTAAGCATCCTCAAAGGTCTTTGCCTCTTTCAGCTCTACCGACTGCACGCAGGTACGCATCAGCTGGCGAAACTGCTCGCCGGGGGTGCATGCCTCCACCTGTGCGCCCAGCACCGGTCCCATAATCATCTGCCCCAGCTGCAAAGAATCCACCAATCCGTCCATCACAGCGAAAAAACACTTGCGACCGCCGGTTTCCGCCTCCTTGAGCAAAAAATCCGAACAGTCCGCAAAGTCCGCCTTAAATTTCTGTACATTATCGTTATATTGGCGCCTAAGGTTTTCCAATTTCTATCACCCGTACTAATTTTGGCATAACCGGGGGATTTATTCACAAAATACAACCGGTGATTGAAATGACAGTAACTCTTATTCGCGCACTGCTGATCTACTTTACCGTCATTCTGGCTATGCGGATCATGGGCAAGCGCCAGATCGGCGAGCTGAACCCCCACGAACTGGTCATTACCATATTGGTAAGCCAGATTGCCTCCATTCCCCTACAAGACAACACCATGCCCCTGGCCAACGCCTTTTTGCCCATGCTGCTACTGGTAAGTCTGGAAATTCTCGCCTCCGTGGCGTCCATGAAAAGTCTGCGGCTGCGAAACCTGCTGCAAGGGAGACCCATCTTTCTCATACGCCACGGCAAACCGGATCAAAAGCAAATGCGTCGTCTGCGCTTTACCGTAGACGATTTGATAGACGCCCTGCGCCAAAAGGATGTATTTGATCTGTCCACCGTGGAGGAAGCGGTGGTGGAGACCAACGGCAGCCTGTCCGTGCGGCTGCGTACGGAGGAAAGCCCGGTGACCCCCAAACAGTTGGGCGTACCGACGCCGGACAACGGCTTTCCCATACCCGTAGTCACCGACGGCCACATTGTGCCGGAATATTTCGGTGACCAAGTGCTGGACACGGCGTCCATTGCCAAGGCGCTGCAAAAGGAGAGCCTGTGCCCCGGTGAACAGCTGGTGGTGACCATAGATGACAGCGGCACCGTCTTTGCCGTAAAAAAGGAGAGAAAAAAGTGAAGCGCACTTGGTTTGCCATTTTGTTTTTGCTGCTGGTCGCAGGGCTATGTATCTTTGAACAGCACACGGTCAAGACCACCTTTGAGAATATGGAGACCCTACTGCAAAGCATGGACGCGGCCGCCGCAGAAGAGAATTACCCGGAGGCAGAACGCAAGGCCCGCCAACTGCAAAATATTTGGACCGCCCGCTACCCCACCCTGTGCGTGCTCATGGAGCACCGCGCTTTACAAGAGGCGGGGGTAACCCTGGGCACCCTGCAACCCTTGGCTCGGGACGAAAGCGACGATCTGCGCCCTACCATTCGCCAGTGCCAAACGGAACTGGCAGAGATTTACGACAACAGCAAGGTAACGGTGGGTAACATCTTTTAGCAACACAAAAGCGAACGATATAAAAATCGTTCGCTTTTTTATCGTTATTCACTTTTGGCGTTCTTATACTTCTCCGCTTGCAGGCGGAACATATAAGCATAAGTGCCGTCTGCCGCCATCAGTTCACTGTGCGAGCCACTCTCTATGATCCGCCCCTGCTCCATCACATAAATTTTATCCGCCTGCACCGTGGTGGACAACCGGTGAGAAATAAAGATCACCGTCTTGTCCCGGGCAGCCTCCAGCATAGCCCGGTTCAGCTGGTATTCCGCCACCGGGTCCAAATTGGCAGAGGGCTCATCCAGGATCACAAAGGGGCAGTCCTTGTAGAATGCCCGCGCCACCGCCACCTTTTGGCTCTCGCCGCCGGAAAGCATCAGTCCGTCATCGTCAAACTCCCGCAGCAGCTGGGTGTCCACGCCCCGGGGCAGAGGTCGATGAAAGCCGCTGTGGTCCAGCGCACGGCGCACCCGCTCCGGGTCAAACTGCGGACTGAGCGCCACATTCTCCCCTACCCGACAGGCAAACAGCTGGAAGTCCTGGAACACCGCCGCAAACCGATCCCGATGGCTTTGCAGGGTGCAGTCCCGAATGTCTTGCCCACCAATCAGGATCCGCCCACCGGTGGGCTCATACAGCCGCAGCAGCAAATTGGTCAAAGTGGTCTTACCGGCGCCGTTGTAGCCTACTAGGGCAATCTTCTCCCCCGGGTGAATCGTCAGGTTAATATCCTGCAAAACAGGCGCCGCCCCACCGGGATAAGTAAAGGTCAGGTGTTCCAGCTTGATCTCGCCGGGCCGACTCTTGGGCGCCGCCTGCGCCCCGTCCCGAATGGTGGGTTCGGCGTGGAGAAAGGCCCGGTACTTCTCGATCATCTTGGCCCGCTCGTCAAACTGGGCAACGCCCCACACGGTGAGAAAATTCAGGCTCATGGCGATGGCATAGGCGCCGTTAAAGCTGGCCACAAAATCCCCGGGGCTGATCTGGTGGCGCACCAGCACCAGGTAGCCCAGGTACATGGGCAGCACAAACATAAAGCCCAGCACCTGCACTCCGGTCTCCTGAAGCAGATAGCGGCGGGTGATCTTGCCAAAGTATTTCTTTTGGCAGGCGATCACATCGTCCGCCGCTTGGTCGTAGCGCTCCATCAGCAGAGGCGCAATGCCGTTCATACGCACCTCTTTGGCGTAATCCTGCAAGTAAAACAGCCGCTGGAAGTAGTCTGCCCGCCGATGATAGCGGGTGTTCTCCACCTGGCGTTGCACCTGCAAGTTGCTAATGGCCTTGCTTAGTGGCAAAAACAGCAAAATAGACGCCAAAATAATCACCAAACACAGCGGGTCAATGGTCAGCAGCACAGAGGAAATGGCAATCAACGAGATCAAGTTGCCAAAGTACCGGCGCACCAGGCCCAGCAGGTTTTGGATATTGTCGCCGGAGGACTCAATGGTCAGAATAAAGCGGTTGTAAAATTCCGGGTCATCATAGGACGCCAGGTCCAGCTCCGCCGCCTTGGCATACAGCCGCCGGTTCAGCCGGTAATAGGCTTTCTCCCTTTGCACATTCCAAAAGAACTCCCGATACAAATAGGACGCCAGTCGGCACAGCGCCAACAGCGCCACCACAACGGCTACCACGGCGTACAGCCGCTTTAAGTCCCGACCGGAGGTGACAATGTCGATCACATACTTAACCCCCAGCACGCTGACCAGTTGGCCGGGCAGCACCGTCAACACGCCCCATGCCAGTTCGCCGATCACCAGCGCCGGGGAGGCTGCAAACAGCAGCCGCAAAAAGTAGAATAAATTGGAGAACATGGAGTGCTCTCCCGCATGCTTAGGCTTGCGCACCGGCGGCACCCCCTTCCTGCTTGTAACCGGAGGCTTGCAGGCGGAACATATCCGCATACAGTCCGTTTCGCTCCATCAGCTGCCGGTGGGAGCCGCTCTCCTGTACCTGACCGTCGGCCAGCACCAAAATGCGGTCGCTGAGCACCGCACTGGACAGCCGGTGCGAGATAAAGATCACCGTCTTGTTCTCTGTCACTTGCAGCAAATTCTCATACATTTTATACTCCGCCACCGGATCCAGGGCGGAGCTTGGCTCGTCCAGCACGGCGATCTGGAAGTCCCGGGCAAACAGCCGGGCGGTGGATACCTTTTGATTTTCGCCGCCGGACAGACCGGTGCCCGCCTCGTCAAACTCTCGGGTCAGCACCGTGTCCGCCCCCCGGGGCAGCGAGGCAATTTTGTCCCACACACCGCTGTGGCGCAGTGCCTGCTCTGCCAGAGCTTTTTCCGCCGGGGTACAAGCGTGGCCGATCACATTCTCGTTGACAGACAGGGCAAAGTTTTTATAATCCTGAAACACGGTGCCAAAGGCAGCCCGCAGCTGCTCCAGGTCATATTCCGGCAGCGGCTTGCCGTTATAGAGAATTTGGCCAACCGTAGGATCGTAAAACCGCAGCAGCAGCTTGACCAGCGTGGATTTGCCGGCGCCGTTAATGCCCACCACCGCCAGGGTCTCGCCCTGCCGCAGGGTAAAGTTCACATCGTGGAGCACCCGTCGATCGGTGCCCGGGTAGGTAAAGTCCACATGGCAAAATTCCAGCGTCTCCAGCGGCGGCACCGGCAGAGGACCGGATACCACCTGGGGCCGATAGTCCAAAAACTCCCGCAAATTCTGAAAATACAACGCCATCAAAGTCATTTCGTCAAAGCACTCGGTGGTGTCCAGGGTAGACTCCCGCACCGCGTTAATGCCGGAGGCCACCACGCTAAAGCCGGACACGGTCAGCCCGCTGCCCTGCACAAAGCTGTGGCAGGCAAAGGCATAAGTGCCCAGCACCGGCAGCAGCTCACCAAGCAGGCTGCTGACTACGCTGTACAAAAACAACCGCACGCCGTAGTCTCTCAAAATGCGCACATTGGCCTTGGTGGCCGCCTCCATACGCCGAACCATCACGGCAAAGATATTGGAGGTGCGCATATCCTTGGCGTACTCTCGCAGGTACACCGTGCGCTGCACATAGGCTTGCATTCGTTTGTTGGCGGTCATGGACATATCCCGCCGATAGACGCACTTGCTCTTATACACCTCTACGGCGAACACAAAGAACACCGGCACCAAAAACAGCAGATACAGCGGGTGCACCGCCGCCACGGTGGCCATCACGCACACCAGCGCCACCACATCCGCCACAAAGGCAGAAAAATCAAAGCAGATCAGGTCAAAAAAGCCATTGGTGGTCACCATGGTTGCCCGCTGATATTTGTCGTAGAATTCCGGGTTCTCATAACAGGCCACATCCACAGACAGCGCCTTTTCAAAGATCCGGTCGTTCAGCAACTTCAGCACCCGCTTGGTAGCGCACTTCTCCATGCGCATACCCTCCCACTGGGCCACCTTCACCACCAGCGCCAAAAGGGCAAACGCCGCCAACTCTCCCACATAGGTGCGGAAGTCGCCGCTGCCGGTGATCACATCCAGCAGGATCTTTAAGAACAAAATATTCTGCAAATAGCGGGAAAACACCGCATACAGCCCCTCTTGCAACAGATAGCCGATGAGCAGGCGCTTGTCCGTCTGCCACACCAGGCGCAGGGCATAGATCACATTTTTCAGCACAGGAACCTTGAACTGCTCCTCTGTCATTTGCATATAGGGCATTCTTTTCTCTCCAAATCACGGGCCGCCGCCCGCCGTTCTTGGTAAAAGGGTAGCATATTCCGTCGGCACTGTCAAACGAAAAGGAACCCGACTGTCAGCCGCGTTCCTTTTGTTTTACTTATTCTGTATAAAGTGCTGTTATTTGCTGTAAGAGTCAATACGAATTAGGTCCGCCTCGCTAAGGGGCGGCTGTTCCAGCGCAGCCAAATTCTCCAGCAGTTGCGCCTTGGAGTGCACGCCCACCAGCACGGAGGTGACCCCCTTTTGCTGCCACAGCCACTGGATTGCCAGCTGAGAAAGGGTCTCGCCCCGGTCTTTTGCCAGCTGATAGAGCTTTTCAATCTGCTGGGCACGGTGCTGATCATAACCCACATGGGCTTGCAGCTTATCGTTGCCAAACAGGCGGGCGCCCTCCGGGATGCCTTTGGCGTATTTATCCGACAGTTGCCCCTGGGCCAGCGGCGAAAAGCAGATCACGCCTTTGCCCTTGTCCCGGGCTTCTTTCAGCAGCTTGTTTTTCTCCACCGTGCGGTCAAAGATGGAATAGCGATTTTGGTTGATGACAAAGGGCGCTTGCACATCGTCGCACTTGTGGTACATACGGTGCATGGTCTTGCCGTCATAATTGCTCATGCCCACATACAGGGTCTTACCCCGGCGCACCAGATCCGCCAGGCACAGAGCCGTCTCCTTCAGCGGCGTGTCCGGGGTCATGCAGTGGTGATAAAAAATATCCACATACTCCAGCCCCATCCGCTGCAAGCTCTGGTCCAGGGAAGCAGTCAGGTACTTGCGGCTGCCGCCCCGACCGCCGTAGGGACCCGGCCACATCTCATACCCGGCCTTGGTGCTGATAATCAGCTGATCCCGGTAAGGGCGCAGATTTTCCTTGAATATGCGGCCAAAGTTGATCTCTGCCCGCCCCGGCTCCGGCCCGTAATTATTAGCCAGGTCAAAATGGGTCACCCCATGGTCAAAGGCCGTTAGAATGATCTCTTTCATGGTATCGTAATCGTCGTTCACGCCAAAGTTCTGCCACAGCCCCACAGACAGCGCCGGCAGCCGCAGACCGCTTTTGCCGCACCGGTTATAGGGCATTGTCTCGTAGCGTGTTTCGCTGGGTTCATACATTTTGCTCACCTCCCCTGCATTTTATCATACCCATCGTTCTCTGTAAAGAGCGCAAAGGGCTTTCCTGCCGGGTGTTAAAAAGAGCAGACATGATGTCTGCTCTTTTTATGCAATGATTTGTGTGTTTACACGGTGTGGGTGCGCTTTTTCCGGCGGGATACCAAGCAGATGAACGCACCGCCGCTTAGCAGCAATGCGGTCACAACGCCGCTGTCCCCACCGGTTTGGGGTGATTTGGCAGCGCCAGACAGTTTGGCCGTTACGGTATCTGCCTGTTTGATTTCTTTGGTGGCCGCGGCATCGGCAAAATACTTGTCGCAGTCTTCACAGTACCAATACTCAATATTGCCCCCGGCAGTCTTTGTCGCCGCCTTGGCAGGGATATGCTTCAGGTCGGTGTGGTTCTTCGGGTCAAGCTCGCCGTAAGCCTTTCCGCAGACCTCGCATACCGCCCTTTCGGTACAGGTGGCTGTGCCGCCGGAACAATCCTTTGTTTCAAGCCCGTTGCAGCCGTCCACCGTGCATTTACGGGTGTGTGTGCCGTCGCCGTTCGATACCCATTCACCGAAGGTATGCCCGTCGTTAACCGTTACGGTCATTTCGGCGGTGTTGCCGGCCTTGTCGGTAGCAACAATCTTCTGCTCGCCGTCTGCCGCAGAAAGAATAAAGCTGCCGTTCTTGTCAAGCGTGACCTCTGTGCCGTTTACGGTGACGGTGTTCACATACTTTTCGTCAATGGTGACCGTCTGTGCTTCACAATAGGTCTTGCCGTTTTCTATGCCGCCGATGACCGGCTGAACATTGTCAAGCGTTATGCGGTCGGAACGAAGGTATGTTATATTCAGGTTCGCGTCAACAAGCATTGCATAAACAATATATTCCCCGTTGGGGTTTATGCGAAACGGCTCCTCATATCCGCTAAATACGAGAGACCCCAGTTCCGCCTCTGAAAGATCCCGATCGGTCACCAAATAGGAGACAAACACGGTTCCGCTGTTGTCGGCGGCGTTTATCGTCACCTCCTGCGTATCCTTAAAAAACAGGCCGAAGGTGAGCTTGTTTAAGAATTCCTGCCATTTATTGGCACCTATGATAATTTCGCCCGTGGGCTTTTCACTGTCTTTCCATCGTGCTTTGAGCGTTATATTTTCGGCAGGCATGGTCTTGGGAATTTCCCTGTCCCAGCCCATAAAGGTGTAGCCATCTCTTGTCGGGTCGGCAGGGGCGGTAATATTCGTGCCGTAGTCCTGCGTTATGGTAATATCCGCTTTGCCGTTTTCGGGTTTGACTGTGATGGTATATTGATTGATCTCCCACTTTGCCCAGTATTCCTTATTGCCCGTTCCTGTACCGCCGATTGCCGTAACAGGAGAGCCGGTCAGATTTTCGTTGTCATACCAGCCCTTGAACGTGTGGCCTGTATAGGTCATATCGTCGGCTGTCGGGAGTGTTGCGCCCACGCCATAGGTGTATCCGGTGACATTGCCGCTGTTGATGGTGCCGCCGTTGGGGTGCAGTGTGACGGCATAGGTCGGGACTGTCCACTGCACTGTCAGTGCTGTCACATCAGCAGGAACGCTGTCACCGGGAACGTAGAATTTACCGTTGCTTCCGCGCCACATAAAGAAATTGCCTGTATCTCCGTCCGGGCGGGTCAGGTCGTCGGACGCAGGCGCGGTAAAGTCGCTGCCGGTTTTCACGATGATTTGAATATCCTCGGAGCTATTACCCAGCTTGCCGCCGCCAAGGTCGAGGGTAACGGCTTTCAGCCCGTCAGCGCCCAGCGTGCCGGGGTTCAGGACTTCAAGCACGGGGCGGAAACCGAAGAACGGGCGGGAATCCATAGCATGGAACCTGCTCCAGTGGCGGGCCGAATCGAGCCCGCGAACCGCACGGTTCGGCTCCGTACCTCGTTCAAAAGTGTCTTGCCCCCAAGAAAACATCCCATCCCAGTTTTTGATATATCCGTCCTTCTTGTCCAGTATCCTGTCCCATTCGTTGCTTTGGGGCGTGCCGCGTTCTGAATCGCCCGAGCCTATAAAACTACTTCCCGCGGACGGCGCGCGCAGCGTATAGTTTACGCCGCCTGCGGCATAGTCCTTGCCGAAAATCAAATCTGCGGTGTTCAGGGCATCCCAGCTTACATCATTTGTTACGGCATGATCCGCAATGAACAGGCTGTGGAGATATTTATTCTGCTGTGCATACGCCTGGGTGGTTGCCGTCTCCGATGTGAGCTTGTAGGCGTTCACCGTGCCCACATAGGTAAACGGCACATAGTGCAGGGTGCTGTCCGGCAGATTGCTGTTTACCGTTCCGGGAATATTCATTGCCGACAGGTCGAAATAGTATCTGCCGCCGGGGGCGAGGGTAAACTGCTCGTCAGGCTGATTTTCCACCGTCAGCGTGCCGTTGACCTTGTTAAGCGAATACCGCTCGCCCCAGCCGGATTTGAGGGTGGCAGCGGGAACAACAGTGTAGGTTCCGGGCATATTGCGTGCCGTGGCCGCCGTGACTTCCTCGTTGTTTGCGTCAAGCAGTTGGTAGCCCAGAGCATTGTCCAGCACGGTATCCCGGTCGTCCTTGCGTCCTTCGCTGTCCAGCAGGCCGGTACAGGTCACAAGGTCTGTTGGCAGCGCATTGCCCTCGGTGATGGTTGCGCTGCCAGCCGTCACGGTGAGGGGGCGCGTACGGACAGCACCGCCGGTGACAGCCCCCCTGGAAACTTTAGACGATGCCATTGTCGTATCGGAAACATACAGAAAGTCGATACAAGTTATGCGTGCGCCTGCCTTGATGGCTCGGATGTGGACGGTGTAGATAGACTTCCCCGGTTCGCTGGTGGTGTCGGTGGTCTCTTTATAAATTTCAAACATCTGGGGGTCCTGTATCAGCGCGGACCAGACGCCGTTTTCACCGGGGTTATTCACCCGGCACGTGTAAGTATAGGTATCTCCGTAGAGCAACTCATCATCGAAATAGACCGGTCCCCTAAAGCCTGCATTGAGATACTGGCGCACGGTCAGCGGAGCGGAAATGGGCGCGTAGTCATCGCTGGTGATGGTGACGGTATAGGTCTCTGATTTGGGTACTGGTTCCGTGGTGTTTTCGGTTTTCGTGCAGTTCAGCGTACCGTCGCTGTTTACATTCACACTAACCGGAATGGAGGGAGAAGTAGGCGGCGTGACCGCAGTGATTTTCGCTCCCTTTGGCGCCTTGCCCGGCTGGAAGAAATCCGCCGCCGTCCATGTACCATTTAGAACGTCATAGTAGCCGCCGCCATCAGAACTGAGGTGAATCCAGATCACGGGGTCTACCAGATCCTCCGCGCAGTCCGCGGCAAACGCCGTAGTCGGCACAAGGCATAGCACCATGCACAGGGTGAGCAGGATGCTGAGTATTCGTTTCTTCATTTCTTGCTACCTCCGTTTTCGTGTATATCTGCTCAGTCAAGAGCGATGATTGTAACAGAGCCTCTGAATGAAAGCAGATAGGTCTTGTAATCACCTTGCTCCAGCGAAAAATTGAGTTCAACATCGTTTCTCGCGCCGGTAAGGTCATATATTCTGTTGAAGCAGAGAGAATTTGATCCCCTGCCGTCTTGTTCTATCAGTGTAATATATCTGCAATAGTTATCATCGTAACCGTCAGTCATCCGAACAGAATGATATCCGCTTTTATCATTTGTGCTTGCATTGACCATGCCGCTTACACACACACTGTAGGTATGTCCTTTTTTCAGCCTGAGTGTTGTTCCGTTGTACGATATAAGCCCGCCGCGGTTATGCATTTCCCGATAGTACAAGGGAACTGCACCGTCTGAAAGATGGGTTGACGGTACATACCCCTCTCCGCAAAAATATCCCGAACAGCTACCGTTCTGACCGGGGTCGCCCTTGTCGCCTTTATCTCCTTTGTCACCCTTTTCGCCTTTTTCGCCGGTGTCTCCTTTTTCTCCTTTTTCACCGTCAACACCTGTGGCTTTCACTCCTGTATCGGTCGTTCCAATCCACCAGTTGCCGTTCTCGCCGACAAACGGGGTGTTACCGTCTTTGCCGTCAGAGCCGTTTTGTCCGTTTGTTCCGTCTTTTCCGTTTATACCATCCTTGCCGTCAACGCCGTCTCTGCCATCCGCACCTTTTAATGCGGTAAGGTCGTAGAGGTTCAGCCATATTTCATCGCCGGCATAACGCCATTGCAGGATATTTTCACTTACGCGAAATTCCGGTGTTTTTCCGTTTGCACCGTCCGTTCCGTTCTGTCCGGCAGGGCCTTCTATATCGGCGATCGCCACAAGATTTTGCCACTCGCCGCCCTCATAACGCCACTGTATGTGGGTTTCGGCTCGCTGCACTTCTATATTTTTGGCGTTCATGCCGTCCTTGCCGTTGACGCCGTCTGTGCCGTCTTTACCGTCAATACCGTTTTGCCCGTCTGTGCCGTCAACGCCGTTCATACCATCTTTGCCGTTCGTACCGTTTATTCCGTTCTTACCGTCGGCACCGTTAGAGCCGTCTTTACCGTCTGTGCCGTTCTTTCCGTTTTCTCCGGCAGCGCCCCGCAGTTCGGTAAGCGCCACAAGGTCGCACCAATCGGTTTCATCTCTGTATTTCCACTGAACCGCCGTGCCGTTGTTCCGCACCTCCGGCAATACTGCGTCGGCTTTTGCCGCTTTGCCGCATCCTGCGGCAAGCACGATGCAAAGCACCAACAAAGCGGCACAAAGCGTCAAAAGCGTACCTGTGAGTCGTTTTTTTCCTGTTTTCATCTTCTTACCTCCGTTCAAAATTCAAAAATGGGGGCAAAATCAGCAAGAACGGCACCCGGTCAGTTTTTCAAAAATCTATAGTTATCCGTTTCTAACTTTACTGACCGTTCGTTCACACTCAGTATAACATAGCTTCTGTATGAAATCAAGAACTCTCTTATATACAATGTAAAAGAATCAAACCGCCTATTCACAAAGCCGTCCAGCCTGTCGGCGCTATTATCGTGTACTTTTTTACCAATATATGTGCCGGCAAGTGGCAAAAAAATAAAACGCGGCAAGCATCGTAAAGACGCTTGCCGCGTTTATGGTCCGCCCGGAGGGATTCGAACCCCCGGCCTTCAGAATCGGAATCTGCTGCGATATCCAGCTTCGCCACGGGCGGATGTACTTGCCGTAACAGCACTTCATATTATAATTTGAAAAAGCGTTGCCGTCAAGGCTTTCTTGTGTTAAAATTAGAAAAAAGGCAAAATTCCTGAGAACGGAGAATAAATATGAAGTTGACATTCAAGAACGACACCTTTAAGATCTTGCAAATTGCAGACACGCAAGAGGGCCGCAAGGTCAGCCCGGACACCTTGGCGCTGATCAACGCCGCCTTGGATCGAGAGGAGCCGGATCTGGTGGTATACAGCGGTGACCAGATCTGGGGGCGCGGGTTCCACGGTGATGTAAACCAGGTGCGCCGGGTACTGAAAGAGCTGACCGCCCCGGTGGTGGATCGACATCTGCCCTTTGCCATCTGCTTTGGCAATCACGATCGACAGGTGGGGCTGGACAACCGTGCCCAGTTTGAAATCTACAAAGAGATCCCCGGCTTTATCGGGGAGGATACCCCCGGCGTAGACGGTGTGGGCAACTGCGTGCTGGAGATCGCCGACGGCGACCGACCCGGCTATCTGCTTTACCTGATCGACAGTCACTCCAGCCTGAAAGTGGGCTACGACCATGTGCACCAAAACCAGATTGACTGGTATCGGGGCGTACGCGACAGTTATGAAAAACAATACGGCCACACCATTCCCTCCGTTGTCATTCAGCACATTCCCGTGTGCGAGGTGTTTGACCTGCTCACGCAGGTGAAAAAGTCCACCAAAGGCGCGGTACAGGGCTTCCGCACCCACGCCAAGGAGTGGTTTGTACTAAACAGAAAGCGGGTAGACAAAGAGGGCTTTATGAAAGAGTCGCCTGCTGATCCCCAGGAGAACAGCGGCGAGTTTGACGCCTTCTGCGAAAAGGGCGATGTAAAGGGTCTGTACTTCGGCCACGACCACAACAACGCCTTCCACGGTGACATTCGCGGCATTGATGTGGGCTACGCCCAGGGTGCCGGGTTCCATGTGTACGGCCCGGGACTGGATCGAGGTGTGCGCACCATTGCGCTGCACCGGGACGGCAGCCTGTCCACCCAAGACCTGCGCTACCGGGACTTGGTAGGCAAAAAGCTGCAAGAGCCGCTGCATTTTGCTTTCTTCCAAATCATGCCCACCAATGTGTACGACGCAATTTCCCGAGCAGTTAAAATTTTTGCCGCCTTGGGTGGTATTGCCGTAGTGGCACTGCTGTTGGTACTCTTTCTCGGTAAATAAAGCATAAAAAAGGACCTCTGTGTGCCAAACACAGAGGTCCTTTTCTGTCTGTTTTTTTGTTTAATCTTCCATATCTCGCACAGCGGCAATGCAGCCCACGCTGATATAGCAGGCAAGAATATACAAAGCGGACACAGCCAGGCAGAACACCCGCTCCCCCGCCGAGGTAGCGCCCAGAGTGGTATAAATGGAAATGCCAAAGAGCACCAGCGGCACCACGACGGTCAGCGGCGGGCAAGCCTGCAGCACATCAAGTGGGCCGTAGCTGCCGTCATTCACCAGTGCCGCCACCACAATATGGATCAGCGTGGTCACCAGGAACACCGCCAGCAAATTCAAATACAAGATCTGCTGGGTGCCCATCTCCACCACCGGGAACAGGGACATAAAGTCCCAATGAAACAACCCCACCAGCTGGGTGTACACACCGGCCACCAGCTGAATGGCACCGATAAAATACAAGAAGATCAGCGCAACTTTTTTATTCTCCACGCAAAAAAGCCTCCGTTCCGTGCAAAAATGCGTCCATCTGCGCGTCGGTACCGATGGTAATACGCACATAATTGTCAATCCGCGGCAGATCAAAATAGCGAATGTAAATCTGTCTTTGCTTCAAATAGAGGAACAGTTCCCGCATAGACGCGCCGTCCTTCGTTGCAAAAAGGAAGTTGGTGCGGGAAGGCAATACGGAAAAGCCCATCTGCTCCAGCGCCCGGCGCACCCGCTCCCGGGTGGTTATCACCGCCGCCGTGGTCTTGGCAAAATACGCCTCATCGTCCATAGCAGCCGCACCGCACAGCAGAGACAAATTGTCCACCGTGTAGCTGTTGTAGGAATTCTTCACTGCTTCCAACACACTGATCAGCTCTGCGCTGCCGATGGCAAAGCCCAGCCGCAGCCCTGCCAGAGAGCGGGATTTTGAAAATGTGCCGCACACCAGCAAATTGGGATAGTCCGCCAGCAGCGGCACGGCGCTGACACCGCCAAAGTCCGCATAGGCCTCATCAATAATCACCACAGCATCCCGATTGCCCTCCAAGAGCGCCTGCACAAAGGGCAGGTCCTCACCGATAGAGGTGGGGGCATTGGGATTGGGCAGCACCACGCCGCCGTTCGGCGCCGCGTAATCCGCCGGATCAATGCGAAAGTCCGCCGTCAGCGGGTAGGTCACAAAAGGAATGTGAAACAGCCGGCACCACACCGGGTAAAAGCTGTAAGTAATATCCGGAAAGGCAATGGGCTTGTCGCTGTTAAAAAAGGACTGAAATGCCAGCGCCAGCACATCGTCCGAGCCGTTGCCCACAAATACCTGCTCCGGCGCCACGCCGTAGTGGCGGGCAATGGACGCCTTAAGCAGCCGGGCGTTGGCGTCCGGGTACAGGCACAGCGCTGCCGGGTCGTAACTGCGCAGCACCGCCGCCACGCCGGGGGCCGGTGGATACGGGTTCTCATTGGCATTGAGCTTGATCCGATCCGGATCGCTGCTTTGCTCCCCGGGCACATACGGCTCAATCTGCCGCAAATTCTGCTTCCAAAGATGCTCCATAATCAAATACCTCGGTTTTATTTTACCACAAAGTCTAAAGCGGCGCAATAAACGCAAAAACAATTTTTTTGCATTTGCGGCACAATTTTGCAGCACTTTGCCGTACACAAAACCGCAGCGTATAAACGCAAATATCAAAATACGGCAAAAAAATGCAAACAACTTGTCACACTTTGCAAGAAATGATACACTGTTACAGTAGTGGCACCCGGGTCGCTGCCAAATCAGAAAAGAAGGAGATTCTGTTATGAAGCACCGCACTTCCATAGCGGCAGCACTATTGCTGCTTATGTTTTTGCTCAGCAACACCTGCACAGCCTATGCTGCAGAAAATCTAACATTAAAGCGCACTGCCGTTGCGCTGGGCTTAGGCGAAAAAGCCGCTTGTATTCAATTCAATAATTCTCGTATCCACCCTACCGACTGCACCTATCGCTCAGCAGACACAAGCGTACTGGCCGTTAGCAAATCCGGCGTGGTTACCGCCAAGAAAATCGGTACAGCCAAAGTGACCGTGCGTTACAGACGCCAAACCGCCGCTTGCACCGTTACGGTTAAGGCCGCTCCCACCAAGTTAGCCGTCAAAGGCGGCGATGTGGTTATCCAAAAGGGCGCCAACAACCATAAGATAAAGCTGCAATTTGCCCGTGGCACCGCAGCCTACACCGTTACATACAAAACCCGGGATTCTGCCATAGCCACAGTCAACAAACAAGGCTATATTACCGGCAAATCCAAAGGCAAAACCCAACTGACCGTACGCACCTACAATGGCATTACGGCACGAATTACCGTTCGCGTACAAAACAAGGCACTGCCGCTGAATGCAAATGCCGCACAGTTGGCCTTAGACCACAACCATGTGACCCAAGTGGTTTATGGCAAATCCGTACAAAATCGCAATTTGGAAGGCTATATCATCACCCCGACAAACGGCAAGTACAAAAAGACGCTGTTTATTGACTTTGCCATCCACGGCTTTGAGGACGATTATGCCAGAGACGGGCAGCGTCTGACTGCCATTGCCAACCACTTGGTCGCCCACTTTGCTTCCCACCCGGAGGAATTGGGCAATTACCGATTGGTTATTGTACCCTGCGCCAATCCGGACGGTGCCATTGCCGGCAAAAACGCACAACGCTCCGGCAAGAATGCCTTTGGGCGCTGCACCGCCGCGCATGTTGATATAAACCGGGATTTCGGTCCGTTTAAGGGCAAAGAAACCCGTGCCCTGCGAGATTTTATTCTCCGCAGCAAGCCCAATGTGTACATCAATGCCCACGGCTGGCTTAACGAAACCTTAGGCACCAAAAAGCTGTGCCAAATCGTCAATCGCACCCTGCACTTAAACAAAATGAAAGACGGCGTCTATGCCGCAAACGAAGGCTACGCCATCGGTTGGGTACACAAAAAGCTGAACATTCCCTGCTGTTTGCTGGAATACAAGGCTCCAAACGCCCTGCACACCAAGGACAATGTTCGTATGATACGGGAAATTATCAAAGCGTATGCGTAAAGCAAAAGGGCGTCTGCTGTAAGCAGGCGCCCTTTTTATCGGGTTTGTTCAGTCAAATAATTCCGGTACCGCTTCCGCTGCCGTCGGGTCGTCCAGGGTCTCCACCCGGCGCAGGTGCTTTTGAATGATGTGGTTACGGTGATCCGCCTCGTCCAGCACCTTGCCGGCCTCATCCACCTTTTTGCGTGCCTTTTGCAGCAGGTCTCCAAACTTCTCATACTGCATTTTAGCAGCGCCCAACACCTGCCACACCTCCGTGGCTTTGCGGTTGATGGCCAGGGTACGAAAGCCCATCGCCAGCGCATTAAGCAGCGCTGTCACCGTGGTGGGCCCGGCCAGCAAAATGCCCTGCTGCTGCAGCTTCTCCGCCAGTCCGCTGCGACTACCCAAAATCTGCGCATACAGCCCCTCGGTGGCCAAATACAGCACCGCAAAGGGTGTGGTCTCCGGAGCAGAAATGTACTGACGCACCAGCTTGGCCTCGTCACGCACCCGCTGCTCCAGCGCCTTTTGGGCGCTTTCCATGCCTTGTCGATCCCCGGCCTGAGCCGCTGCGGTCAAGCGTGCATAATCCTCCATAGGAAATTTGGAATCAATGGGCAGCCAAGCGTGACCGCTGCCGTCCGCCGCCGGGATCCGCACCGCAAACTCTACGCGACCGTTATACTTGGGATTGGTGGCCACATTGGTGTCGTACATACCCGGCACCGTCTGGTCTAAAATATTGCCCAGCTGCACCTCCGCCCAGGTGCCTCGGCTCTTTACATTGGTAAGCACCCGATTCAACCCGTTGACGCTTTCCGTTACCCCGGAGGACAGCTTTTGCATTTCGCCCAGGCTCTTGTACACGCTTTCCAGCTGCTGGGACACAGTCTGGAACGAGGCATTCAGCCGTGTGTTCAGGGTGCCGGTGAGCTTTTCGTCCACCGTTTGACGCATTTGGTCCAGCTTTTGCTCATTGCTCTTTTGCATCTCTGCCATAAAGGCACCCAACCGCCGGGTTTGGCTGTCACTTTGGTTCTGGACCAGCTCCAGCAGCTTCACCTGCTGACGATAGTTATCCTCCCGCAGGGTCTGCACTGCCGCTTCCAACCGCTCTATTTGGGCACGGCGCTCATTGTCCTGGGCTTGCAGCTGCCGCGCCAGCAGCTCCGTTTGGTGCCCTGCATCCCCACTGCGGCGGCGCAGCAGCAAAATGATGATCGCCACCTGCAGCACAAAAAGCACCGCAAATAAAATCAAATTGATTGCATCCATTCCTCTACCTCCTTGATGAAAAGCATACCATAAAATGCACCTGCATACAAGCTGCCGTCCGTTTTTTCGGACTTGCACACCCTGCGGCAGCTGTGCTATACTGGAGCCAAAGGAGCCCGCTATGATCACCACGATTTTTTTAGATTTAGACGATACGCTGTTCAGCTTTCAGCAGGCGGAACAAGTGGCACTGGAGGAAACCATGCGCCACTACACCCTGCCCTATTCAGATGAGATTTTGGCTTTGTACAGTGCCGGTAACGATGCACAGTGGAAGCTGCTGGAGCAAGGCAAAGTTCAGCGATCGGAGATCGGCTACCGCCGCTTTGACCTGCTGCTGACTCACCTGGGCAGCGACCTGGATCGGGAGGAAATGAACCGCTACTATATGGAACGGCTGAGCAGCCGCCACTTCTTTCTCCCTGGAGCAGAAGAACTGCTCTCTGCCCTCCATGGGCGCTATACCCTATGTCTGGCCTCCAACGGCACCGGCTGGGTACAGGAAGGGCGGCTGAAAAGCAGCGGCATTTTGCCTTTGCTGGACCGGGTGTTTATCTCCGAGTACCTGGGCGCCAATAAGCCACAGCCCGGCTTTTTCGACGCCTGCTTTGCCAGCCTGCCGGGCGTAAAGCGCAGCGAGAGCCTGATGCTGGGCGACAGTCTGACCTCCGATATGCTGGGCGGCAAAACCGCCGGTATGCACACCTGCTGGTACAACCCGAACCGCCTGCCTCTCCCCACCGACGGCACCGTAGAATACCAGATCCACCGCCTACCGGATCTGCTCCCCTTGCTCAAGCAGCTGTAAAGGCATAGAGCTTTGCACTGCCGTTGCTGTATTTTAAAGACATAAACAAAGTGCGCGGAACCGGTCCGCGCACTTTGCCGATGCTTATACCAATTTGTATTGTTTGCCGGTCTCCTGACCAACCATCGCAAATTCCCGTTGATCTCGCTCAAGGACCGCCTTTAACAGTCTGCCTGCGTCAATGGCCGCACTTTGATGTGCCTCCTCCGTGGTTTTGCCTTGGCTCAAGTAATAATCATACAGCTTTTGCATCGGCGTATCATGCCAGTTTCTGTTGTTGCCACCAAACAGAATCCGCACGGAAAAAGGCTCGCCGGGCTGAACATTGCAAAAGCTGTTGACTGCCCCCAGCATATACGCCTTAATCACCTCAATATCTACAGGAACCAAATCTGCAGAAATATTATATGTTTTTGTCTTTTCGCCTTGAATCATGTCATTTACCTCCTTGACAAAATCATTCTTCCTATTTCAATTAGCTCTTTTTAAGGTCTCCTGTTATTAAATTACTGTTGCCAGGATGTGCCAAGGCAGACGCCACTGCTGTTGGATTTGAAAGTGATACGGTAGAACTTCCATTGCCATTGTGCCAACCGGTCGGATCCTCAAATGTAACACTTGTCAAAGAACGGCAACGGTTAAAAGAATACCACCCCACAAATGTTACTGATTTTGGTATCACCACCGTTTTTAATGATCCACAATTTGCAAAAGCATATCGATTTATACGCGTCGCTCCTTCCGGTATGATCAAATGATCAACCAGCTTGCCATCGATATAAAGTTCTTTCTCGTTGTCGTCCGGTGAATAAAATAAAGGATTTGAGTGAGCGGAATTAAAAGAAATTGACAGCCACTGTAATACAGTTCCATTAAATACAACCCTTCTTATATTGGAATATTGGAAAGCATTTTCTCCAATAGACTGAAGTGTTGACGGCAAAACCAATTCTTCTATCAAAACACAGTAGGTTTCCGTACCATCGGTGTATAACTTTTCATTATAAGTAGCTTTGGAAGCAATTTTTGTAACCGGTTTTCCCTTATATGTCTCCGGAACAACTACTTTTTTTGCATAGGCTAATTCGCCAAAACTATAAAGCATATAGGATTGTTGATCCTCATTCAGTACAAATTCTAACCCGTCGGAATATTCGCTGTCTGAGTCTGTACTGCTTGGTTTGCCCAAGTTATCTTGCGTGCCATCGGTATAGGTAACAATCAGCTCGCCGTTTACCAAGGCCGTTTTGGCGATGCCGCGACCGGCTTCTCCGGTATCGCCCTTGTCACCTTTTTCACCTTTTTCGCCTTTTTCGCCTTTGATATTGCCCAAGTCCACAACGGAATTGTCAGAATATGTAATACTCAGTTGACCATCGGCAGAGACCGTTACGGATTTTATGCCCAAGCCGTCTTGCCCATTGGTACCGTCCTGCCCGTCAGCGCCCACAACCGGACCCAGATCATGAACCGTTCCGTCGCTGTACGTCAGCACCAGCCGGCCGTCGCTATTGATCTCTGCCTTTGCGATACCTATGCCATCCGTGCCCTGAATATTGCCCAGATTTACAACCGTACCGTTGGTGAGCGTTACGCTCAGTGCACCCTGATCAGAAACGGTCACATTCGCAATACCAACGCCATCCTGGCCGTCCTTGCCATCTACGCCATCGGTGCCGTCTTTACCGGCAGCACCCTGGGCGCCTTTGTCGCCCTTTTCACCCTTTTTCGCCTTGGGCGCCGGTATCGCCCTTGTCGCCCTTTTCACCATTTTTCGCCTTGATCTCCCTTGGATCCTTTTACGTTACCGAGATTGATCAGCTGACCGTCAGAAAAGGTCAGCTCCAGCTCGCCTGAATCATTGATGACCACGGCGGCGATGCCAACGCCATCTTGGCCGTCAGCACCTTTTTCACCTTGGGCACCGGTGTCTCCCTTTTCGCCCTTTTCACCCTTCTCGCCCTGTGCACCGTCTTTGCCATCTACACCATCGGTACCATTTTTGCCGTCTTGACCGGCTACGCCTTGTGCACCGGTATCGCCTTTGTCACCCTTGTCTCCTTTTTCGCCTTGGGCGCCATCTTTACCATCTACACCATCGATACCGTTTTACCGTCTTGACCGGCTACGCCTTGGGCACCGGTATCGCCTTTATCGCCTTTGTCACCTTTCTCGCCCTTTTCACCTTTAATCGTACCCAAATCCAGTGTGGTACCATTAGATAGAGTAATATACAGCTTTCCGTCTGTGGTAATCTCAATGGTGCTAATGCCAACGCCATCTTTGCCGTCGGCACCGTCCTTACCATTAGTGCCATCTTTACCGTTGGTGCCATCTTTGCCGTCGGCACCGTCCTTGCCATTTGTGCCATCTTTACCGTTGGTGCCATCTTTACCTGCGACACCCTGTGCGCCGGTGTCGCCTTTTTCGCCTTTCTCACCTTGGGCACCGGTATCACCTTTGTCGCCCTTGGCGCCGGCTTGGCCAACCACTTTGCCTAAATTGTCAATCACATTGTTGGAATAGGTAACCACCAATTCGCCTTTTGCATTGATCTCTGATTTGATAACGCTAACGCCGTCTTTACCATCTTTACCGTTAGTGCCATTAACGCCGGCTTTTCCGTTAACGCCATCTTTTCCGTCTTTACCGTCGACACCATCTTTTCCATCCTTACCGTCGGCACCGATCACATTGCCCAGATTACATACCTGGCCGTTTGAATAGGTCAGCACCAGTTCACCCTTGGCATTAATCACAGATTCAGTCACGCTCACGCCGTCGCTACCGTTGATGCCGTCTTTACCTGCGGTACCCTGTGTGCCGGTGTCGCCTTTGTCACCTTTTTCACCTTTTTCACCTTGGGCGCCGGTATCGCCTTTGTCGCCCTTGGTGCCGGCTTGCCCAACAACTTTGCCTAAATTATCAATTACATTGTTGGAATAGGTTACCACCAATTCACCTTTTGCATTGATCTCGGATTTGATTACGCTAATGCCGTCTTTTCCGTCCTTGCCATTTGTACCGGTGACGCCATCCTTGCCATCGGCACCGTCTTTTCCGTCTTTGCCATTTGTACCGTTGATGCCATCCTTACCATTGGCACCGTCTTTACCGTCCTTGCCATTTGTACCGTTGATGCCATCCTTACCATCGGCACCGTCTTTACCGTCCTTGCCATTTGTACCGTCCTTACCGTCAGCACCGATCACATTGCCCAGATTACACACCTGGCCGCTTGAATAGGTCAGCACCAGTTCACCCTTGGCATTGATCACAGATTCAGTCACGCTCACGCCGTCGGTACCGTTGGCACCAACAATCTTGTCCAAATTCACAGTAGAACCATCGGTAAATGTGAGGATCAGCTGTCCATCTGTATTTACGCTTGCAGATGAGATACCTTTACCATCGCTTCCGTCTTTGCCGTCAACCCCATTTGTACCATTTTTACCATCGGCACCATCTTTACCGTCGGTACCATCTTTACCATTTGTGCCATCCTTACCATCGGTGCCATTTGTACCGTTTGCACCGTCTTGACCGGCTACGCCTACCGCTTTACCCGCATGGATTGCTGTACCGTCCGACAGAGTAATGATCAACTCACCGTCCGAAGAAAACGCAGCATTTTGAATGGTCGCGCCGTTCTGTTTGGAAACATTCGCAACCGCCTTATTCCATTCGCTTTCTGTGCCGGAATAACCATTGTCTACAGCAATTTCATAAGCAGATTTGCCATCCAAAGATTTCAACCACGCTTGCAGACTGCCGTCATAGCCCTGCTCAACAGCCAGCTCGTAGGCCGACAATCCGTTTTTTACCTGCGTAGAAGCAGGCGCCGCCGCATGATTATGCACATTATTGGCTACTACAAAAGCAATTCCCGCCATCAACAAAATCGCTATAATGACGCAAATCGCTTTCGTTATAGCTTTTTTCTTGGTGGTTTTTGTGTTTTCTTCGCTTTTCATTTTCATACCTCCGCTAATCACTAAGTATTCATCACAATTATAATACTCGTTTTGTATTTTGTCAACTCGTATTGCGTTTTGATAAAAAATATTATGATGTTTGATTTATAATTAGGCGGAGGTGATTTCATGAGTTTTGGGGACAATTTGCGCACATTGATCGAGGAAAGAAAAATTACGCAAAAAGAATTGGCAAGACAATTGAATTTGGCGCCGTCCACTTTAGGCAGCTATGTTCAAAACACAAGAGAACCTGATTTTGACACCTTAAAAACCATCGCCAAATTCTTTAATGTCTCTACCGATTATCTTTTAGACTTTACTTCCAATCCCGCAATAAGTCATCAGGAGGATGATTTACTGCGCGTTTTTCGTTCCCTAACCGCATCACAGAAAGAAATCTGTTTGGAACAGTGCAAAGCGTTTGTGAAAGTTAATTATAAAAAAGACGAGATAGCAAAGTCATCTTAGTGGATTTTAAAAATCCAGGATTCTAACTCATTCACACAAAATTGCGTATTGACAAACCGCTGCAAAATTCTGTACCATAAAGTTGGTCGTTTTAATTGTATTTTACTGTTATACTCTATCCGTTACCATACAACGACCGGCATATGCACAGGAGGGGTTCTATGAAGATCACGGTACTTGGCGGAGGCGGTGTGCGCTCCATGTTCCTGGCAAAAAGCATTGCCCAAAAGGCAAAGCGGCTGGGGATCGACGAACTGTGTTTTATGGACAATGACGAGGAAAAGCTGCGCATCTACGGCGGTATGGCGGCGCATGTAGCGCGCCTGCTGTGCCCGGAAATGGGCTTTTCTCTCACTGCCGACCCGATGGAAGCGGTACGGGACGCGAACTATGTAATCACCACCATTCGGGTGGGACAGGACGAAATGCGTGCCAAGGACGAGCGCATAGCCCTGGATCACGGGGTACTGGGGCAAGAAACCACCGGCGCTGCCGGGCTTTCCTTTGCCATGCGCAGCGTACCGGCGCTGGCTGCCTACTGCGAGCTGATTCAGAAATATGCGAAACCGATCGTAAAGGTATTCAACTTTACAAATCCGGCCGGGGTCGTGTCCCAAACCCTGCGGGATATGGGCTACGATTTTACCTACGGCATTTGCGACGCGCCCTCCGGCATGCTCCGCTCCTTTGCCCTGCTGTACGGGGCGAACCCGACGAACATTACCGGCGAGGTGTACGGGCTCAACCACCTGTCCTACTTCAAAAGCATCACCATAAACGGCAAAGAGATTCTGCACGATCTGATCGAGAATGACGACGCCTACAAGAACACCGATATGCGCTACTTCTCCAAAGAACTGCTGCGGGATCGGGGCGCGGTGCTCAACGAATATCTCTACTACTTCTACTACCGTGAACAGGCGGTGGCCAACATTCTGAAAGCGCCCCAGACCCGTGGTGAACAGATTTTGGATATCAACCGGCAAATGACCGCCCAGCTGCGCCAAATGGATATTGAAAACGATTTTGAAGGCTGCCTGGCGGTATTCAATAAATGGTACGGTATGCGAGAGGGCAGTTATATGGCCAGCGAGACCGGCGAGAAACGCAGCCAGCCCTGGCACTTTAATATTTACGAAGAAGATGACGGCGGCTACGCCGGTGTGGCGCTGAAATTCATAGAAAACGCCCAAAGCGGCCAAACCGGCCCCATGATCCTGTGCGTGCCAAACGGCAACGCCATTGACGGCCTGCGACCGGACGATGTGGTGGAGGTCACCTGTGAGGTGGGGCCAAAGGGCTGCACGCCCCATCGGATCGGCACCGTAGACGAGCAAAATCTGGAGCTGATCCGCCGGGTGAAGAACTACGAGCGTCTGGCCTCCAAAGCCATTCGGGAGAAAAGCCGCACCGCAGCCGTGCAGGCCCTGACCCTGCACCCGCTGGTAAACAGCTATTCCCTGGCCTGCGCCCTGACCGACGCCTACATCGCCCACAACAAAGATTACTGTGATGGCTGGCACTAAAATCGGAATACAAAAATAAAAGACCGAGTAAACACCCGCGCCTGTTAGACGCCGGCAATACCCGGTCTTTTCCTATTCTATTTCACTTATTCCACTGCGGTCAAGCGGACGATTTGATTATAATCGGCACCACGCACATAGACGGGCAAACCCACTTCCATGAGGAAGGCGCCGCCTTTTTTGTACGCCACGCCGTCCAGTGTAAAAGCATACGCCCTGTCCGGCGCCAAGCCCGCAAAGCGCAGGTTCATCTTCTTTCTAAAGAACCGGGTGCCCCGGGCACTCAGGAACAAAACCGCCTGCATTTTGTCCCGGCTGACATACTGATTGCAAAGCACCTCGTCCCGATCCGCATCCAGGATCCGATACAGGTCGCCGAACTGCACCAGCGGACGGATTTCCTTATACAGCGCCACATTGCGGCGGCAGATCTCCAGCTCTTCCGGACTGTACTTCTCCAAATTACCGCCCAGGCCCAGTGCCCCCTGCATGGCGATATGGAAGCGAAAGTCCAGGGAGCAAGGCTTGTTGATCCCAGCAATATCCGTTACCCACGCTCGCATAGTCTTAATGGGGTGGAGCATGGAATAGCCTTTTTGTATGGTCATCCGGTCAATGCCGTCTGTATTATCGCTGGTCCACACCTGGTCAAAGTGACTGATGGCTCCCAAATCGCACCGACCGCCGCCGGAGGCACAGCTTTCGAACTGCACCGCCGGGTGACGGCGTTTCAGTTCATCCACGATCCGATACACTGCCATGGTATGCAGATAAGAATACATTTTGGGATCCGCCAAATTCTCCGCCCCAACCTGGGAGAACGGCCGGTTCATATCCCACTTGATATAGCGGATATTGTGATCCGTCAGCAGCCGATCCAGGCAATCTAAAATATACGCCTGCACATCGCTGCGGGTCATATTCAGCACCAGCTGATGGCGCAATTCATCTGCATGACGGTGTGGGAAGTGATATGTCCAGTCCGGGTGGGCACGGTAAAGGTCGCTGTCCGGGTTCACCATCTCCGGCTCCACCCACAGACCGAAATCCATACCCAGGGCATTTACATTGCCGATCAGTTCGTCCAGGCCGCCCGGGAACTTCGCCGGGTTCACAAACCAGTCCCCCAGCCCGGCACGGTCGTTGTTGCGGGCACCGAACCAGCCGTCATCCATCACAAACAGCTCCACTCCGATCCCCGCGGCAATCTCCGCCAGTCGGGTCTGGTCCGCCACATTTACATTAAATTCCGTGGCCTCCCAAGAATTATACAGCACCGGCAGCGTCTCTGCCCGGAATCGGGACGGCAACAGGTGTTCCAAGCAAAAGCGGTTCATTTGGCGAGACATTTCGCCCAATCCCTCCGTTTTGCCACAGTACACCGGCGGGGTCTCCAAGTGCGCCCCCGGCTCTAACGTGTGAGAAAAATCAAAGTCGTTCATACCCAAGCTCACTCGAGTAATGCCATACAGATCCCGCCCGGCGATTATCTTAAAATTGCCGCTGTATGCCAGAGAACCAAAGTACACAGCGCCCTGGGTCTCTGTGGCCCCGCGGTGGGCGATAAAATACGGCGACTGATTATGATTGGACGCGCCACGGTGGCTCTCATACACCAAATTGCCCCCCTCCAGCACCGTGCGGCAGGGCAGGAATTCACCGCCCCAAGCACCGTTGGTATTCTCAAAAGTATACGGATCCATACCGGGCAGAGAGAACCCGGCGCTAAACAGCCGCTCAAAGGAAATCGGCGCGGAGCCGGTGTTCTCCACCTCCACCCAGCGCTTAATGATATCCAGCCCCGGGTACACCCGGTAGCCCAGGCGCACCTGCAAGGGATAGTACGCGTCCGCAAACGCAACGCGCAGGGTATCGTCCTTCAGCCGATAGCCGGTGTAGCACAGCGCCACCTCCCGGCAGCCGTCTGCAAACTGTGCCTTTAGGTCACAGGTGCGGTACACGGTGGATCCAAAGGGAGTCAGCTCCTGTCGGTATTCGTCCAGCATGGAATGATTGGAGTTTTCGTCACCGATCTCCGTAAAAGCATAATCCGCCGGGTCACACTTGGCACCCCAGTGCAAATGCCGATTATACCCTGCCGAGTCAATGCCGAACACATAGTGGGTGTTCTCCGTCTCCAGCACAAAAATGCGATTTTCTTCTAAGTAAAAAATCATCTTTCGCCCTCCGGGTTCTTTTTTTACAAGTATCTACACTATACCATACCTCCCCGTACAGAGCAATGGCAATTCTCCCACTTGCCACCCAAAAGATCCCACTATGTAAAGCCGTACAACCGTTTGGGATTGCAAATCAAAAACTTAGCAAAGTGCACAAATCGCAAGCCGAGTATTGACATTTTGTACAAATATATTGTAAGTAACTTGATTTTTTTGTGCAATATGAGTTATGATGGCATTGGCCGTTTACGCGCAAAATTCGCCACGCATGCCCTACTGGGCCGGCACGACGGCTGATGGAGAAAAAATATGAAAGCAATCGGTATCCTGTTGGCAGTTGCCGCCGCAGCGGTGGTGCTGCTGTTTTTCGTATGCGGCTTTATTTTTAACCAGCTGGTATGGCGCAAAACCGTGTCCATACCTCGCTGGATCACAGACCGCATTGCCGGCAACGCCATGCCGGACGCGTATGAAAAAAAGAATAATGCCGCCGTGGCAGCTTTTTCGCAGCTGCCGATCCGATCGGTGGAACTGCACACGCCGGACGGTGCACGACTGGCAGCCAAAGTGCTGACTCCGGAGAAGCCCAACGGCCGCCTACTGATCGCCTGCCACGGCGCACGCAGCAACGGCACCGGCGAATTTGCCCTTATGGCGCCTTATCTATATAAAAAAGGCTATACGGTACTGTTCCCGGATCACCGGGGCTGCGGCGAAAGCGACGGCAAATATATGGGCTACGGCACCCACGAGAGCCGAGACACCCTGCTTTGGCTGGACTATGCAAAGATCCATTATCCGGACCTGCCGGTATTTTTGCTTGGGGTATCCATGGGCGGTGCCACAGTGTTGATGATGAGCGACAAGGTGGACCCGGCGCAAGTAAAAGGCATCATTGCCGACTGCGCTTACACAAGCGCCTGGGCGGAATTCCGCTACCAACTGCGCACCTCGTTCCATCTGCCGCCCTTTCCCATTCTGCACATTTGCAATCTATACTGCAAGCTGTTTGCCGGCTATTCCTTCCACCAAGCTGCGCCGATTGCGGCGGTAGCCAAAGCCCGGGTGCCGGTACTGTTTATCCACGGCAAGAAGGACGACTTTGTGCCTTTCTTTATGCGGGACCAACTCTATAACGCCTGCCCCACGGAAAAGGCAAAGCTGACCGTACCGGCAGCCGTCCACGCCAGGAGCTACTACACCGATCCTACTGCCTATCAGTTGGCGCTGGAGCGGTTTACGGAGAACTGCCTGGCACCTAAAGCATAAATTACCGCCTGTGGCGGGCAAGAATACAAACCGTTTCCATTCATGAAAAGAAGGGGGATATGCTATGGAACAAACGGAACTGAAAGAGCGACGCTATGTAGGCGTTCGCGAAACCTTGATCTACGGCGTTGCCAACGGCGGCCAAGTGATCGGCTACAACTTGGTGCGTATGCAGCTGACCTTTTTCCTGGTCACTGTATTCGGCATACCCGGCCAGGCCGTGTCGCTGATGATCTTCTTTATGGGGATCTGGGACACCATGAACGACCCGATCATGGGCACCATTGTAGACAAGACCCGTACCCGCTACGGTAAGCTGCGGCCTTATCTGCTATTTGTACCCATTCCGCTGGGTGTCGCCACCATTCTCTTTTTCGGCGGCGCGGAGTTTTTGCGCGGGGTGGAGTCTACCACCGCCAAGATCGTCTACATGTGTATCACCTATTTTATTTGGGAGTTCTTTTACACCATTGGTGATATTCCCTTTTGGGGAATGTCGGCAGCCATCTCGCCGAACCCTAAGGATCGCAGCCGGGTCATTACCTCGGCCCGTCTGATCTCCGGTGCCATCGGCGGCCTGGTGGGTCCGGTTATCTCCATCTTCATTGACCTGCAAAAGAGCGGCAAGATCGGCATGGATATGCGGCAGCTGTTCTTTATCTTGGGCATTGTGGCCGGCACATTCGGTATGGGTCTGTTCTCCCTGGCCGGGCTGTGCACCAAAGAGCGGGTGATGCAGCAAAGCGAGGAGCCAAAAATCTCCGACTGCTTTAAGTGCCTGGTAAAGAACAAGCCGCTGCTGCTGATCGTGTGCTCCAATGTGCTGGGCACTGTGGAGAGCATTGCAGACGCCTTTACCCAGTATTTTTATCTCTTTACCCTGGGCAGCGCCAGTCTGTCCATTGTGGCGGGTATTCCCGGCACTATTACCGGATTTTTGGCCTATACCTTTATTCCGGCGCTGGAACGGCGCTGGACCTCCAAGCAGATCGTCATTCGCGCGGTAATCGTCAAGGCTGTGGTATCCAGTGCCATCTTCCTAATCGGCGCCCACTGGTATCGTGATCCTCGGGTGATCGTGCCGCTGATGATGGTGTGGGGCGTGTTTAACTCCGCCATAAGCAGCATAAAAATGGTGATCCCCACCAAAATGATCGGCGACACGGTGGACTATATGGAATGGAAAACCAAGGAGCGCAGCGAAGGCACCTCTTTCTCTCTGCTCACTTTCGTCAGCAAGCTCACCGGCTCTTTGGCCACCGCCGTGTCCGCAGCGCTGATCCCGGTGATCGGACTGCAACAGGTGAACCAGGATATGGTGCTGCCGGAGGGCGGCGAGTTGAATACCCGTTTCCTGCTTTGGGCCATTGTGACCATCATTCCCGCCGTGCTGAATCTGTTGTCCCTGATCCCGTTTATTTTCTACGACCTGGAGGGCGAAAAGCTGGACACCATCCACCGGGAGCTGGCACAGCGAAGAGAAAACCTGACCGGCGCTGCCGCAGACGCAGAATAAGGAGGAGCTTATGGAAAACAAATGCCCCAAGTGCGGTGCCAAGCTAAGCGTATTCTACTTAAAGCCGAATGCCCAAAGTGCGGCTGCAATATTATGAACTACAATATGGAAGAGCGACTGGAAGCGGACGCCGACAAGGCAGGAGGCCGAGTGGGCCAAAGCGGAAAAGTTGCATGGCCGAAATTCCAAAAAGAAAAGGAAAGCAGATAAGGAGGAACCCAAAGATGAAAACCCATGCGTAACGCCCTGACTGCCCTGTTAGACCGCCCTGCTGATTTTGGGCACTCTGCCCTTTACGGCGCTGGCTGCGGACGAAAACGGCCGGCGCGACCCCTGCAATTCAAAAACGGCCAAATTCAAAATTTTAATCCTATCCGATATTCAAGACACCAACACCCCCCAGCAGGCCACCGTGGACCTGATGAATAACGCCATTGACCAAACGAAGCCGGACTTTATCGCCCTGACCGGTGACAACATTGCCGGTTGGTGGAAGGGGGTCACCCCGGAGGAGACCAAGGCGGCAGTGGATATTGTGGGCAAAGCCATTAACGACCGCAAGATTCCCTTTGCCCTGGTGTTCGGCAACCATGACCACGAGGGACTGTGTGACGAGCAAAACGGCATGACCGAAGAGCAGGCCAAAAAGCAACTGATGGCCTGGTTCCAAGCCTACGAATACTGTATGGCAGTGGACGGTGAGGAAATGACCGGCGTGGGCAACTACAACCTGCCCATTCTCAACACCGCCGGGAACAAAACCGTCTTTAATCTGTGGTTTATGGACTCCAATCCTTATACGGACGAAAGCGAGGGCGGCGGCTACGGCTATGTGCACAAGGATCAGATCGACTGGTACGAGCGCACCTCTAACGCCTTAAAGGCGGAGAACGACGGCAAGCCCGTCCCCTCTCTGCTGTTCCAGCATATTGTGGTGCCGGAGGTGTACAATATGTTTACCGAAGTGTCCAAGGGCACCAAAGGCGCCGTGCGAGGCAACGCCAACCATACCAAACAGTATTATGTGACCAACCCGGATTACATCGACGCCGGCCACCTGAACGAGGGTCCCTGCCCCGCCAACACCGCCAATGACGGCCAGCTGGACAGTTGGGTCAAGCAGGGCGATATTTTAGGCGCGATCTTTGGCCACGACCATGTGAACGACTACGCCGGTACATATAAAGGCATTCGCCTGTTGGCTGCGCCTGCCGTCACCTTTTACAGCTACGGCAATTACCGGGGTGTGCGCACCATTGACCTGGATGAAAGCAACCTGACTACGTTCCAAACCCAGGTGATCCCCGCCGACAAGCTGATGGATTATACAGTGAAGAACCCCTATATCCGAGAGCATGGCTATTATGAATATAAGAGTGTTTTTATTCCCGCACTGTGCGGCGGCATTGCCGGCCTGGCGGCGCTGACCGCGGTTATCATTGTACTGGTAAAAGTCATTAAAAAGCATAAAGCCAAAAAGCAAAATCAATAATATTAAAAAAACAGCAGCCATCGACCAAAAGCCGATGGCTGCTGTTTTACGCCTAAAATCAATCGCAATCCTTATCCATTCCCGTCGCAGGCAGGGGGGGCACTTCACAGGGATCGCAGAAATGCCAGCACCAGGTGGGCCAGTTTAGGACTGTGGACGATATAGGTACCGTGGCCCTCATGGGGCAATTCTTGCAACCGGGCGCCGGGAATGGCGGCGGCAATCGCGCGGCTGTCTGCCGGGCGGATCATATCGTGGACGCCGCACAACACCAGTGTAGGCACCTGAATACGCCCTAACATAGCCGGGGAGATCTGGGGCTGACAGAGCATCATTTTGGTCCGCGGTTCCCGGCACACCAGGTAACGAAGCGCCATACCCAGGCGCACCGGCCACTTCAGCCCTGCCGGGGTGGTATTGGCGCCGCAGGCGATCAGCGCACCGGGCAATTCCGGCGCCCGGATTGCTGCCAGCAGCGCCACGATTCCCCCATCCGAAAAGCCGCAGATTACCGGCTTTTCCAACTTTAATGCTTTTGAAAATGCCAGCACGTCTGCCGCCATTAAGTCATAACTTAGGGGCACATTGCGGCTGCTTTTGCCGTGGCAACGGCTGTCAATGGTGTAGACGGTGTAATGAGGGGCCAATACTTCTGCGGTACGATCAAAAATGCGTCCATCCTCCCCATTGCCGTGGAGCAGCACCAGCGGCGGCCCGCTGCCCTGCTTTTCATAGTATAATATCACGCCGTTGACCTGCACATTCATGACCGATCCTCCAACTTACTGTTGACCTACAAGACAAAGCAAGATATAATAGAGTTACTCTTGCAAACGAGGTCTGTTTATGATTTGGAATGTATTTTTTGTGGTTTTTGCGATTCTTGTTCTGGCAGCCATTGGGCTGACCGTTTGGTTCTTAAAAGTTGGCAAGCGCATTTTTCTGCTGATCCCGCTGCTACTCTTAGCCGGCAGTGTGGCGTACTTTGCCGTTTACTACACGGCAGACAATAACTTTCCTCCTGCCCAGGTGATGGTCGCCTCCAACTTTCCGTCCACGGTGGACAGCGCCTTGGTAGAAAAAAGCCTGCAAAAGGCGGACGGCAACTACACCCGCACAGATGAATACGACACCGGCACCGTGCAGTACACCCTGTGCCTGACCTCTGAGGAGCAGCAGAACGCTACGGCGTTTTCGACGCCAAGCCCACCATCCGCGGCGGCGAATACACCCGCTCGGACATGAAGACCAG
>ENA-OQBD01000098-OQBD01000098.1-human-gut-metagenome-genome-assembly--contig:-NODE-98-length-48738-cov-10.826438_pt1 | contig 48738 bp, 40 predicted proteins | sample MGYA00242742_ERZ504543 | MGnify/ENA primary metagenome ERZ504543 (study PRJEB26092, sample SAMD00036239) | human gut metagenome | host: Homo sapiens | study: EMG produced TPA metagenomics assembly of...
TTCGCATGGCGTGATCCACCGCGACGTGAAGCCTGCGAACATCATGGTGTTCCGATTCCGGCGAGGTGAAAATCACCGATTTCGGCGTCTCCTACTCCACCAATCAGGAGCAGATCACGCAGGACGGCATGGTGGTGGCACCGCGCAGTACATTTCCCCGGAGCAGGCGCAGGGCCAGCATGCCACGCCTCAATCCGATATCTATTCGCTTGCGTCGTCGCCTATGAGGGCCTGTGCGGACACCGTCCGTTCACGGGCGCCACACCGGTCGACATCGCCGCAGCACATGTCAATAATCCGGTTCCGCCGCTGCCAGACTCCGTCGACGTGCAGCTGCGTGAATTCGTCATGTCGATGCTGTCCAAAGACCCGCTTGACCGTCCGAGGACGCGTTGACGGTGTCGCGCACGTTGTCCCGCATCGAACGCCGTCTGCTCGACCAGCAGACACAATTGGCTGACACGATGGTGGTGCCTACAGGCGGAAGGCTTCCGCGACGCGTGGTCAGCAGACCTCATATCTCCTTGAGCACTGATGGGAAGGAACAGGGATGAACATCAACATGCCTACCTCTTTGGCTGGTGGACGTTACCAGCTCGGCCAACTGGTCGGCCGTGGCGGCATGGCCGAAGTGCACGTGGCGCTCGATACGCGCCTTGGGCGTACCGTCGCGGTCAAGATCATGCGCGCCGACTTCGCCAACGACAAGATCTTCCTTGAGCGTTTCCGTCGCGAAGCCCATTCCGTGGCGCAGATGAACAATCCGAATATCGTGAACATCTACGATTCGGGCGAAGAGGTCGTCGCCACGGAAACCGGCCAGACCGAACATCTGCCGTATCTGGTGATGGAATATGTCAAGGGCCAGACCTTGCGCGACATTCTCAAAGTGAATGGCGCTCTGAGCCAGCGCGACGCCGAACAGGTGATGATGGGCGTGCTCAACGCGCTTGAGTATTCGCATCGCATGGGCATCATCCACCGCGATATCAAGCCCGGCAACATCATGATTTCCGAGCAGGGCGTGGTCAAGGTCATGGACTTCGGCATCGCCCGCGCGCTCGACGATTCCGCCGCCACGATGACGCAGTCGCAGGGTGTGGTCGGCACCGCGCAATACCTGTCTCCCGAGCAGGCGCGCGGCGAAAGCGTCGACATGCGTTCCGACCTGTATTCCGCAGGCTGCGTGCTGTATGAAATGCTTACCGGAAGGCCGCCGTTTACCGGCGATTCCGCGGTTGCGATCGCCTACCAGCATGTTTCGGAGGTCGCCACTCCCCCAAGTTCGGTCGTTCCCGGCTTGCCGAAGATGTGGGATTCGATTTGCGCGAAGGCGATGGCGAAGGATCGTCAGAACCGTTACGCCACGGCTTCCGAGTTCAAGAACGATTTGCTGACGTTCATGAACGGCGGCGTGCCGATGGCGGCCGCGTTCAATCCGTTGACCGATCTGACCAATATGAAGGCACGCAAGCAGGCCGAAATGGACGCGAACACCGTGGCCATGACTCCTGCCGGTGAAACCGCCGCGACGCAGGCGTTCAATCCCGTTACGGGCCAGTTCGAGGCCGTGCCAAACCCGCAGAACGGCATTTCCACGAAAACCCGTGCGGAACAGCGTGCGGAGGCCGCGAAGGCACGCAAGAAGAAGCAGATCATCATCGGCTCCGTCGTGGGCGGTCTGGTGGCTCTGCTGGTCATTCTGGGCGTGTTCTTCATGCTGAACAAGAACAACTCCGCCGCCGACATGGTGGAAGTGCCTGATTTCACCGCCACGGCGAATATTTCCGAGGCGCGCGTCGAAGAGCAGCTTACAGCCAAAGGCCTGAAGCTCGACGCCCGTGAGGATTCCGACTCGAGCGAACCGAAGGGCACCATCACCAAGCAGAATCCAAAGGGCGGCAAGAAGGTAGCCAAGGGCTCCACGGTTTCCGTATGGTTCTCCACCGGCCCGCAGTCGGTCGCGGTGCCGGATGTGTCGAACAAGAGCCAGGATGACGCGAAATCCATTCTTGAGGCCGCCGGCTTCAAGGTGGGTAACGTGCGCACGGTCGACAATGCCTCCATCGAAAAAGACAAGGTGGTAAGCACGGATCCTGCCGCCAATTCGAAGCAGACCAAGGGCACGATCATCACACTGTACATTTCGTCCGGCATGACCAAGATTCCCGACAATCTGATCGGACAGCCGAAAGACACGGTTATCGAGCAGCTGAAGCAGGCCGGTCTGACGCAGATCACCATCGAAAGCGAATATTCCGATTCCATCGCTTCCGGCGCCGTCACCCGCGTCGAGCCGGGTGTTGGAAGCACGGTCGAGGCCGGTACCGCGGTCACGATTTGGGTGTCTACCGGCAAGCAGCAGATCAGCGTGCCCAGCGTGGTCGGCATGGGCTATGCGAACGCCAAGAGCCTGTTGGAAAGCTACGGTTTCCAGGTCACGGTTTCCGGCCCGGAGGATGGCACGGTCACAGACATGTCACCGACCGCCGGCACCCAGTCCGACAGCGGAGCCACGATCACGTTGACCACGAAGTCGTCCAGCACCAATAATGGCGGCAACAACGGCGGCAACGGCGGCAACACCGACGGAGGCAACAACACTCCCGAAGGTAACTGATCGGTCGAGATAACCGCCATCATTCACAAGGAAGGCCCAGCTGAAATGCCAGCTGGGCCTTCCTCATTACGGTCTTGTGTTCTTTTGCGATTCGTGTTTTCTTACGGTTTTGCATTTTCTTGCGATTGAGATTGCGCGACTTACGTTTCCACGCTTGTACCATCGCTTGTACCATGCGTTTTCGCGCTTCCCACGCTTTCATGCTGCGACCTTAGGCCGCGACCTTGGGCTGCAATCCCTTGGAACGTTCCACGGCGTTCTCCTGGCCGCACACCTTCAGCCAGTTCGCAAGCAGACGGTAGCCGTCCTGCGTCATCACGGATTCGGGGTGGAACTGCACCGCATACATCGGCTTGCTGCAGTGCTTGATGCCCTGCACGATGTGGTCGCCCTGCGTCCACGCGGTCACCACCAGTTCTTCCGGCACGGAATCGGGCTCCACGGCCAGCGAATGGTAGCGGGTGGCGGTCATCGGATTGGCGACGCCTTCGAAGATCTCGTCGTCGATATGCTCCACCAAGCTGGTTTTGCCGTGCATGATGGTCGGCGCGTGGCTTACGGTCGCGCCGAACACTTCGGCCAGCGCCTGCATGCCGAGGCACACGCCGAACATGGGCTTGGACTGCTCCGCGCACAGGCGAATCATGCCTTCGCTGGCACCGGAATCGGCCGGAGCGCCCGGGCCGGGAGAAATAAGCACGCCGTCGTATTCGTCGATCACACCGGCTTCGCCCGGATCGATCGCATCGTTGCGCACCACCGTCACCGCGGCACCCAACGTCTTCAAATAGCCGACAATCGTGTAAACGAACGAATCGTAGTTGTCCACGACCAAAATGCGTGCGGAATCGGTCATCATGCTCCTATCAACGTCGGAATGTCGGCGTTCGAATGCTTCGAATACTTACGTTGCGCGAATATTTGCGTTTGCATAGCAGTGTACGTGCGCAACATGTCGTGACGCGGCGCGCGTCTCACGCAGCAATCGCAGCAATCGTGATAATCGCAGATCGCAGCAATCGCAGCAATCGCTTTCACATCTGCCAGCAAAACTGCCAGCAGACCGCCGGAAGGCACCTGAATACAGCTTTATATGGCCGTGTAATTCGACATTTCCTGCAATGCCGGAATATTCGTCGCAGCCCACGGGAACAGCCATTCAAAGCACGATGCGGCCGCCGCGAAAATCAGCAACGCCATGAGCACAAGTCGAATCGGAAGCACACCCGGCTGCAATCGCATCAATCCGCCGTACAAACTGAATTCCGGCTTTTCGCGGCGTCCTGCGCGCACGTCGGCGAGATACGGCCAGCGCCATGCCACCAGCGCGGAAAGGAAGATGATCGCATATGCGGCGAGCGCGCCGAGAATCCACGGTTTGAGTGAGCTGACGGATGCGACGATCGACGATTTTTCATTGTTGACGAATTTGACTTTGCCGTTGGAGTCGGTGGAGGCGAGCTCCTGGGGGATGCCGTCGGACACCTTCGCCCAGTATGAGAATTCCGCGTAGCTGATCCAGCGGTGTGTCGGCGTGGAGTATTTCGGTTCGCATGTGGTCATGGTCAGCATGCGTTTGGTTGGCGTCGCGCCGGGGTTTTCGGGGTTGGCGGCGACCACTTCGATGTCGGTCGGCAGCACGATTTTGTAGCTGGTGTAGTGGTAGACGTACCAGTAATCCTGCGTGCGCACGATGATCGGGTCGCCTTCCTGCAGTTTGTCGACGTCGCCGAGTGGCTGTCCGTAGCCGTTGCGGTGCCCTGCGAAGGCGAAATTGCCGACTTGGCCAGGCATTTGCGAATCCTTGTAGTGGCCGAGTCCATGCTTGTTGAGTTCGGTGAGGGAGGTGCCTTCAACGAGGTTGCGCTGCCATTGGCTGCCGAATCGCGGAATGTAGACTTGGGCGATCAGTTCGCCTTCCTGCGCGCTTTGCGGTTGCGTTGGCGGGTCGCCTTCCTGCGCCTGCGCGATGGTGACGTTGTCGGATTGGCCCGGGTCGGACCATGATACGGATTGACGCGTTTCGATTTGGTTGTGTTCGGCTTGCACGCCCGTCCACCACATTTGCCATGCGATGTAGAGCGCGCAGATGGCCGCCGCGGTCAGCATGAGTTCGGCGAGTATGCCAAGTATCGTCCAGACCACGCTTTTGCGACGCTGTTTTGGTGCCACGTGCTTCATCGGTTACTTCCCCTCTTGCGATTCCTGCGTTTCGTCCGTTTGCTGCGATCCGTCTGTTTCGTTGTTCATCGCCTGCGCGTATTGCAGCGGCTGTTGCAATGCGTCGGTCGCGTCGAAATGGAGTTTTTCTTTTTCGTCGACCTGCCATCCCAAGCCGAACGCGCTGACGTACTGCCGGTATATGGTCACTTCCTGCGAATTGTCGAGCGCCTTTTTCATTGTCTCGACCGGGCCGATCGCGGAAATGGTGAATGGCGGCGAATACTTTTTGCCCTGCAAAAGCAGCACGTTGCCGGAACAGCGCACTGCGGAATTGAACAGCACACGCTGGTCCATGATCATCATGGATTCCGCACCGCCCGCCCAAAGCGCGTTCACCACGGCTTCGACGTCTTGCTGATGCACCACGTAATCGTTGATGTTGGAGGTGGATCCGCTGGAGTCGACCAGGTTTTCCCAGAGTGGTGAATCGTCGAGCGTCACCACGAGTCCGGGGCCTTCCACCGCGGGCAGCATGGTGCCGTTGCCGGCGCTTTCGCTGTCTTGCGGGTCGGCGTCGTCCTGGCTGTTCAGGGTTTTGCTCAGATCGTTCACGCGGGAGCTGAGCGCGTCGACTTCCGTCTGCAGGGAGTTGACTTTTTTCACGCGTTGTTCCACGAGTTCGGCGGTGTCGTTGGTCACCACGACGGAACGGTTCACGCGCAGATTCGTGGCGAGCAGGAATCCGGAGAACATGAGCACAAGGAATGCCGCCACTCCGGCCGCTTTCGACCGTTTCGCGGTGTGCTTGCCGGTGTGCTTCGCCATGCGGACCTTCCTGATTCCCATTAAACATTTGCTCTGATTATGAACAGTTTTACGCTGTGAGTTCGCCGCTTTCGAGTCTACCCACTATTATGACTTTTAGCCTATTAAAGGAGACTATGCTGATGGCTGACGAAGAGCTGCACGAAACCACCGCGGACGATCAGAACGATCTGCAGTCCACGGACGACACCGCTGCCGTTGAAGAGAGCAACGAAACCGTTCAGGATGCCGCTGAGGAAACCACCGTCGATTCCACTTCTGACGAATCCGCTGATTCCGACGACGATGACGATCACGACATTCCGATGGATCGCGTCGAAGCGGTGCTGAACGCTACCGCCGATAAGGACTCCCTGAGCCCGCAGATGCAGCGCATGATGAACCGTCAGGCGGAGAACACCCGCCGCGTGGAGGAAACCATCAAGGGCACCAAGTCCAATCCACGCTGGTTCGTGCCGCTGTTCTGCGCACTGATGATCATCGGTCTGATCTGGGCGGTCGTCTACTACCTGACTTCCGACTACCCGATTCCGAACATCGGCGCGTGGAATCTGGCCATCGCATTCGCGATCATCATGATCGGATTCATCATGACCATGTGGTGGCGCTAAAGCGTAGTTTCGCCTTTCCTGCGATTTGAGGGCGTCTGTACAACGTGCGGTCAGACGCCCTTTTCGCATGCCCTTTTACGATTATCTCGCAATCTTTTCGTAGGTTTTCTTCGTAGATTTCACGCTCTTTCGCAAACGTACGCGGTCTTTCGCGACTGCCTTGCCAATCCCGGTTCGCCTGTTTCTTTTTTCGATTCCGGTTTGTTTTTCAGATTTTCGACGTGCGCAGCAGCACATGATCGCAGCCTTGCATGGTAGTGCCGAATAGATAGACCGGACCACCGTCGGCAAGCTTCAATTTCTTGCGTAGCTGCGGTGCGGTAAGCGGGAAGTTACGTACCGCGATATTGGCCTGTTTCGTGCCATTCAGCAGTCGTTTTATATCCTTTTTATTCATGCCGCCGATCGCTTCAATCGCGAATCCTCTGCCGGGAAAATCGGCAACCGGCGTTGCCGACACGAAAAGGTGACTGCTTGGACCGACCTGCGCCACACCGAATCGTTCCTCCACCAGATCGAAGCAACCGGCCTTCATAATCGACGCATTCGGCTCATACAAGTAGTTTTTCGCCTCCGGCAGCGGTTTGCCGCCAATGCGCAGGCCCTGCGTATATGCGGCGGAATCATAGTCGATCCGCTGATTGTCGTTCACGCAGAACACGCGCGGCGCGGATGGTTCCTCATGCACCTGCTGACCCAATACCAGCAACAGTTCCTTGCATTCGTTGCCGGTGGCCACGATATGCACTTCGCGTACGGTCCCGTCGAAATCGGCGACCGCCTTGCGCCAGTCAAGCATAGGAGACAGTTTGACCAGCGTGCACTGCGATTTGGCGAGCAGCAGATCACGCAATTCGAGCACGTTCGGCGTGCAATCCTCGATCGCGTAAGTGCGCGAGCCATGCTCGTCGCGGCGGGCCGGATCAAGGTAGATGAAGTCCACCGGATCCATCTGCCTGAGGTATTCCACGCCGTCGCCGCAAACGATGCGCGCTTGGTCGAGTCCCAGTGCGGCCATATTGTGTTCGGCCAGATCGCACAGGTGCCGTTGCCGTTCCACATAAGTGACTTGGCTGAATCCGCGCGCCAGATACGAAAAGTCCACGCCGAACCCGCCCGTCAGATCCACCATCGAACTTCTCGCCACCAATGTGTCCGATTCTGGCGAATCGGACATCCACGCGCCCATTTTCATCTCTTGCGTGTCCGATTCTGGAGAATCGGACAACTGGAACGCACTTTTTGCCGTTTGCATGACCGATTCGGCAGAATCGGACAACTGTGGCTCACTTTTCGTGGTTTGGTTGTCCGATTCTCCAGAATCGGACACTCTGGCGCGCACGGTTGCGGCCGGCGCAAGCAGTGTTTGTGCGATTTCTGACTTGTATTGGGCTGTGAACTGCGATGAGCACTGTTCCATGGAAATGTGCGGAGGGTATACGATTCCCTCGCAGGAGGCCCATTGTGGCAGTTTTTTGCGTGCGATCTGCCATCCGGCAATCTGGTCGAGCGCCAACGGCAGGTCGAGCCCTTCCACACGTTTGGCCTTCAACGCCAGTTCTCGCACGTCCTCGTTACGATGCATCGCCACGAATTCGCGCGTCTCGTCATTCATGATTGTCATTGGTGACGTACCTGATTTCGTTGTGTTGATTCGTCGTCATTCTGGGGATTTTCTGGTTTCACACGATGTGGATAAGTCGTGGATTATTGTGGACGAATGTGGATAGCATCTATATCTTGTAGGCAGTTTTATGGCCGTCCACAATATATAGGATGGTGTTTTTCCCCATTTTTCCACTATGCACAGTCGGGTTATCCACATTTTCCACCGTTGAAAAGCCGGGGAATCCACCGTTTTGTGAATATCCTTGTGGATAATGCACCGAGTTATCCCCGACTTACCCACAGCTCAACCCTCACTTATCCACACACTTATCCACAAATGTGGATAAGTGTGTGTCTGCGATTCCCCAACTCTGTTTTTCTCCTTCCTGCCAACTAGGAGAACATGCCAAGAAGGGGGTTTGCGCGAAGTGGATTGCTCATATTGCATGCGACGACAATCGCAATAATCACGGCCAACATGATTACGCCGTACATCAGCGTGCGCTGCTGCAGACTTTTGCCGCGCAACGCATGCAGACCGGAAACCAACAGCCAGGCGAACACTCCTCCGATGATGAATCCGCCGACATGCGCCTGCCATGCGATGTTCGGCGTGATGATTGGCATCAGGAAGTTGATGAGCATCCAGATCAGCATGGATCGAATGTCGATGCCAATGCGCTGGTATACCACCAGAATTGCCGCGAACAGGCCGAATAGCGCGCCGGAAGCGCCGTATGCGGATGTCAGCCAACCGTCTTGCGAGAACAGTGCCCAGACCATCATGCCGGCGCTTCCGCCGAGTCCTGACAGCACGTATAACGCGAGATATGGCAGATGCCCCATCATGCGTTCCAATACAGGCCCGACGCACCACAAGGTCAGCATGTTGAAAAGAATGTGCCATAGGGAGGCCGGCTGGTGCAGGAACATTGACGTAATGAAGGTCCATGGGCGGTGAGTCGCCAGCGCGGGCATGAATACGCCTGAGCCGACGAATGCGTTGCAGCCGGTCGGCCAGACGATTTTCAATAGTGTTTCGACAATCCAGACCGCGACGCATATCGCCATGATCGTAACGGTGATCACAGGATCGCCGTTACGCCAACGGTATCGCATGGAACGTGCAGAGAAGAAGTCTTTGAACGACGGGGAATCGGGAAACAGACTGAAACGTTGATAAGCCATGTTTCAACCCTACTGGAACGTGCGAATCCGCGAATCTGCGAAATCATTGCAAATGATTGCATTCTTGTGAATCCCCGGCGCGTAAATCCACCCAATCAACACATTCAAGGAATTAATATAGTGAACAGAGTTGGCTTGAACGAGCAGGTCAGCCAATGTTCGCCGATATTTGGGAAAGGATCCGTCATGGAGAACAAGTCTTCTAACGGTTGGAAGTTCTTCGCACTGCTCTTCGGAGCTTTGCTTGCCGGTGTCGTCGGTCTGTATGTGTACAAGCAGCAGAATCCGGATTACGATCCGTGGGAGGAGCCATGGGAGAACAGCTCGTCTCCTGTCGATCTTGGCCTGACCAAGGATGCCGAGGATGGCGAAGCCGAAGTCGCTCCCACCACCCCAGAAGCTGCCTGATTTCTCTTTCTTTCAAGCCCTGCGCCCACGCGCAGGGCTTTTTGTTTTGCCCTGGAAAACGAAAAGGGACGATTCCAAAACGGAATCGTCCCTTCGTCATCACGCCCTATCTAACGCTACGAGTCATACATCACGCGATAATTCACGTCACATATGGCCCGTGCGAAGCGAAAGTAATGACGAGCGCAGTATCACAAGGCGTGGAAGGCGAAAGCGTACGAAGATACGTCAAGCCTTCCACAACGCAGATAACGCTCCGTCATTACTTGAGCGGACCGGTCATCCAGATGCGCTCGAGGTAATCCTCCATCGAGCGGTCGGAGCTGAAGTAGCCCGAGTTCGCCACGTTGATGAGGGCCTTGCGGTTCCATTCGAGCGGCTGGGCGTAGAGGGCCTCGATTTCCGACTGGATGGCGGTGTAGGCGCCGAAGTCGGCGAGGGTCATGAACCAGTCCTTGGTGAGCCAATCGTGGACAAGGTCTTCGTACACGGTCTTGTCGCCGTTGGAGAAGGTGCCGTCCGCGACCATGTCGATGGCGGCTTTGAGACGAGGATCGGCCTCGTAGTACTTCTTCGGATCGTAGCCTTCGGCGTAGAGGGCGTCCACCTCGTCGACGGTCATGCCGAAGAGGAAGAAGTTCTCAGCGCCGACGCGCTCACGGATTTCGACGTTGGCACCGTCGAGGGTGCCGACGGTCATGGCGCCGTTGAGAGCGAACTTCATGTTGCCGGTACCGGAGGCTTCCTTGCCGGCCTGGGAGATCTGCTCGTCGAGGTCGGTTGCCGGGATGAGGTGCTGTGCGAGACGCACGTTGTAGTTCCACGGGAAGTAGACGTTCAGCTTGCCCTTGACATCCGGGTCGTTGTTGATGACGCGGGCGACGTTGTTGATCAGCTGGATGGTCTGCTTGGCGAGGTAGTAGCCCGGAGCGGCCTTGGCGCCGAACACGATGGTGCGCGGCATGACATCGTCGGCGGCGATCCTGCCGGACTTGATGTCGGCGTAGCGTGCGATCACGGCGAGGATCTTCAGTGCCTGACGCTTGTATTCGTGCAGACGCTTGACCATGGTGTTGATCATGGTGTTCGGGTCGATGTCGAAGCCGTATTCGCGCTTGGCGTAGTTGGAGAAGTCAACCTTGTTGGCCTGCTTGACGGCGGCGAACTTCTTGACGAATTCGTCATCGGCTGCGAGCGGTTCGAGGCCCTTGAGCAGTTCGAGGTCGCTCACCCACTTGTCGGTGCCGAGGCCTTCGGTGATGAGGTCGGACAGACGCGGGTTGGCGAGCTTGACGAAGCGGCGAGGGGTCACGCCGTTGGTCACGTTGGTGAACTTGTCCGGATACACGTCGGAGAAGTTCTTCAGGGTGACGTCCTTGAGCAGCTGGGAGTGCAGCTCGGCAACGCCGTTGACGTGGGAGCCGCCGTAGGTGGCCAGGTAGGCCATGCGCACGGAGTCGCCGGTGTAGATGGCCATGTCCTTGATGGTGGCTTCGTCGACGCCCTTGGCCTTGAGCTCGGCTGCGAACTGGTCCTGGATCTTCTCGATGATTTCGAGGTGACGCGGCAGGAGTTCGCCGATGAGCTTGGACGGCCACACTTCCAGGGCTTCCGGAAGCAGGGTGTGGCAGGTGTAGTTGAAGGTCTTGTTGGTGACGGTCCAGGCGGTGTCCCAATCGTAGCCGTACTCGTCCATGAGGACGCGCATGAGCTCCGGAATGCCGATGACCGGGTGGGTGTCGTTGAGCTGGAAGGTGATCTTGTCCGCGAAGGTGGTCAGATCCGGCTTGTCCTGACCCGGGTAGAAGACGCGGATGGCGTCGTGGATGGAGGCGGACACGAAGAAGTACTGCTGCTCGAGACGCAGTGCCTTGCCCTGCGGGGTGGAATCTTCCGGATACAGGATCTTGGAGATGTTCTCAGCTTCAACCTGCGGCTTGACGGCGTCAAGGTACTCGGACTTGTTGAAGGTGAGCAGGTCGAACTCGTCGTAGCTCTTGGCGGTCCACAGACGCAGGGTGTTCACACGGCCGGAGGCGTAGCCCGGAACCATGTAGTCGACCGGCACCGCACGCACGGACCAAGCCGGCTTCCATACCTTCTTGCCATCTTCCTCAACGACTTCGCCGCCGAAGGAAACCTTCTGGTCGCGGTTGTAATCGATGTGTCCCCACGGCTCTTCATTGGTCAGCCAGTAGTCCGGGGTTTCGATCTGCTTGCCGTTTTCATCGAACTTCTGCTCGAAGATGCCGTACTTGTACTGAATGCCATAACCGAATGCCGGCACGCCCAGCGAGGCGAGCGAATCGATGAAGCAGGCGGCCAGACGGCCGAGGCCACCGTTGCCGAGGCCCGGCTCGTGCTCGGCGTCGACGACGTCCTGCACGGAGAAGCCGAGTTCCTTGACCGCGGCGTCGAACTGCTCGGTCAGACCGGCGTTGAGCAGCGCGTTGCGCAGCTGCTTGCCCATCAGGAATTCTGCGGACAGGTAGCCGACTGCCTTGGTGTTGCCGTTGACCATGTCGGACTGGGTCTTGAACCAGGAATCCATGAGGTGGCGGCGCACTGCGGCGGACGCGGCGACGTACACGTCGGCCGGCTTGGCCTGCTCGACGGTGACGCCCTGGGTGTACTTCAGCTGCTCGCGGATCTCGTCTGCGAACTGCTCCGCGGTGACCGCGGACTTCGGTGCGGTAATTTCAGTCATTAATCGACTCCCTTTGACGGATTACTCTCCAGGAACATTATGCCTTACCCCAGCGTCCTTGCATTAGCGGCCGCATGAACACTAAGTAACATCATGCATACGTTCTCATACACAGCATACTACGTAATCATAAAAAGATGAAATTTCAAGCAATTACAAGCAAGCATTCGTTTGCAGAAATAATGCAAACCGGCTGCAAAAACGTTGCGAGCAACATGCAAACGACATGCAACAACATTGCGAACGCTGTCAAGAATCGCAAATATTTTCCTCTCTTCACACCCCTATTCAGTTGTGACTACGTTGTCTGCAACACCCCATCATAGTCGCTCGCAAACGGCAAAATAACACGTATGGCTGTTATTCGAGAACAAGATCTGCATAAGGGGCATGACGCATTTGCACAATGGCTGCAAACGTCTCATCGCATGATCGCCGACAATATTCCCGCAAATACCGACGCGGCCCGCGATTTCCGTCTGGAATTCTCTCCACGATTGCCACGCCAACTGTGGGCGATGGCGGTGCGCTACTCGCTGCATCTGCTGGAGAAAAAAGCGCCCGGGGCGGGCGTGGAAGTTCGTGTCGCGCCGTGGGGTGCCATCAAGATTCTCGACGGACCGGCATCCGATCCGCATAATCTCACACCGCCGGACGTGATCGAACTGGAACCGGACGTGTGGATGAGACTCGCCACGGGCATCACCAGCTGGGCTGAGGAGAAGGAGGCAGGACGCATCACGGCCGTTGGCGAACGCGACGATTTGAGTAGCTTGCTGCCGTTGGTGTGACAGGCTGCGAGAAGACCGTCACAGGCGCAAAAACGCATAGCAAAACCGCGATGTGGATACACCTGGCAGGCATATCCGCATCGCGGTTTCACAAAGTACCTGATATGCCGATCAGTCCTGCTTCTTCGGCTTCAGTGCGCTGGGCATCGGCATCGGGATGGGCTTGTGTGGCTTCGGCGCGGCGGACTTGGCTGCCGGGAACTCTCCGCTCGTGGCCTTCGCCGCCGCCTCTGCGGCCCACTTTGCATACTCGTCGAGGTCATCCTCGGCGTCGGTTTGCGCGGACTCCTGAGTATCTTCAGAAATCTCATCTTCAGAGTCCGCATCGTGAGAATATTTTGCTTCGATATCGGCGAAAGGATCAAAAGAACCCGAACCAGGCTCCTGGGCACCGAGCTCCTTGGCGAGCTCATCATAATCGGTGTCGGTGGTCAGGTACTTGAGCTTTCGGGCTATTTTCTGCTGTTTGGCTTTCTGACGTCCGCGGCCCATCTGACCCCCTGAGGATTACTGTGCTATCAATTCATCAAACAAGAGAGTACCACTTGCTGTGCCATATTTCGTTGTCGGCTCAGACTTTTACGATAAAATCGCTGATTTTCTTAAGAAAAGGACACGTATGACGGACGAAACCCAGGAGCAGCAGATCACCGCTGTCGGCAATGAAATGAGCGCGAGCTTCCTCGCAGCGAAGAAGCGTTCCGACGCAACGCTCGCCGCAATCGAACAGAATCCGGGCAAGTTCACCATGCTGACCGGCGACCGTCCGACCGGACGTCTGCATCTCGGCCATTATTTTGGTTCGATTCGTGAGCGCGTCGCCATGCAGAATCGCGGCGTGAATTCGAATATCATCATCGCCGATTATCAGGTGATCACCGATCGTGACACGACCGCGCACATCGAAGACAATGTGCTCAACTTGGTGCTTGACTACATGGCTGCCGGCATCGATCCGGAAAAGACCATGATTTTCACGCATTCCGCCGTTCCTGCGGAGAACCAGCTGATGCTGCCGTTCCTGTCATTGGTGACTGAGGCCGAGCTGCATCGCAATCCTACGGTGAAGTCGGAAATGGAAGCTTCCGGCCATGCGCTGACCGGCCTGCTGCTGACTTATCCGGTGCATCAGGCATGCGACATTCTGTTCTGCAAGGCCAATGTGGTGCCGATCGGCAAGGATAACCTGCCGCATGTCGAGATCACGCGCACCATCGCGCGTCGTTTCAACGAACGCTACGCCAAGAAGCATCCGGTGTTCCCCGAGCCGGCCGCGATTCTGTCTGAAGCGCCGGAGATTCCAGGCTTGGATGGCCGCAAGATGAGCAAGTCGTACGGCAATTCCATCATGTTGGGCGCCACAGCGCAGGAGACCGCCAAGCTCATCAAGAAGAGTCCGACCGATTCCGAGCGCCGCATCACGTTCGATCCGATCGCACGTCCGCAGGTTTCCGCACTGCTGACGACCGCCGGTTTGGTCACCGGTCGCGATCCGAAGGAGATCGCCGAGGAGATCGGCGATTCCGGTGCGGGCGCGCTGAAGGCGTATGTGATCGAATCGGTGAACAGCTTCCTTGAGCCGCATCGCGCCCGTCGCGAGGAACTCGCCAAGGATATGGATTACGTGCGCGACGTGCTCGCCGAAGGCAACAAGAAGGCCAACGCCATCGCCAACGAAACGTTGGAGCAGGTGCGCGACGCCATGGGCATGCGCTACTAAAGCTCCAGAAACACCATAATCACGCTTTAAACAGCGTTTCAGCATCGACAAAGGCCGGATTGCGTATTGCACAATCCGGCCTTTGTTGCGTTTGAGTGGCATGTGCCACATTATGTTTGATTAGATTTTCGCGCGCTTTTCGCCGGAAGCGATTTCCGCTGCGACCAAATCGTCATCCACCTTGCGGTCATCGGGATCATCAAGATAATGATCGAACTCGTGCAGCACTTCAGCATCGGGAGCCGGAGTCAGCAGCGACACCACCACAATGAACAGCAGCGAGATGATGAACGCCGGAAGCAGCTCGTAAATAGCGAAGACACCACCAAGCGGCTTGATGAAATTATGCCAGATCAGCACGGTCGCAGTACCGGAAAGCATGCCCGCAATCGCACCGAATTTATTGGTACGACGCCAATACAGCGAGCAGAGCATCAGCGGACCGAACGAAGCGCCCAAACCGGCCCATGCATACGAAACAACCTGGAAAATCGACGAATTCTGATCGAACGCAACCACAATGCCGAAAATGAACATAACCAGCAATGTGATGCGCGCAACCATCATCACCTGACGATCGGTGGCCTTGCGATAGAGCAATCCGCGGAAAATATTCTCACCGACCGCGGAAGCGCCGATAATCAGGTATGACGACGACGAACTCATGGACGCGGCGAAAATGCCCGACACCACGATGCCGCACATGAAGCTCGGCAGCAGCGCCTGCGAAACCACGATGAAAATGTTCTCCGCCGCGGACTGCGTGACGAACTGCGTCGGCATCATCGCACGGCCGACCAAACCGATGCACACGCCGCACGCCAGCGACACCACACACCACGTGGTGGCGATGATACGGGACTTCTTGATCTCTTCGGAACTGCGGATTGACAGGAATCGCACGAGCACCTGCGGCATGCCGAAATAGCCAAGACCCCACGCAAGCATGGAAATCATGGTGATCACGCCGTATTCGGTAGGCGCGCCGAACATGGCCTGGCCAGCCTTGACAATCTGCTCGCCGGCATCGTTCAGAATCGGCGTGGCCATTTGCGTGCCGTCAAGGAAGCCTGGAATGCCTTTGAGGAAGGCGACGGTGTTGTCGACGCCGCCGACGGATGCGACGGAACCGATGAACACCACTGCCAGCGCGAAGAACATGAGCAAGCCTTGGATGAAGTCGGTCACGACCACGGAAAGATAGCCTCCGATCACGGTGTAGGCGAACACGATGGCAGCGCCGATCACCATGGTCAGGTGGTAGTCCCAGCCGAACAGGGTCGAGAAAAGTTTGCCGACCGTCACGAAGCAGCTACCGACATACACACAGAAAAATACGAGGATGATCAGCGCCGCGATGGTGGAGACGATATTGCGTTTGTCATGGAATCGTTTGGAGAAGAAGTCCGGAATGGTGATCGCGTCACCTGCCACCACGGAGTAGCGGCGCAAACGGCGTGCGACGAGCTTCCAGTTGAGGTAGGTGCCGAGAGCCAGGCCGAGGGCCGTCCACAGCGGGTCGGCGGCACCGGTGAAGTAGGCGACGCCCGGCAGTCCCATGAGCAGCCAGCCGCTCATATCGGAGGCTTCGGCGCTCAATGCCGTCAGCCATGGACCAACGCCTCGACCACCCGCGAAATACTGACGAGTGGAGGAATTGGACCGCTTGGAGTAGATGAAGCCGATGGTGAGCATGGCCACAAAATAGATGACCATCGCCAGCAGCACCCAAAAATCTTTGGTAACCATGAATTCTCTCTTCTTAGATTGCTAGCCGAATTTCTTTCGAATCTCTTTCTTCAAATCTCTGTCGAAACGAATTTCTTTCGAATCTCTTCTGAAAAAAATATGCGATTGTCCCAATGTACCGGTCGAACATTGCGACAATCGCATTTATCTCATTTACGCGCCCAAATGCCGAAACGGATCAAATATCGTATCTCCAAGACTTATCGGTGATAACGCGAGCCATGGCTAGGCCGATCGGCAGACAGATAATCACCATGAACGCGCGGAAAGCCCAGTCGAGGGCGTTCAAGGTGTCGAATTGGCCGAGGTGGAACATGGCTTGATACATGTACAAACCGGGAACCATGATCACGATGGACGGCACGGTCAGGCAGATGCGCGGGTAGCCGAGATGCGGGGCGAGCCAGCTGCGATGAACCGCAGAACGCCATGCGGAGGCAAGCAGGCCTGCGAGCAGTGCGCCGATGAATGCGCCGGCTTCGGCGGGAACGCCCATGTCAACGATTTCCAAACGCAAGGTGTCAGTAATGGCGCCAATGGTGGCGGCGACAAGGCACATGCGCTGCGGCGAGTTGAACATGGTGGAGAAGCCCCAGACGCCGATGAATGCGAACACGAAACGCAACAGGCAATTGACAACCGGATTGAGTCCCAACGGCTCGAATCCTTCCGGATTCAAATGCACGATCGAAGCGACCATCCAGCCTGCGAGCGTCGCCATCAAAATAATGCACAACACGTACGCAACGCGCTGAATACCTGACGGAAAATCAATTTTCGCCATATCAAGTCCACCCGTAATCAGCGGGAATCCAGGAATCACAAACAGCATGGCACCGATGTAAGCCGTATCATGCTGCAATGCGACGGGCTCGAAAATACCAATCAATCGCAGGGTGCCCGTGCAGGCGAGTGCCGCGACGGCCACGCATACGAACGTCACGAAGAACTGGTTGAGATGGTGGGCGAACAGGCGGCGGCGCAGCCAGTGACCAAGTCCCGCGCCAATGAACGCGCCGATCATGTCGAAGGGACCGCCACCAAGCAGGAACACGAAGGATGCGCAGGCGCAGGCCGAGGCGAATCCCGCGAACGCCGGCGAATACAGGGGTTTGCGTCGTTCGATCATGTCGAGTCGTTCGTGGGCTTGGCGAACGGTGATGCCTTGCGATTGGTCCGCTTCTTTTCCGACGTGGTCGAAATGTTCGGCGTATTGACCTTTTGGCGGCTTGTGATTGCGATTTTTGCGCGCTTTTTTCGTGGTCGATTCGCTTGACGTAACGTTGGCCGTACCGGCAGTTTCACGCTTGGTTTCACGTTCGGCTTCACGTTCACCGCGATTATGCTGCTCGCTTGCCGCTTCGATGTCACGCAAGTGCAACGGCTGCGCGGTGGTATCGGTCACTTCGGCGCGTTCCGTCACCATTTCAAGCGCGTCGAGCACGGGATCGTCAGATCCCTCCTGATTCTGTTCGGCTTTCTGACGTTCGCGAAGACGCTTCGACAGGTCAGCCGACACCTGCGACGCATCACGCTTGTCGAGATGCTGCATAAGCCCTTCGGACACGTCGGATTGGCTGTGGTACATCGATCCTTTGCCGAGGTTCACGTTGAACCAGTCAGCGAAGTGTTCGAGCAGCCAAATGCGTTCCGTGTTGACGCCGGTGGTTGGCAGGTCGACGACTTCGGTGATACGGTCTTTGCCGTCGGTGCAGGAGGCTTCGATGTCGGTGAGGTTCACGTCGGCGCGCACGTGCACGCCCAGCGGATAGGCGATGCGGTGCATCATTTCGCGTACGCGGAAGCTTCCGGTGCCCGCGCCGAGATCGAGCATGCCGACGCGTACGATCACGCTGGCTTTTGCTGCGATTCCCGCTTCAGCGACCGGCTTGTCCCAATCCCGTTCGATATCTTCCATATCGAGCGGAATGGAGTGTGTATGGAATTTGCTGACGGCCGAAGCGCTTTTTTCCGCGCTATCGAAATTCGTCTCATGTTCATGTTCGTATTGTGCGCTCACAAGTTCAGGTCTAACGTGTGGGCTGGTCGGAGGATTTTCGAAATTTCCATCGATTTCACTTTGTGGACACCGTCGGACCACGATGCGGACATTTCCGGTGTTTCCGTAACCAAACTGTCGATTTGCCGAGCATACAATGGGCGTGCATTACCGACCGAACTTAGGGCTGTGGGCTCGCAACAGACGGCCAAAACAATCGCGGAGGTGCCGCGAAGGACCGACAGACCGGGCAACCCGATGGTTTGGAGAAGGAGGTCTGATGACAATAGAAAACGAACAGATCACGCCTGCCGACGCAGCTATCGTCTCGTCCGGCACCGGCACCAAAGGCCCCGAGGAGCGTGATCTTCCCGCTTCCCTCAAAGAGGAAATGGATCTGTGTTTGCAGATTCTTCGCGAGGTGCTCGGCGAATTCGACGAAAAGCTGCTGGCCAAGTTCGATGAAGTGCGCGAACACGCACTGAACGCTAGCGCCGAACGCTTCTCCGGCATTCTGACGGATACGAATCCGAATCAGGATGACCTGCAGAAGGTCGTCGACATCATCGATAAAACGGATGTGCATGAGGCACAACTGCTGGCCCGCGCCTTCACCACCTACTTCCATCTGGCCAACCTATGCGAGGAGAACTACCGTGTCTCCGTGCTGCACAGCCGTGAGGCCGCCGTAGATGACACCCAAGCCGTCGACCCAGTGAACGAAATGACCTGCGCCTACCACCAGCTCATTAACGAAATGGGTCCGGCCAAAGCCAAGGAACTGCTCGACCAGCTCGAGTTCCATCCGGTGTTCACCGCGCATCCGACTGAAGCCCGCCGCAAAGCCGTGGAAGGCAAAATCCGTCGCATCTCCCAGCTGCTCGCAACGCACAAGCTGCTTGGCGGTTCAGACAAGAAGGAAAACTCCCGTCGACTCTTCAACGAGATCGACGCGCTGTTCCGCACCTCCCCGATCGCGCTGAAGAAGCCGACTCCGGTTGAGGAATCTGAAACCATTCTCGATATTTTCGACAATACGTTGTTCTATACCATTCCACAGGTGTACCGTCGTTTCGACGATTGGATCCTCGGAGATAAGGCTGGCCTCGTGCCGCCGGTATGCCCGGCGTTCTTCCACCCGGGAAGCTGGATCGGCTCCGACCGTGACGGCAACCCGAATGTCACCGCCAAGGTGAGCCGTCAGGTGGCCCGCAAGTTCAGCGACCACGTGCTGGGCGCGTTGCAAATCGAGACCCGCCGCGTTGGCAAGAACCTGACGATGGAAGCTGAGACCACTCCGCCGAGTGCCGAGCTCAAGAGCCTGTGGAACCATCAGAAGGAAATGAGCGAGCGCCTGACCGACAAGGCCGCACTGATCTCCACCAAGGAGCTGCACCGTGCCGTCATGCTGGTCATGGCCGATCGTCTGAAGGCCACCATCGACCGCGATGCTGATCTCATGTACCACTCCTGCGAGGATTACATCGCCGACCTGAAGGTCGTGCAGCGCTCCCTCGCCGAAGCCAACGCCAAACGTTCCGCCTACGGCCCGCTGCAGGACCTCATCTGGCAGGCAGAGACCTTTGGCTTCCATATGGTCGAGATGGAGTTCCGCCAGCACTCCGTCGTGCATTCCCGAGCGCTGGAGGATATCCGCGAACATGGTCTGCACGGTGAGCGTGGCGAACTGCAGCCGATGACCCACGAGGTGCTCGACACCTTCCGCGCCCTTGGTTCCATCCAGAAGCGCAACGGCATCAAGGCCGCCCGTCGTTACATCATCTCCTTCACCAAGAGCGCCCAAAACATCAGGGACGTGTACGAGCTGAACCGTCTGGCGTTCTCCCATCCCAAGGATGTTCCAACCATCGACGTGATCCCGCTGTTCGAACAGCTTGAGGATCTGCAGAACTCGGTAGACGTACTCGAGGAAATGATCAAGATTCCGGAGGTTCAGGCTCGTCTGAAGGCCACCGGCGGCAAGATGGAAGTCATGCTCGGCTACTCCGACTCCTCGAAGGACGCTGGCCCGACCTCCGCAACCCTGGCCCTGCATTCCGCACAGGAACGCATCGCCAAGTGGGCGGAATCGCATGACATCGATCTGACCCTGTTCCATGGCCGCGGTGGTGCCGTCGGCCGCGGCGGCGGCCCGGCTAACCGTGCCGTACTCGCACAGCCGGTCGGCTCCGTAAAGTGCCGCTTCAAGCTCACTGAGCAGGGCGAGGTCATCTTCGCACGCTACGGCAACCCGGCACTGGCCATCCGCCACGTCGAGTCCGTTGCGGCTGCAACGCTGCTGCAGTCCGCTCCAAGCGTGGAGAAGCGCAATACGGACATGACCGCCAAGTACGCCGACATGGCCAACAAGCTCGACGAGGCCGCGCATAACCGCTTCCTCGACCTGCTGAACACCGACGGCTTCGCACCGTGGTTCTCCACCGTCACGCCGCTGACCGAAATCGGCCTGCTGCCGATCGGCTCCCGTCCGGCCAAACGTGGCCTTGGAGCCAAGTCCCTCGACGATCTGCGTACCATTCCGTGGATCTTCTCCTGGGCGCAGGCACGCATCAATCTGGCCGCATGGTACGGCCTGGGCACCGCGTGCGAACAGTTCGGCGATTTGAACACCTTGCGTCAAGCGTATGAGGAATGGCCTCTGTTCTCCACGTTCATCGACAACATCGAAATGTCGCTGGCCAAGACTGACGAGCGCATCGCCAAGATGTACCTTGCCCTCGGAGACCGTGAAGACCTCAACAAGAAGGTCCTCGACGAGATGGAGCTCACCCGCAAGTGGGTGCTCGAGATCGTAGGCGACAAGTGGCCTCTGCAGCACCGCCACGTGCTCGGCCAGGCCATCCGCATCCGCTCGCCGTACGTGGATGCGCTGTCCGCCACTCAGGTGCTCGCCCTCGGCTCGCTACGCAAGCGCGTGGACAAGGAAGAGCTCACGCACGGACAGAAGGAGAACTACACCTACCTGATCCTGTGCACCGTGTCCGGTGTCGCAGCAGGCCTGCAGAACACCGGCTGATTGTAGCCAGTTTCTTTCAGGGTCCCCGTTCGCACTGCCGATCGGGGACCCTTTTTCATACCTATATCTGCCTTATATATGGCAGAATCGGAGCCTTGTCATGAGCCTTCTCGCTTATATATGGCAGACCATCATGCGAAAAACCCACTTCGGGGGTACATTTTTCCGGTTTTTCACCTTTGGGACTGCCATACATAAGCGAAATATCACCGGACAGAACACGAAATCTGCCATACATAAGCGAGATATCGCTCTATTTCCCAGCGAACGGTCAGACCAAAACGTATGATGTTGGCTAGCCTGAACAATGAAGGGTGGAGTCAATGGCAGACGAACTGTTTGTAGACCAGAACGAGGTCGAAGGTACGGCAAGCGGCGCATGGAGCCGCATGCTGGCAGGCAATCGCAGGTTTGCGGAAGGCAAACCGGAACATCCGAATCGTGGCGCCGAAGCACGCGCAGCACTTGTGGACACACACGCACCGGAAGCGGCCGTACTGAGCTGCTCCGACGCGCGGGTAAGCCCGGATATTATTTTCGATTCCGGTCTTGGCGACCTGTTCACGGTTCGCACGGCCGGTCAAATCATCGACGAAGCCGTGCTTGCGTCCCTGGAATACGCGGTGACCGTGCTCGGCGTACGTTTGCTGGTGGTGCTCGGCCACCAGAATTGCGGTGCGATCAAGCAAGCTTCCAAGGATTACGAGGCGTTACTGCACGAACTGACCGCCGATGCCGAGGATTCGCTGATGGCCGCCGACAGCATTGCCGACATCGACGAACGCATCTGCGCTTCGGATTCGCTCATGATGCGCACCGTCGGTTTCTCAATCTGGCAGGCGCACGAGTCGGAATTGGAATCCAGCGAGGATTTCGAACGCGTGCACATCGCGCGCACCATCGAACTCTTGGTGGAACAATCCGAAGCGATCCAGCAGGCGCTGGCATCCGACAAACTCATGATCGTCGGCGCAAGGTACCAGCTGGACTCCGGCAAAGTCGAGGTTCTTAGCTTCTGAAACGGATTACAATTCGGAAAACGGAGATTTGCAAAACAGAGATCCAAAAAAGAACAATCCGAAGCTAAGCAATCTAAGAATAATTGAGAAAATCCAAGAAAATCAGGAGATACAGACACTTTGACATACCGCCCCGATAGAGTGGAACCATGTCTCTAGGTTTAAACATTCTCCTGATTTTCGTTTTTCTGTTGCTCGGATCGGTGTTCGCCGGCACCGAACTGGCGTTGGTCAGCCTGCGTGGATCGCAGATCGACCAGATGGAACAGGAGGATGCCCGCGGAAAGCGCGTCGCACAGATCGCGCGAGATCCGAACACGTTTTTGTCGACCGTGCAGATCGGCGTGACGTTGAGCGGTTTCCTTTCCGCATCGTTCGGCGAATCGTCGATTTCGCCTTATATTGTGCCGATCGTTGAAAGTTGGGGCGTGCCGACGAGTGTGGCCGCTCCCCTGACCACCATTGTGCTGACGTTGATCATTTCGTACTGTTCGATCGTGATTTCGGAGTTGGTGCCGAAGCGTATCGCCATGCAACGCAACGAGCAGATCGCGCGTGCCGTGGTACCTGCGATTCATGTGTTTGCGAAGGTGTGCAAGCCGATTATTTGGCTGATCGGCAAGAACACGAACATTATCGTGCGCTTGCTTGGTTTCGACCCGAACGAAACCGACAGCGAAGTGTCCGACGAAGAGCTGCGCGTACTCGTCAACACCAATACGAACTTGAGCAAGGACGAACGCACGATTCTCGACGACGTGTTCGACGCGTCCGAAACGATTGTGGCCGAAGTGATGCGCCCGCGTGCCGACGTGGTTTTTTTGGATGGCGATATGCCGATTGAGAAGGCGGCCGCATATGTGAGAGAAATGCCGTATTCCCGCTATCCGGTGACCGGCAAGGATTTCGACGATGTGCTTGGTTTCGTGCATGTGCGCGACCTGCTTGACATTCGCGATCCCGAGGCGAAGACGGTTGCCGACGTGACGCGCGAGGGCATTTCGCTGCCGGGCACGTCGAAACTGCTGCCAAGCCTTGAGCTGCTACGTAAGCGCGGCATTCATCTGGCGGTGGTCATCGACGAATATGGCGGTACCGACGGCATCGTCACGTTGGAAGATATGACGGAGGAACTGGTCGGCGATATTCGCGACGAATATGATCTGCCGGAAGAGAAAGGCGGCGAACGCACGGAACGTACCACGTTCGTCAATGGCGTCGCCACGATCGAAGGCGGCATGACGATTGAGGATTTCGCCGATTTGACCGGTATTGAGCTGGAAGACGGTCCGTACGAGACGGTTGCCGGCTATTTCCTGGCGCATACTGGAAAGATGGGCGAAATCGGCGACGTGCTGCCTTCCGACGACGGTTATGACATGACCGTCACGCAAGTGGATGGCCGTCGTATCGAAACGTTGGAAATCCGCAAGCATACTGTTGACGGCGATGCTGCGAAAGCTGCGAAATAAAACGAAAATAAAACGAAAATAAAACAGACTTGCGATTATGTAAATGCTGATTTTTTACACAATCAACATCAGTAATCGCAAGTCTGCTCTGTTATTAAATCCGCTGAGTTATTGCAGATTCAGCCGCGCAGCATGGGATGGCATTCGTCGTTCCACCATGCAAGCTGCGCGATATTGGCACGGATATGCTCGCAGGACGCATGGAATTTGGCCCGTTCGCTTTCGGTGAGTGTGGGATTGAGGACTTCTTCAACGCCGTTCGCACCGATGATGCACGGCAGGCTGGCGTAATTGCCGCTTTCGCCTTGTTCGCCGGTAAGCAGCGTGGAGCAGGCGGTCGCATAGTGTTCATCGCAGAGCACAGCCTGCGTAAGGCGTGCCGCAGTGGCTGCAATAGCGTATTCCGTGCACTCTTTGCCGGCGTACACGCGGTATCCGCCTCGTCGGGCGTCCTGCTCGGTTTCGTCCTTGTCGAGGGCGAATCGTTGCGGATCGTCTTGTGCGAGTTGATCAAGCGGCTTGCCTGCGATGTTCACGTTCGACCAATAGGCGAACTGCGAATTGCCATGCTCCCCCAGCATGTATGCGCCGATTGATCTCTGATCCACATTGACGCGTTTCGCGATGGCGTTGCGCAGTCGTGCGGAATCCAACGCGGTTCCGGTGCCGATTATTTTGCGCGGATCGTAGCCGGTGATGTGCCAGATTTCGGTTGCGACCACATCGCAAGGATTTGAGATGGTGATGATCACACCGTGGAAGCCTGCGTTGAACAGTCGGGAGATCCAGGTGCGTGCAATGTCGGTGGTGACGAACAGTTCGCCGTCACGATCTTTGGCGCTGGTTTTCACGTCGCCGGCAGCGTTGATTACCACGTCGCAGTCGGCTAGCTGCTCGTATTGCGTGCCGTAGTTGCCGATCACACAGTTATGCGGATAGAAACCCAACGTGTCACTTAAATCCTGACATTCGCTGACTACTTTTTGCTCGTTGATGTCGCACAGCTTCAGTTCTTCGGCCAGTCCTGCGGAAAGCACGGCATTTGCGACATGCGCGCCCACGTGTCCGATGCCGATAATGCCGACTTTTCTCAATACAGTCACAATCGACCCCTCCCTCACTTATTCGATCTTTCTGCGTGGACTGTTTGCACGCAAACGTTTCAGTCGTCACGATTGTAGGCTTGCAAATCGCGGATGTTAAGCGTTCTGTACATCTTATGAACAAAAAGCTATACGAATCACCTATACGTCGTTATCAAACGTGCGTAAGCCGTGGCAAGTCATTGCAATCCGCGCAATGTGACGGCAGTGGCGTGATATCGCAAGTATTTCAACATCACAGGCAACGCAACAACATCGCCCTACGCAAGCTCATCGCAGCATGGCAGCGTGACGGCGAACGCAACAGCATCGCGAGCATCACAACACAACATGACGGTTCAGCTCCCGCCGCAATTGCCTCCATTGCGGCAAATATGCGCTCATACGCCGCTGAAAGTCCTCTCCGTGCCCGTTTTCCCACAGGTGCGTCATTTCGTGCACAAGCACGTATTCCAGGAATCTGGGATCCATAAGACCAAGTTGCAGGTTGAGTCGGATGCGGCCGGTTTTCGGCGTGCATGACCCCCATCGCGACGTCATGATGCGTAACGTGACATGCGTCGGCTTCCGCCCGATAATCGGCGACCATTTCGCAAGCAGCACCGGCAGTTGCGCATTGATGGCCCGTACGGCCCGTTCCTTCGCCGCGTCGTTCCACACGAAAACGCGCGGATTATTCAAGCTATTGGGATCGCCTGGATTGTTTCGATCGCCCACGCCGCCCGAATTTTCCAGGCCATTCAGATTATCCGGACCATGCGAACCATTCACACGGTCCAAACCATTGAAATCGCTTTGACGGATCTGTTCATCCTTGGCTTGCAGCATGGTGCGTCGCGCACGTTCGATCCATGGTTTGCGTTCCGTCACAAATCGTGCGATTGCCGCTTGCGACATGCGAGAAGGTGCGGAGATGACGATTTGCGCGTTCGGCGGTTTGATGCGCAGGTACATGTTTTTGATGGCTTTACGCACGATGGTCACCGTCATTCCAGCGATTTGCGTGGTTTCTTCGGATAGCGTGCGATTACGGTTGCGCACTCCCCTGCTGGCTCTCCCACTGTTGTTACGCTGGCTACGATGATTGTTCGGCATGTCTGCATTATGTCACGACACGCCGAAGACACACCTTGTATTGACTTTCTCTGAAATTCGCGTATTATTTCAATTCGTTGTGCTTAACAGTGCAGCAGGAACGGGCCCGTAGCTCAGGTGGTTAGAGCGCATCCCTGATAAGGATGAGGTCGGAGGTTCAAGTCCTCCCGGGCCCACGGTGATTAAGAGCGGCGCGGCCGCTTTTTTTCAACTATGGGGCTATAGCGCAGCTGGTAGCGCATCTGCTTTGCAAGCAGAGGGTCGCCGGTTCGAACCCGGCTAGCTCCACGGGGCTATGGCGCAGCTGGTAGCGCATCTCCATGGCATGGAGAGGGTCAGGGGTTCGAATCCCCTTAGCTCCACAGGTAGGGTTTCCGGTGATTTCCGGAAACCCTTTTTTCATACCCAAATCCGAAATCCAAACCAGCATCCCAATTCCTCCAGTCACTGGAGAAAACCGGACGCAGCCAGGCACCTCACAGTCCAAAAACCTCCACCGAGTGGAGGAATCCTCCCACCAACAAGCCTCCCAGCATCCCAAAACCTCCAGTCACTGGAGAAAACTAGACGCAACCAAGCACCTCACAGTCCAGATTCCTCCAGTCACTGGAACATATGACCCGCTGAGGCACCTTCCAGAGTCCGTATTATTCCAGCGCATGGAAGAATCACCCCGCTGAAAGACCATTGCAAAAGGCCGTCTCAGACGGGACTTGCGTCACCGCTTGAAACGTCCTTGAATTATTGATTATTACGATCGCTTGCGATGACTACCGCACTGCGACTGCACCGGCAACAGTGTCGGAATCGTTCGGCACGTTCTGTGTATTCCGTGCATTCTGCCTGGCAAGTTCGTCGCGGATTTGCTGCAACAGCAGGATCGTCTGCTCTTCGGTGGAGATTTCCGGCTCTTTGGCAGCTTCCTCCTCGGCTTTGCTCCGTTCTTCCGCAAGCTTGGTTTTGGCGAGCAACGCCTCGGTCACGTCACGGAATTTGTTGATCGGCACGAGAATGCAGAAATACACGGCAGCCGCGATAATCAGGAAATTCAATATCGCGCCAAGTACCGCGCCGAACGAAACCGTCGCATTATTGAATGTGATTGCCAGCAGACCATCCATATTCGGTTTGCCGAAAATCATGGCGATGAACGGATTAATCACATTATTGACAATAGAGTTAACCACTGTGGTGACGGCACCGCCCATGACGACACCGACCGCCATGTCGATCATGTTGCCGCGTGCAATGAATTTCTTAAATCCTTCAATCATGATGATTCTCCCATTATGTGAGATCGTGAGATGTTATTGCGGACGTACTCTCTCCCACGCTTTCCGCATTTCCATCCTATAGGCAACACAAGGCACGGCAATCCCGTAAAAAGAAGCAGGTTCAGAACCAGCACTCGCAAAAAGCGTCTCCAAATCCTGAACAAGGTCTTGTGCCGTCCATATTCGTGCACATAGAATGAGACCGTCTATTGGTAACCCAACTATCCCGAAGGGGAAGAATATGCTCACTGACGAGTACGTCAAGCGCGTGTACGCGCAGGTCGAGAAGCGCGACGGCGACCAGCCGGAGTTCCTGCAGGCCGTTCGCGAGGTTTTCGAAAGCCTCGAGCCGGTGGTTGCGAAGCATCCGGAATATGAGAAGGCGGGCGTGCTTGAGCGCATCGTCGAGCCGGAGCGCGTGGTGAAGTTCCGCGTCGCATGGACCGACGATGAGGGCAAGGTGCAGGTCAACCGCGGTTACCGCATCCAGTTCAACTCCGCGATCGGCCCGTACAAGGGCGGTCTGCGCTTCCACCCGAGCGTGAACGAAGGCGTCATCAAGTTCCTCGGCTTCGAGCAGATCCTGAAGAACTCCCTGACCAGCCTGCCTATGGGCGGCGGCAAGGGCGGATCCGACTTCGACCCGAAGGGCAAGTCCGACGCCGAAGTCATGCGTTTCTGCCAGGCCTTCATGACGGAACTGTGCCGTCACATCGGCCAGTTCACCGACGTCCCGGCCGGTGATATCAACGTGGGCGGCCGCGAGATCGGCTACCTGTTCGGCCAGTACAAGCGCATCCGCGACGAGTATTCCGGCGTGCTGACCGGCAAGGGCCTCGAATTCGGCGGCTCCCTGGCTCGTACCGAAGCCACCGGTTACGGCCTGTGCTATTACACCGCCGAGGCAATGCGCGTGCTGCGCAACGATTCCTTCGAAGGCAAGACCGTGGTCATCTCCGGCTCCGGCAACGTGGCCATCTTCGCCACCGAGAAGGCTCAGGCCCTCGGCGCGAAGGTTGTGACCGCCTCCGATTCCAACGGCTACATCTACGATCCGAATGGCATTCAGCTCGACGTGGTCAAGGACATCAAGCTGGGCCACCGCGGCCGCATCAAGGAATACGCCGAGCGTGTGCCGGGCTCCGAATATCACGAGGGCTGCAAGGGCGTGTGGACCGTTCCGTGCGATATCGCCCTGCCGTGCGCCACCCAGAACGAGATCGACGAGGAATCCGCCAAGGCTCTCGTCGCCAACGGTTGCACCGTGGTGTGCGAAGGCGCCAACATGCCTTCCACTCCGGAGGCAATCGCCGTCTACCAGTCCAATAACGTGCTCTATGGCCCCGCCAAGGCCGCGAACGCAGGTGGCGTGGCAGTTTCCGGTCTCGAGATGAGCCAGAACTCCTACCGCCTTTCCTGGACCTTCGGAGAGGTTGACGGCAAGCTCAAGTCCATCATGGAGAACATCGTCGCCAACTCTCTGGAAGCCGCCAAGGAATACGGCCACGAGGGTGATCTGATGCTCGGCGCCAACGCTGCCGGCTTCGTGAAGGTCGCCAACGCCATGGTCGCCCAGGGCGTGCTCTGATCTAGCCGTTTTAGCCAATCTAGCCAATACGGCTGGCTCATCGAAATACATTGAGGGCCTGTCTGGTTTCATTCCAGACAGGCCCTCTTTTCGTATTTCAACACGTACTTCAGCGCACCCAATCTAGTTGCAGTTACATTTGAAACAATCACTCAAAATCACGATAGTTCCGGTTATAACTGAAACTATCTCTAAAAATCGCAATAGTTTCAGCTATAACCGCAACTTCCTCTCGCGCAGCTCCGCTATCTCGCTTATATATGGCAGATTTGAGAGTTCGTACGGTGATATCTCGCTTATATATGGCAGCCTTGGTAGGAAAAATGACCCAAAATATACCCCCGAACTGGCTTTTTCGCAAGTTGACCTGCCATATATAAGCGAGATGGTACAGGCCGGAAGGCAAAATCTGCCATATATAGGGCAGATATGGGCAGATTGCAGGCAGGGGAGAGGCAGATAGGGTTTGGCGTACGGTAAGAGGCAGACTGGTCTAGAAAATACGAAGACGGTCTGTGTCGTGATGGGAATCACGACACAGACCGTCTTGTTGCGTTTGAGTTTGCTATCGCCGCTACTGACGGCGCACTGCGCTATTTCAGCATTGCATGCGACGCTCGCGGACGCTATCGCCGCTCGCTGCCATTAATAGCGCACTGCGCTATTAATCATCTCCAAGCGTGACGTGGATGCCACCGACGAGGGTGCTCACCACGTTGTACAGCAGCGTGAAAATCACCACGAGCACGGTGATCAGCACCACTTCCACAATGGAGAAGATGGTGACGGCGCTCAGCACAGTGCCCAACGAGAACACGTTGGTCAGGTCGAATCCGCCAGCGTCCAAGCCAGTGGAAGACACAATCTGCGTAACTTGGTCGAACACGCCGACCACGTTCAGCATGCCCCACAGCAAAGCCACCGCGACAATCTGAATGATGCCTCCCGCGATGGAAAGCATGAACGCCACCTTGGCGGCCGACCATGCATCGATACGCGTCAGAGACAGGCTCATACGGCGTGCACGCGGAGCGCCGCCGCGACGCTTCTCACGGACCTTCACACCGCCGGAAGCGGAGGAGGCACCCTCGTGCGCCTGAACCTGATCCGCACCAATCAGCGGCTGGCTGGAAGCGGAACGTGCCACGCGCGGTGCCTGCCCAACCTCCGGCATTTGCTGTCCTTCGATGTTCTCGCTCATCGTTGCTCCTTGCAAGATTGTGCCCAGTTCTTAGCTGAGGCTACCAGTTTTCGCAGACGATTGCCTGTCTTGTCTTCATGCCTCTACATTCTCGCCATCGCCGTTGCCAGCGTTGGCTTCAGTAGCGGCTTCAGACGATGCCGAAGCACCCTCGTTCACGGTTGCGTTCGTCCCAGATTCCGCGGATTCCGTTTTTTCCGCAGATTCGCCAGATTCCGCGGATTCGTCATCCTTCTCCTCGTTGCGTGCGATGGAGATGATCTCGTCGTTCTTGTCCGGCTTGGCGAACGTCACACCTTGGGTGGTACGGCCGGTGCGCTTGACCTCGTCGACGTTGGAACGGATGACCTTGCCGGACTTCATGATGGCCATGATCTGGTCATCTTCCTCAACGATCACCGCGCCCACGAGGGAGCCACGGCCTTCGGCGAGCTGCACGGCCTTGACGCCAAAGCCGTTACGGCCTTGCAAACGGTATTCGCTGATGGCGGTGCGCTTGGCGAAGCCCTCGTTGGTGACCACGAACAGATCCTTGTCGGAATCGCCCCAGACCACGTCCATGGCCAGCAGCTCGTCGCCTTCGCGGAACTTCATGCCCTGCACGCCTGCGGTCTGACGGCCCATCGGGCGCAGCTGCTCGTCGTTGGCCTGGAACTTCAGGCTCATGCCCAGCTTCGACACAAGAATGATGTCATCCTCGGCGTTGCACAGTGCGGCACCGATCAGCTCGTCGGCGTTCTCGCCGTTCTCGCCGGCCATAAGGCGCACTGCGATCAGGCCGCCCTGACGCGGGGAATCGTATTCGGCGAGCGCGGTCTTCTTGACCTTGCCGGAACGGGTGGCGAGCACCAGATACTTGGCCACTTCGTAGTTCGGAATCGACAGCACGGTCTGGATCGTCTCGTCCGGCCCGAACTGCAGCAGATTGGCCACATGCTGTCCCTTGGAATCGCGCGATCCCTCCGGCAGCTCGTACGCCTTCAGGCGGTACACGCGTCCCTTGTTGGTGAAGAACAGCAGCCAGTTGTGCGTGCTGGTCAGGAAGAAGTGGTCCACCACGTCGTCCTCGCGCAGCTTGGCGCCCTTGATGCCCTTGCCGCCGCGATGCTGCGCACGGTATTCGTCGGCCTTGGTGCGCTTGATGAAACCGGAGTGTGTAACGGTTACGACCACGTTTTCTTCCGCGATCAGATCTTCGACGTTCATTTCGCCGGAGTACGGCAGGATCTTGGTTCGACGTTCGTCGCCATACTTGGACACGATTTCGTCAAGCTCGTCGCCCACGATCTTGCGCTGGCGCTCTGGCTTGGCGAGAATGTCGTTGTAGTCGGCGATGCGACGCATCAGTTCGTTGTGCTCGTCGAGGATCTTCTGACGTTCCAATGCGGCCAGTCGGCGCAGCTGCATGGCCAGAATGGCGTCGGCCTGCACTTCATCCACGTCCAGCAGGTCCATAAGGCCCGTGCGCGCGGTTTCCGCGGATTCGGAAGCACGAATGAGCGCGATGACCTCGTCGATCATGTCGAGGGCCTTCAGATAGCCCTGCAGAATGTGGTCGCGTTCCTCCGCCTCACGCTTGAGGTATGCGGTACGGCGTGCGATGACTTCCAGCTGGTGGCCCACCCAATGGCGGATGAAGGCATCCAAAGACAGCGTGCGCGGCACACCGTCGACCAGCGCCAGCATGTTGGCGCCGAAGGTCTGCTGCAGCTGGGAGTGCTTGTACAGGTTGTTGAGCACGACCTTCGGCACGGCGTCGCGCTTGAGCACGAGCACGAGACGCTGGCCGGTACGACCGGAGGTTTCGTCGCGCATGTCGGCGATGCCCTGGATCTTGCCGTCGCGCACCGCTTCGCGGATGGAGACGACCAGTCGGTCAGGGTTCACCTGGTACGGCAGCTCGGTGATCACGAGGCACATGCGGCCCTTGATCTCTTCGGTGTTCACCACCGCGCGCATGGTGATCAGACCACGGCCGGTACGGTAGGCCTGTTCGATGCCCTTATGTCCGAGAATCGTTGCGCCAGTAGGGAAGTCCGGTCCCTTGATGATGCGGATCAGGTTTTCGAGCAGCTCTTCGCGGCTTGCGTCCGGGTGGTCGAGCGCCCAATGCACGCCTTCGGCCACCTCGCGCATGTTGTGCGGAGGAATGTTGGTGGCCATACCGACGGCGATACCGGACGAACCGTTGCACAACAGGTTCGGGAATCGTGCCGGAAGCACGGTCGGCTCCTGTGTCTTGCCATCGTAGTTCGGCAGGAAATCGACGGTGTCTTTGTCGATGTCGCGAACCATTTCCATGGCGAGCGGAGCCATACGGCATTCGGTGTAACGCATTGCCGCGGCCGGATCGTCGCCGGGGGAGCCGAAGTTGCCCTGGCCGTCGACCAGCGTGTAGCGCATAGACCACGACTGTGCCATACGCACCAACGTGTCGTAGATCGCGGAATCGCCGTGCGGATGGTACTTACCCATCACTTCGCCGACCACGCGGGCGCACTTGGAGTAGCCGCGGTCGGGGCGGTAGCCGCCGTCGTACATCGCGTAGATCACACGGCGATGCACCGGCTTCATGCCGTCGCGCACGTCCGGGAGCGCACGGTCCACGATCACGGACATGGCGTACGCCAGGTAGGAATCGCGCATTTCCTGCTGCAGATCCTTCTTCTGGATGCGTTCGCCCACCATCAGGCCGTAATCGGTGTTGTCGGCCTCCTGCGGGCTCAACGGCTCCATGGAGCCGTCAGGCACGAACTGGCCGTCTTCGTTGCTGTTGTTTTCGTCTGCCAACTTCTAAGTCCTTCTAAATCCTTATGAAACCTTGCCTGAAGTCCTTGAAATCCCTACGCGTCGATCCAGCTGACGTTGCGGGCGTTGCGCTGGATGAACAGACGGCGAGGTTCGACTTCGTCTCCCATGAGCATGGAAAAGGTTTCGTCGGCTGCGGCCGCGTCTTCGATCTGCACCTGCTTCAGAATGCGGTGGTCAGGATCCATGGTGGTTTCCCACAGTTCCTGGTAGCTCATTTCACCCAGACCCTTGTAACGCTGGATGCCTTCGCCCTTCGGCAGCTGACGGCCGGCGGACTTGCCTTCGGCGAGCACGCGGTCGCGTTCGGCGTCGGTGTACACGAAGTCGTGCGCGCCTTTGGTCCACTTGAGTCGGTACAGCGGCGGCATGGCCACATACACGTAACCAGCGGTGATCATCGGGCGCATGTAGCGGAAGAACAGCGTCAGATTCAGGGTTGCGATATGCGCGCCGTCCACATCGGCATCGGCCATGATGATGACCTTGTGGTAGCGGACTTTGTTCAGGTCGAAATCCTCGCCATAGCCGCCGCCGACCGCGGTGATCAGCGATTCGATGGTTTCGGACTTCATCATGCGGTCGAGGCTTGCACGCTCGGTGTTAAGGATTTTGCCTCGCAACGGCAGGATGGCCTGCGTGATCGGGTTGCGTCCCTGAATTGCGGAGCCGCCTGCGGAGTCGCCCTCCACGATGAACAGTTCGCATTCTTCGGGATTGTTGGACTGGCAATCCTTCAGTTTGTCTGGCATGCCCGCAGATTCGAAGATTGACTTACGGCGGGTATTCTCACGTGCCTTCTTGGCTGCAAGACGCGCACGGGAGGCTTCAATGGCCTTCTGGATGATGTTCTTGGCCTCGCTAGGATGCGAATCGAACCAGTCGCCGAGCTTGTCGGTCATCACACGCTGTACGAAGGTTTTCGCTTCGGAATTGCCGAGCTTGGTCTTGGTCTGGCCTTCGAACTGCGGGGTGGTGAGTTTCACCGACACCACTGCGGTCAGGCCTTCACGCACGTCGTCGCCGGAGAGGTTCTCATCCTTGTCTTTGAGGATGTTCTTTTCACGTGCGTAACGGTTGACGAGCGAGGTCAGCGCGGCGCGGAAGCCTTCTTCGTGGGTACCGCCTTCGGTGGTGGAGATGGTGTTGGCGAAGGTGTGCACCGCTTCGGAGTATGCGGTGGTCCATTGCATGGCGATTTCCGCGGAAATGCCGATTTTCAGGTCTTCCGCTTCGAAATCGATCACGTCCGGTTCGACGGGGGTTGCCTTGCGGGACTTCACCAAGTAATCGACATAATCCTTGATGCCGTCGTTGTATTGGTAGGTGACCGTCTGATGCTTCGGTTCGGCATTGTCGTCGCTTTCGCCCGCGACTTCGTCTCCGGCCTGATCCGGTTCGCGCAAATCGGTCAGGGACAGTTTCAGCCCCTTGTTGAGGAACGCCATCTGCTGGAAGCGGTTGCGCAGGGTCTCGAAATCGTAGGTGGTGGTTTCGAAGATCGCGCCGTCTGCCCAGAAGGTCACGGAAGTGCCGGTGGACTCGTCTTCGCCCATCGGCTCGCCCTTGGCAAGACGTGCGGTCGGCTTCTGGTCGATGTAGGTCTGGGTCCAGTGGAAGCCCTGTCGACGCACTTCGATGTCGACGCGGGTCGACAGCGCGTTCACCACGGAGATACCCACGCCGTGCAGACCGCCGGAAACCGCATAGCCGCCGCCACCGAACTTGCCGCCGGCATGCAGCTTGGTCATCACGGTTTCCACGCCGGAAACGCCTTCGCCCGGCACTTCGTCGACCGGAATGCCTCGGCCGTCATCCACCACGCGCACGCCGCCGTCCGGCAGAATCGTCACCTCGATGTGCGAAGCGTAGCCTGCCAGCGCCTCATCGACGGAGTTGTCGACGATCTCGTACACCAGGTGGTGCAAGCCTCGGGGGCCGGTGGAGCCGATGTACATGCCCGGGCGGATTCGCACCGCCTCAAGGCCTTCCAGAACCCTCAGATCGGAAGCGTCGTAATGCTCCGGAGCCAAGGTGTCATCGAGCTGCGCATCTTCGAGCTGATCGTTCTGGATCTGATCTTCCTGCGTGTTTTCAGCTGATTCGTTCAGCGAATCCGCATCAAGGTCTGCCACAGAGATTCCTTCCTGCATTTTTCCCGCCAATGAGGGTCATTCACGCAGGTGATACCACCTAGAACGCAAATAAAGGCCCCTTCTAGGCGTTTACATACACTGCTTGATATTCTACTCATGGAGGGGGACAGAGCGCCAGAGGCATTTATCCTTGAAATCCAGCCGTTTACCCCTGTTTTTTCGCTTTCGGAAAACAACATTCGACCGTTGCGAACGGCCCGCTTGGAAGCGTCGCAGGGGGAATTCTTCGACGAAGCGCCGTAAACGAACGTCTGATAGCACGTGGTGTCGCGCTAATATCGCGGCCTTCGTGTCATTCGTCCTCGGCTGAATCCCTGTTGTTGCGGGCCGGTGACGCGCACCTCGTTGATGGTCAGCCCCTCGAGCCTACGGCGAATGGTGTCGGTCAGCAGCGGAATCATGTACGTCAAGGTGGTGGTCCATGCGGGGCTGTCGCATCGGATCGTCAGAATGCCGTCGCGCAGGTCGACGGGGTAGGAGTGGCGCGCGTTTTCGACGCCGACCACCTGATCCCAATGATTCTGCATCTGCGCGATTTTCAGATGCGGCGTCCAAGAACCTTGCGTTGCGATCACGTTGAAAATATTGCCGACCGTCTGCGGGTCGCGTCCGGGTTTGCCGAAATTCTCCCACGCCTGCCGCGCACGTTCCTCACGTTCCTTATATCGGCCGGCACGTCGGCTGATACGTTCGAATACTTCGGCGGGCAACTTGCGTTGGTCGAGATGCAATGTTTCGCAGATTGGAGGATTCGGCATCAGCGCTGCTCCTGTCGATTCACCGACTGTTGCGCTGCAGACGATTGCGTTGCAGATTCCCGTCCCGCGACAAGTTGCGCCATCATCGCCGTCAAATCGTCATGCTGTCCATCTTGCGATTGCCTGCGCAACGCGGCCACGTCGATCACATGCGCGTCCGCGTGAAAGCGCCCAGCATCCATGCGCGGAATATCGCTTGCCGCGGCGACGGTGATCAGCACCTGGTCCTGCCGCATCGCAAAATCGAGGATCTGCCCACGACGGGCCTCGTCAAGCTGTGCGAACACATCATCGAGAATCACGATTGGCTTGCTTTCAAAATGTGCGGAAACCGCCTCATATAGCGCCATTTTCAATGCCAAAGCCATGGTCCACATCTCACCGTTGGACGCGAATTCGCGTGCGTTCATATCGTTGAGCAGCAAAGTCAGGTCGTCGCGATGCGGACCGATCAGATTCTGCCCGCGCGCCACTTCGCCGGGGTAGATGCGTTGGAAATGGCGGCTGATCTCCGCGGCCGGATCGTCGAACAGCATCACTTCGTCGAAGGACGGCTCGTAGGCGAGCGCCGCCCGTTCGTCATCTCCCGCCAAAGACGCGTAGATCCGCGCAAAAGGCTCTTCCAAGCGTGAGATCACGTTGTTGCGGTCCCGCGTCAGCTGCATGCCGAGGTCAATGAATTGCCCCGTCCAGATTTCCAGCCCGCTTAAGACCGCCTGCTGGCCGTATTGCGGGTCGAGATTCGTGCCGTCGCCGAGTTGTTTGAGCAGTGCCGTGCGCTGTTTCGCCACGTGCGTGAACTGTTGCAGGGTCTGCGCATAGTGGGGGAGCAGCAGAGACGCGGCCTGGTTGATGAAGTTGCGTCGGGTTGCGGGATCCCCTGCTACCAGACGTTGATCTTCGGGGGTAAAGGAGACGGAGGGCGTGCGCCCGATGAGATCCCTCATATATTGAGATTTTCCGCCGTCAATGCGCGCTCGGTTAGCACCCCGTGCCACGATGGTCGCCTCGTAGGTGTGCTGCGTTTCACCGTCTTCCACGTTGGCTCGGATGGTGGCCGACGTGCACCCTTTTTCGATTAATGGCAGTGATGATGACGCGCGATGGCTGGATCCTGTGGAAAGCACTTCGATGGCTTCCACGATATTGGTTTTGCCGAGTCCGTTGGCACCTTGCAGAATGTTGATTCCCGGTTTGAAATCGAGCACGCAATGTTCCCACGATCGGTAGTGGTCGAGTGCCAGTCGGGAAATATACATGCAAGATCCTTGAGATAGTGCGAATTTCTTACGTAAATAATCGCAATTAATCATGCAAATGGGCTGAACTGGCAATAACAGCCATGTTCAGCCCTATTTTTTGCGATGTATCCGCGTTTTCGTGTAGGTCAGCTTAGTTCAGCTGTTGAAGCGCATCGGCACGAGCAGGTAGCGGTAGTCCATGGATTCTTCGGAATTCGATTCCTGCTGGCCGTTGAATTCCACCGGCTTGACCGCGGTGGTCATCTTCATGCGTACGAACGGCTCGCTGATGGCGCTCAGGCCTTCGATCAGGTAGGCGGGATTGAAGGCCACGGTGATGTCTTCGCCATCCATGTCGATGTCGAGGATCTCCTTGGCTTGGGCTTCATCCACCGAGCCTGCGGTCAGCGTGAGTTCCTGGCTGGTGAAGGCCATGCGGATCGGAGCGTTGCGTTCGGCCACGAGGGACACGCGCTTGATGGCGCTGATGAGATCCTGCTTGTTGATGACCGCATGAATCGGGTATTCGTCAGCGTACAGGCGGTCCACCGCGGGGAATTCGCCGTCGATCAGCTGCGAGGTGGATACGCGTCCGGCGTTCTCAAAGCCCAGCAGCGACGGATTTTCCGGATCGAAATCCACGACGATGTTTTGATGCTCGTCCAAGGAACGGGCCACATCGCGCAACAGTGCGCCGCGCACGAGTGCGGTGGTGTTGATGTCTGGGTTTTCCGGCGTCCAGGTGAAGCTCGAACGCGACAAGCGGAATCGGTCGGTGGAGCTCATGATCACCTTGTCGCCTTGGAACTGCACGCGAATGCCGGTCAGTACCGGACGGTTCTCCTCGCGGGAAACGGCAACGGACGCCTGGGCGACGGCCTGTGCGAAGGTTTGGGCGTCCGCCTGCCCCAGTTTGGCGGGAACCACCGGCAGATCCGGATATTCGTTATCCGGCATGAGCTGCATGGTGAAGGTGGACTTGCCCGACGTGATGGTCAGTGTGGATCCGTCAGTGGACAGGTAGGTTTTCGCGGCGGGAAGCGACTTGGTGATATCTGCCAGCAGCTTGCCGAGCACCAGGATGGATCCGCTTTCATCAACGCCTGCTTCGATATGGTGGCGTGCGGAAATGGCGTAATTGAAGGCGGAAAGCTGGAGGGTGCCGTCGATGGCCTCCAAGCGAATGCCTGCCAAAATGGGGGATGCAGGACGAGCGTCGATCACGCGAGTGGTCCAGGCTACTGCGTCTGCCAGCGCTTGGGAATTGACTTCAACTTTCATGGCTAGTTTCCTCGTTTCGTTCGGTCCATAAGTCATTCTAGCGAGACTGTCGGCGTTTGACGAAGCGTGGGGAATTCCCCACTTATGACGACGATGATGAATTTCGTATAACAACCTACATTCGTCATAATAAGGCCTGTGGATAATGTGGGTAAGTGCTCAGACCCCACGTTTTGCAATGGCTCGCAACATCTCATTGCTTGTGGATAACTTTTGGACGAAGTGTGGACAAATCATCAGGTTATCCACAGCCTCGTCGCTTTGAAAAAGTTATCCACAAAACCATGTGGATAGTCCACAATTCATCCACCGGCGATTTTGGCGTTTCCAACGGGTTTTCCACCGGGAAATCATTGATTTGTGTATAACCATGTGGATAACTTCAATAAAAATCTTCCACAGGCCGGCGTGTCAGGATGGTCGGTAAAACAGCTGATAAAGAATTTACTGATACTTATACTTGGCTTGTGAAAATCGCCTGAGAAAGGCAGAAAACGCCTAAAATCGTTTTTTTGAGACGCACGAAAACACATGCAAACGCGCAAAGTCGCATAGAAAACGTTATTTTTCGCCGGAACGCTGCTTGAGCTGCAGGGTCAGTTCCGTCACGTAGTTGTAGATCTCCTGCTTTTCCTGCATCTCGTCGCTGATGCGGGTGTATGCATGCATCACCGTGGTGTGGTCCTTGCCGCCAAACACCTGGCCGATGTCGTTCAGGCTCATGCTGGTGAGCTCACGCACCAAATACATGGCGATCTGACGCGCCAGCGCGATCTTCTTCGTACGCGAACGTCCGACAATGTCATCGAACGTAATGTAGAAGTACTTGGCCACCTGGGTGATGATGTCGGTGGGCTTGATCTCCACATCGGTCGAGAAAAAGTCCTGCAACGTCTGTTCCGCCAACGCGCGGGTCACCGGCTGGCCGCTCAGCGATGCCATGGCGGTCACGCGGTTCAGCGCGCCTTCCAGCTCGCGAATATTCTCGGTGAACCGCTCCGCGATGAGGTTGAGCACATCGTCCTGAACGTTGGTGCCGTGGGCGATCATGCGCAGAATGGCGATGCGCGTCTCCAGATCCGGCGGCTTGACGTCAACGGTCAGGCCGGATTCGAAACGGGAGATCAGACGTTCGTTGAATCCCTGCAGATCCTTCGGAGGCACATCGGATGCGATCACAATGCGCTTGTTCGCCTGATGCAGGGTATTGAATGTATGGAAGAACTGTTCAAGCGTCGCGTCCTTGCCGCTCAGAAATTGAATATCGTCGATGAGCAGCACGTCGACTTCGCGGTAGCGACGGTTGAATTCCTTGATTTGACCGGAATTCTGGTTGGTGTCACCCAACGCTTCGATGAATTCGTTGGTGAATTCCTCACTGGTCACATAACGGACTTTCAGCGTGGGATCCTTGACCAGTGCGTAATTGCCGATGGCGTTCAGCAAGTGGGTTTTACCCAATCCTGATCCGCCGTAAATACAAAGCGGGTTGAAATCGTGACCGGAACCTTCCGCGACGGCCAACGCGACGGTACGTGCGAAACGATTGGAATCGCCAGGAACGAAGGTGTCGAACGTGGCGTTCTTATTCAAATGGGTCTTAGGATCCAGCAAAGGCCTGTTTTGGCCGCGTTGGAAGTTGTTGTGGCGCTCCGGCGGCATGACAACCGGAATCGGCAGCTGCCCCTGCGTGGTTTCCTCCGCATGTGGCGCGGGGGAGAAGTGGGGGTATTCCTCGACGGCAGGTTGGGCCGGTTCCTTCTTTTCCACAATCTTGAATGCGGGGAAAATATCCTGTTCGGCGGCTTCCCGCAAGGCTTCCAGCAGGGGCTGGTTCAATTCGTTCTGCAACGTCTGCTGTGCGGCCGCGCTTGGCACGCATAAGACAATGGTAGGACCCCACATGCCTTCGGGAAAAACGTTTTCCAGCCAGCTTTTATCTCGGATGGACAGCGCCGGATTCTGGTGCAACAACGCCAGCGCGTCGGACCAGACTCCCCGAGCCTGCTCGAGAGGGTCAGTTGTCGTGTCGGCCACGGATTCCCCTTTCTCGACAGACTTTTTCCAAGTGGCAACTGTTTATTTGTACTCTCTTTTCCCCAAGTTATCCACCGGTAAGCGTGTTGAAAAGACTGAATTGTGAATAACATCATTGTAGTTTGTGGATAACTTTTGTGGGGAGTTTGGCGACATATCAACGTTTCTGTGGATTGTTTTGTGGGGAGAATCCCCATGAAAATGTGAAGGATTTGATATGCGTATTCATCTCTGTTCAGGGGTCAGAGTAACTTGGTAGAGCTTGACTCATGAGGAGCCGTGCCTTGGCATGGCAAAAAAACACCGGGAGCATTAATTATGAAGAGGACATTCCAGCCGAACAACCGTCGTCGTCACATGAAGCACGGTTTCCGTCAGCGCATGCGCACCCGCGCAGGCCGCGCTCTGATCAACCGTCGCCGCGCCAAGGGCCGCAAGTCCCTCGCTGCCTGATTTAACGGCATAGAGCGGTGGAACGGCTGAAAAGCCATCGCGATTTCGTCGCGGTGCTCAAACGCCGTCGTAGGGTATCGCGAGAAGACATCGTCGTGCATTATTTGGTGCACGACGATGCCATTATCGACGATTCTGCGGCGATGCGGGGCCGACGTGTCGGTTTGGCCGTTTCCAAGGCTGTCGGCAACGCTGTGACGCGTAATGCCGTCAAGCGTCGTTTCCGCGTGCTTGCACGAAAGTACGAATCTGCCTTACCTGAATCCTGCGATATCGTGTTGCGTGCCAAGCCAAGTGCTGCGCATGCCGATTTTCTATCGTTGGAGCAGCAGATCGCAGCATGTTTTGAAGCGGTGAATCGTAAGGCCGTGCGTCGGTAATGAACGCCGGTCGTAACGGAAATTGGATGATTCGTGCCATTCGCTGGTACCAACGTCATATTTCCGCGAATACCGCGCCTTGCTGCAGATATTATCCAAGTTGTTCCAATTACGCGATTCAGGCGATTGAACGATTTGGCCGCCTTAAGGGTGGCCTTCTTGCGTTATTGCGCCTTCTTCGCTGCAATCAGTGGAACCGTGGGGGAATTGACGACGTTCCGCAGCTTTATTCCTTGTTTTACAGATGTTCGTGGTCGAAGGCACACGAGGAACCTCGGCTCACGCCTCTGAACGTAGAAAAACCTATAGGCGATAAGGAGACTGGCCTGTAATGAATCAAAATCAATTCCTCCTCGACAGCGGTTTCTGGGGCTGGCTGTATAAGCTCCTGTATCCCGTCGAGTGGCTCATGACGCAGATCATGGCCGTATTCCATAAGTTCCTGGTGATGCTGGGCATGAACGAGATCGGTTTCTCGTGGGTCATGTCCATCGTATTCCTAGTACTTGTGGTCCAGGCATGCGTTTTTCCGCTGTTCTACAAGTCCATGAAGGGTATGCGCAAGATGCAGGCCCAGATGACCGTCCTGCAGCCAAAGATGCAGCGTATCCAAAACAAATACAAGGGCAAGAACGATCCCGCCAGCAAGGAAGCCATGCAGCGCGAGATGATGAAGCTCTACCAGGACAATGATGCGAACCCGATGGGTGGCTGCACTTCCATGCTCCCTATGTTCGTGCAGGGTCCCGTATTCATGTGCATGTTCTATACGCTGTCAGCCATTCCGTACATCGCACGCGGCAAATTCAGGGACGGACAGGGTCTTGGCGCTTTCGACATCGCCACAGCCAAGCAGTTCACGTCCACCACAGTGTTCGGTGTGAACGTGGCTGATAACTTCACGACCGCCGCCGTGCATGGCAAAGTAGTTATCGCCATCTTCGTTGCATTGATGTGCTTCTGCCTGTGGTTCATGCAGTACAACAGCATGAAGCGTAACATGGCTCAGTCTGCGGCAAACAAGCAGACCGAAATGATGCAGAAGATGATGTTGTGGATGTTCCCGATCATGTACATTTTCTCCGGTATTGCCATGCCGTTCGCTGTGCTGGTGTACTGGCTCACCAACAACATCTGCAATCTGTTGCGTTCCATCTGGCAGATCCACGTCTTCCCGACTCCGGGATCTCCGGCCGCCGAAGCGAAGGAAAAGCGTGATCATGTTCATGAGAACGCCCGCCGAGCCAAGGCCGGTCTGCCATCCCTCGAGGAAGAGGCGCTGCAGAAGATATAATTCCATGTACAACTGTTTTATTCTCTTCATGCGAAGATAATTATCAGGATCCGGTAATTGGTCCAGTTCCATTGCGTCTGCATACTTTGCCACCATTTCTCCAATAAAATTCGCCAAATCACTCCGTGCATCTCTTTCTTTTATAACCACTTTATTTTTAATCATAATTGAAATCCTTTCTGCCATTGTTATCCATCATATCCTATCCAAGATACTATTCTTTCGTTCAGATAGGATAAGATAGATATTATTAAAATTAGTATTGTTAATATTAGTCTTATTAGATTTTGATTTTTTCAGTTCCAGACCTGTAGAAATAAAAACTCTGTAATCGTAAAAATCAAAATTTCTGACTGTGATTTTTACGTCTTATGTGCTTTGATTTTTTCTTATGTGGATATCTTTTAAAACACTTTCTTTAAATAGAGCTTGTTAGGTTTTCCAAGTCCCTGTCTCCTACGTTCAAGTGCCCCGAATATCTCCAGTTCGTCCAATAACTTGCAGGCTTTTTGTGTCCACAATTCAATATCTCACAAATATTTATTACAGAATATAGATAAATACTCTTCCGTTTTCGTCCACCCATCCAGTTTTTTATAGATAATGAAACCCTATCTAAAAAGATTGCATATAAAAGTTTTGCATCTATTGGCAACCCCAAAAAGCATGCATCATCTATTAGACATTTTGGTAACTTGAAGAAAGTAAACTGCTCTTCACCAGTACAGTAATTAAACGTCGGCTTAATGCACAGATTTTCTATTCCATTTCTTCCAAGCCTCTGTTCTTTTTCTAAATTTCTCATAAATAAAGTCCTTCCTTTCATTTTTTCTCAAATTGGCAAGCAGTGCCCTGGTATATACCCGGCGCATTTTTGCTTGTTGGGGAAATGCCCCAATCCCCTCGAGCTGCGGATAAACCGCAGAGCCACGCTAACGCTTTTTATCAATTCACTTTCTCTTCTTTGAATCTTCCTCATATAGATGAATAACTCTTCAATGTGCCTTTTTTAAGAAGCTCTGTTTGCTCATTATTCATCTTTTTTATTTCTGCAATATCCTCTTCATACAGCTTCCCCGTTTCATTTGCTTTCTTAGCATACCGATTGAGATTATTACTAATCCTTGTATGTAAAGATATTACCCGGTTCAAATCAGGCCATTCAGGGATTATTACATACCCGTTTAACGCCATCTTTCTGATATACGCACTCATATTTTGAACTCCGGCTTCCTTCATCCGATCATGCAGTATTTCCACCTCCTCCGGTTTAAATTTCATATAAATAACTTTTGAATACTCTTTCACTTTGCATTTCCTCCACTTTTTTTACTATGTTTTTAGAAATCACTCTATTGTGGCAATTGATGACTTTCTAAAAATAGGCAACAAAAAAAAGCAACCGATGTTGTACCGACCCCCAAAAAGTTAGAACCTAAAAAATCTAAACGATTGGAGGTCGGTATTTTTATGGCAAAATACAGTTATGAATTCAAAAAAGCAGGTTGTTGAAGCATATCTTAGCGGTGAAGGTGGCTATGAATATTTAGCCAAAACGATATGGTGTACCTGCCCGGTCAAAACATTAAGAAATGGGTTCGGAATTATGAAAACTCATGGTGACAAAAGGACTTATGCGTTCGCGAAAAACAAGATAAATACTCTTTTGAAAAAGAAGCTTTCTGTTGTAGAATTATATTTAGCAAGTGAACTCTCATATCAGGAGCTGGCTCTTCGTGAAGGAATATATAATCCCTCTCCAATCTGTAAGTGGGTAAATGATTTCCGGATCGCCGGTCCTGATGCATTGAGACCACATAAGAAAGGTCGCAGGAAAACATTGGGTACATCAAACAAAAAGTTAAATATTGAACAAGATACAACTACAGTTCCGGTTGATACCAGTACTGAACATGTAAAAGAACTTGAAGATGAAATTCTTAAGCTTAGAATAGAGAATGCATATTTAAAAGAACTGAGGAGACTGCGTTTAGAGGAGGAAACTCTTCTGAAAAAACAGCGAGAATCGTCCACAGCCTCCGGGGAGAATTCAAATTAAAAGACATTCTCGCAGTTGTTGGTTTTCCAAAGGCAACATATATGTATTGGCAAAAAAGATTTGATAGAGAAAATCCAGATATAGAATTAGAAGAAAAGATTCATGAAATACATAAATGTAACAAAGATTATGGCTACCGTCGCATGTGTGGTGAACTCCGTAATCAAGGCCATATCGTGAACAAGAAGAAGGTTCAACGCATTATGCAGAAATATAATCTTCAGGTGATGTCATTTACGAGGAAGAGCCGTAAATATAGTTCTTACAAGGGTAGAATTGGAACGGTTGCTCCTAATAGAATCAAAAGAAGATTTAATACACACATACCTCATCAGAAGATTACAACTGATACAACAGAGTTTAAATACTATGAAGTAGATTCTAAAGGTAAAATGACAATGCATAAGCTATATTTAGATCCATTCATGGACATGTTCAATGGTGAAATAATAAGTTATGGAATAGATAAACGTCCTTCAGCAGCAAATGTGATGAATGCATTAAATGAAGCCATTGAGGTAACTTCTGACTGCCCATTTCGAAGGACCTTTCACTCAGATCAAGGATGGGCATATCAGATGAAAGCTTATTCACATAGACTTAGAGAAGAGAAAATATTTCAAAGCATGTCACGAAAAGGTAATTGCCTTGATAATTCAGTCATGGAAAATTTCTTTGGTTTGCTTAAACAAGAAATATACCATGGAACTGTTTATTACAGTTATGAAGAATTGAAAACTGAAATTGAAAAATATGTAAGATATTACAATGAAAAAAGAATTAAAGAAAAACTAGGATGGTTGAGTCCTGTCCAATACAGACTCAGCCTCTTGGTTGCATAAAAAATGCGTAACAGATATTAAAACCTGTTACGCAATAAAAGTCTAACTTTTTGGGGTCACATCATAATACCATCTTCTTAACCCATTTTCTATATAATCTCTTACAAACAGCGAAAAGCTCCCGAAGGAGCTTTCCGTTATTTTAAATATACACTAATTCTTTTAACACAATCTCTTCTGTTGCATTCCGGATGTTATTTACAGTTTCAACCCACGCCATCTGATCAGGAGCTTTTAACTCCTCTGTAACACCCTGCTTATCCATCATCTGGCTTACCAAAGTCTCCATTCTCTCCTTAGCTTCATCATCAACAGCATTCAGATGTGCCGTCAGCCTGTCTTCCAACATATACAGCGAATACTTTGCCGGACAATGTTCTTTCAGATATGTTCGCCGCAGCATTCCATATTTTCCATAATGCGGCTTTTCATCTGTACTGACAAGATTCGGATAGTAAATTCCGTCTGCTCCCAGTGTGTAGGTTCCACCCATCTTTTCAAATGTGCTTTTCATGTGTTATTCCTCCTTGAAATCAGCGATGTCCTTAGATCATCGCAAAATATTTCAGGGCAGCCTTGATAGCATCTTCTTTCTCTTTCGGGCATTGTGGAACTCTTGCATTTTCTGATTTTGGAAGATTATAGTTTTCTCCCACTTCAATTCCACATTTGCGTTTTACCTGAGAAATATATAAACTTGAAACCTTCAAGCCAAATTCTTTCAGCACATAATCTTTGATTTCCTGATAGGTTGCTTTCAACTCGGCACTGGTGGCATCCAGCTCGTCCAGGTCTAAGTCGATCTCTATCGTGTCATCTGGCTTCTGTTGGGACAAAAGAACAACCGTCTCCACATGGCTCGATACGACTGCATGAGGCAACATTATCAGATACAAGAAGCTGAATAATACATTTTGCTTCCATAACACGCTCTTCCTTATACCTATAAAGACTATTTTAAGGTCTAACACCTATTTGTCTCAATAGACTTTCAATGAACTCACGAGCATACTTGCGTTTTAATTTACTGTGATTTGCTTGGTTGTAATAGTTTCTAAGGCAGTTATAGCAAGAAGTGTTTTCATCGCAACATTGTTGTGATACTTTCGCATATGCTGCATTTAAAGATGTTATTACAGCGTTCTTCTCAACCAGTCTCTTAACATGACCTGCTCCTCCTGGAACATTGTCATAGATCAAAATATCATAGCTATGCTGCTCTAGGTTCAGTTCAAGAACACCCTCTATGTCATTTCTCTCAATCCCAAGTCCAATACTTATTCCTTCAAGAAATGCATACATAAATGACAACGCAATCGCATAATCTTCCTTGGTAAAGGAACCTAACATAGGAATAGTAAATCGAGCTACATCTGTTTGGAATCTATGTCCAAGCTTAATTTGAGTAAGTTCTTCACAAGAGCAATCAAATTGCCTGTAATTCTTGTGTTTCTTTAATGATGTAGGTGTAATTACTTTTCCTTTTACTATGTCGCTATATCCACATACTGGACACATATTGAATGATGACTTGTTCATGACAAGGAGCTCGTCATTGGTGCTTGTCTCAATGGTAATAGCATTTGATAAAGAAACAACATTCTCATCCTTTATACCACCACCAAGATATGATACTTCACCAGCATATGACCTTTTTGGCTTCGCACGAGTACTTTCTTTCGTGATACCGGTTTTAAATCCGTTTACTGGTTCAATATAAAATTCTTGTACCACTGTACCAAGAGGTTCTCCACAATACTTGCACTCATTTCCAGTTCTTGTACTTACAGACACATTTATCTTTTTACAATTAGGACAAGTGCAGAAATAATTTCGTGGATATTCTCCTGTTTTAGGTAAGGAAATATACTTTGAAGTATATTTCTTGCCATCAACAATGATTTCTGAATCCGGAGCATATTCTGATATCGCTAATTTTTTAAATCGCGACTCAAATCATAGCTATTATCCAGAATACCTTCTTTATATATTTGCAATTCAACAACATCAACCGGGAACCCATATTTAGGAATGACACAGTACTTTGAAAGTGAATCAATTACCTTTTCCTTATGCAAATTCTCAATTTGTCTTTGGTAATAATCCGCTTCCTTATAGTTTTCTTCTGTTACAGCTTCCTTTTTCGCCTTCTCATACTCTTCTGCAATGGATTTAATTGTTGAAACAAAATGCTCCATCTTTTCATCATTACCTTCGATTTCATCAAACCATTTAAAGTTGTGATAATCTCGATATACATCCCCAGGGAGTATTTTCTCGTTGATATAGGTATTCAAATCACTCGGATGACTTAAAATATAGCTTTTAAACTCCTCTAATGCTTTTCCAAAGACTAATTCATCAATACTGCTGAAATAATCTGGGTGTAGTCTAAAGAAGAATCCTAAACATGTAGCCATCAAATGACGAACGATTATCTTATGATTTACTACATTAAAATATGGTGGCTTAATGACACCAGAAATCAATTTTTTCCGGACTACAGAAGTATGTATAATCATGAGATCCAGTCCCACAGTATGTCAAAATATATGCTGCACTATCTTTTCTTCTTCCTGCACGTCCTGCACGCTGAACATAATTCGCAGGTGATGGTGGTACATTTCGCATAAATACTGTTTCAAGGTTACCAATATCAATACCCATCTCAAAAGTTGTTGAACAACTTAAGATATTGATTTTTTTGATTTTTAAAGTCTTGCTGATATTGTTTTGCCTTCTTACGATCAAGCTGAGCAGTATGTTCCTTAACAACAATGCTTTCGATTTTCTTTGTCTTATATTGTCTTCTGTAATAATTCGTTGCAAGCGCCTCATCCGGATCTACTTCACTCAATGTGCCATCACATTTATCCTGAACACACTTATTATGGACATTATATGGCGTCAAACGACCACACTTAGAGCAAATATAGTATTTTGGAGGTCTTATAATTCTTAACTACATACTTACTTGCTTCAATTTGATAGCATTCCTTAGTTTCATGCTTCTTAAACAATTCACCCGCAACGGCCAAGTTGTTTAAAAAATCAACCTCCAACAATGCTTTTTGCTGATTCTTCGTCACAGTCACAAACTTTCTGAACATAACGAACAACCATATTATCCTTTCCCTTTACAGGTAAGAAACTTCTAACACCATTTATTGTCTTAGGGCAATTGAACATTACGTAGTTATCAAATCTTCTATATTCCAAAGCTTCCATCTTTTCATCTGGAGTTAATGTTG
>ENA-OQBD01000101-OQBD01000101.1-human-gut-metagenome-genome-assembly--contig:-NODE-101-length-48143-cov-6.762433_pt1 | contig 48143 bp, 37 predicted proteins | sample MGYA00242742_ERZ504543 | MGnify/ENA primary metagenome ERZ504543 (study PRJEB26092, sample SAMD00036239) | human gut metagenome | host: Homo sapiens | study: EMG produced TPA metagenomics assembly of...
TGCCAAGGCCGATGTACTTGCGCCCGAACCAGAACTGCAGTGCAAAGAACAGGATGTTCGTGCACAGGTTCTGCACGCCCAGCGAGATGCCCAGCATCTCGGCCAGACGCATATTCAGTGCGCTGATGGAGTCGTTGCCAAGGTGAGACTGCTTGAACAGTGCAATGCCCAGCCCGATGATCACAATACCGACCACCATGCCGAGGATGCGCCGCGCCGAGGGCATCTGCGGGTTCTTTTTCATGATTCTGTTCTCCTTTTTTGCACCAGTTTTACAACGTTCGTTGAAAACTCAGCGGTGAAGCTGCATTTCGATCCTTGCCCTGTCCAGCCCCTCGCCGATGACGATGAGCACATCCTGCCCCTGCGGGATGGGAGCCAGTGTCTGCCCGGCGGCGGTGGCGTTCAGCTCCAGCCAGCCGTCCCGGGTGGGGGCAAAGCCCTTGACCCGCAGTACCTGCCCGCAGGCCGGGTCCCCGAACAGCCGGGCAGCTGCCTGCTGCAGCTGCTCCACCGTGAGGTGCTGTTCCAGAAAGCACAGGGAGCCGAAGGCCTTGTGCTCATCAAAGTGCAGCTTTTCGCAGCTGGCCTGCCGCATACCGCAGGCGGCGATCTGTGTAAGGTCGGCGTCGGTGAGGGCGGCCCAGTCCCTGGTGAGGATCTCGTCCGGGGCAAAGCGGCGGGAGCACTTGCAGGCTTCCAGCGCGCGGTCCAGGTGGGCAATGGCTGCCCGGCACTGTTCCGGCCCGGCCTGCGGCGCACGGCTCAGCAGCACCCGGCCTGCATTGGCCGTCTCGGAGGCCAGCAGATATTCCGCCTGCGGCGACAATGCTTCCGGCAGCATGGCGTCCACAATGGCGATCACATTGCCGATGCGGTACCAGCGGTCCAGCGGGTCGTCCCGCAGCACGTCAAAGAATTCGTCCACATCAAAGATGCCGCTGGGTTCCACCACCACCCGGTCAAAGCCGCGCATGGCCATGGCGATGAGCTTGGTGCGCATGCGCCGCTGGTGGGTGTCGCAGTCACACCCGCCGCTGATGGTCTCCAGATCGCACCGGTCGCCCAGCAGGTCCTGCACCAACATGGCATCCACGTTCACCGCGCCGAAGTCGTTTTCCAGAATGCAGACGTTGTGCCCCTGCTCCACCAGATACCGGACGTACCGGCGCAGAAAGGTCGTTTTGCCGGCCCCCAGAAACCCGGTGATCAGATCCACCTGTACCATTTTTTTCAAAGCACCTCCCGTGCCGTTTTTCGTTCCACCCCAGTATACCGCAGCGCCCGGCCAAACACCAGAGGTAAATTGGCCGGGTGCCAAATTGCGTTCCTCACTGTATAAAAAGAGCAGGATATTCCAGTTCTATATGGAATTTCCTGCTCTTTTGGGCGGTTCAGAAGCGCTTCCGGCGGTTGCTGTCCTAGATAGCTCGGATGATCTCCGCTGCCTCCGGGGCAATGGGGTCGGGCACAGCGGCCGGCCGCGCCAGGAAGTAGCCCTGCAGCAGGTCGGCCCCCAGGTCGATGACGGTGCGCATCTCGGCGGCCGTTTCCACACCCTCGGCAATGATCTGCATGCTGCGCGGCTGGGCGTAGCGCACCACGTTGCGCAGGATCTGCTGCTTGTCGGGGTCCGAATCAATGCCGCGGATGATGCTGATATCCACCTTGATGAACCGGGGCGCCAACTCCAGCAGGCTGCCCTCGTTGGAGTAGCCGCTGCCGTAGTCATCCAGCGCAAACATGCCGGAGAAGCCCGGAGCGTGGCGCTTGCTCTCCAGCGCCTGCCGGTTCATCTCCTCTTCCTCGGTGATCTCAATGACCATCTGGCGGCGCAGCTCGTGCCAGCGCTGGTCCATATACTCGCTGTCCTCCCGGCGCAGGCTGACGCTGGCAATGGAGTTGATGAAGATCAGGGCCTGCCGGTCCACGAGATTTTTGCTGCGCAGGTTGTCAAAGCCTTCCAGCGCCTTGCGGAAGGTCAGCCGCTCGATCTCATACAGCGCGCCCTGCTCCCGGGCCAGCTTCATGATGGTGGCCGGAGAACGCAGGGTGGGCAGGTCCGACCGCATCAGTGCTTCGTAGGCGTGCACCCTGCCGGTCTGTGCCGAGAAGATGGGCTGGAAGTAGTAGTACACTCGCTCTTCGCTGATGAGCTGGTGGAACTCCCGCCGGGTGCGGGCGATGTAGGCCTCCTGATTGTACACGCCGATGTCAAAGTCCTTCATCTGCCCCTTGGTGGAGTGCTTGACCTGATACATGGCAAAGTCTGCATATTTTTTCAGGGTCTCGATGTCCCGGCCATCCTCCGGGTACCAGGCCACGCCGCCGGAAATACTGATGTGCAGGTCGCTGCCACTGGGCAGTACCACCACGGCCTGCTGCATGGCGCGGGTCAGTGCTTCCAGCTTTTCGCGCAGCTGCTCCCGGCCGGGATAGCCGTAGAACAGCAGCAGGAACTCGTCGCCGGACAGGCGGGCGCACACGGTGCCCGGCGGGCTGTGCTCCGCAATGCAGCGGCCGGTGTTCTGGATGTAGTGGTCGCCCCAGTCGTGGCCGTAGGTGTCGTTGACGTGCTTGAGGTCGTCCAGGTCCATCATCAGCAAGGCTGCCACGCCCAGCCGCTCCGGATTCTGGAACAGTTCATGACTCACGCGGTGGAATGCCTGCCGGTTGTACAGGCCGGTGAGGACGTCGTAGTCGCGCTCCCGCTCGATGCGCAGGCGCTCCTGGGTAGCGGCGGTCACATCCTCGGCCAGGCCCACCTGCACCCGGTCCTCGGTGGTGACCCGCAGCATGATATAGCGGGTGCGGCCGCCCTGCACCACGGTCAGCACCTTGTCCCCCTCCGCGTTGACGGTGCAGGGGCGGGCCAGCTGGATGTGCTCCAGCAGTTCTCCAAAGGTGCGCACGGTCAGGCTGCTGCCGTCCACCTCCGGGGCACCCAGCAGGGCAAAGAAGTTTTTGGTCACATACACACTGCCGGTGTCATACCGCAGCTCGTAGCCGCCCAGCTCCACACTGGCCATGTCCATGATGCGCAAAAACTTGGTGGAGTTGGTCACAAGGCTGCTGTTCAGCTGGGTGATGGCCTCCGCAAAGCGGTCCAGCTCCCGGATGCCGGTGTGCGAAAACTTGGGGAAGGTCTGTTTGCCGTTGGCTGCCAGCACCTCGCAGTAGAGCTGCTCGGCGGGGCGGGCCAGACCGCGGGACACCAGCAGGCTGCTCACAGCCCCCCAGCAGCAGGGTGAGGAGCACTGCAGCGGTGATGACCTGCTGCACGGTGCGGGCAAAGCGGAACAGGATGCTGCTGCGCACCGTGCCCACCAGCAGCCACTTTTCGTTGGAGAAGGGCGCGTTGCGGCTGTACAGGTCCAGGCTCCGGACCGCCGCATAGCCGGTCTCGTCGTTCAGCGTCAGCCAGCGTTCGCCGTCCGTCTGCCGGCAGGTGATCTTTTCCACGCCCGCGTCGATGACGTTGGCATCCAGTCCGTCGCCCGCCATCAGCGTCAGGAACAGTTCCGGGTCCGACAGGCCCGACGTTGTGGACACCAGCAGATAGGTACCCTGCCCGCCGTCCTGCAGCTCCTGATACGGCATCTTGGTTTCCAGATAGCTGGTCAGGATCTCCACACCGATGACGCCGTACACGGTGCCGTCCGGCAGGATGAGCGGCTGAGAGTAGGCAATGGCCGTGCGCTCGTCACCGGTGAGCTTGTAGGTCTGGGTGAGCCAGCGGCCGTAGTCGGCGGCGTCCAGCTTTTCGTCATCCTCCCAGGCGGTCTGGAACACGGTGCGCACAAAGCCGCCGTTGGTCAGGCCGCGGCAATTCAGGGCGGTGCTCCAGCTTTTGTCGGTGGTGATGCCCAGCGCCTTGACCACCGCCGCGCTGGAACGCTCCAGCATCAGGTCGGTGTTGCGGTCCGAGGGGCGGGCGTCCGGGTCCAGGTCCCGCAGGTACACGCTGGGCATGGGGCTGCCCACTTCCTTTTCCGCAAGGTCGTGGGTGTTGATCACAAGAAAGATGCCGGTCACGGGGCGGGCGCGCAGTGCACTCACCAGATAGGGCGCGGCGGCTTCCATCAGGGGGTCAGCGGCCTCGCTGCTCTGGTCCATCGTGTCCAGCGAAATGGTGCCGTCCTGCAGCATCTGCTGGGTCAGGTTGTTGATGGTGGTGGAAATGTCGGTGAGCTCCTGTGCCTTGATCAGCATATCCTGCAGGTAGCTGGCGCGGTTGCGCACCTGCATGTTCACGATCTGCTTGGCGTTCTGGTTCAGCCGCCCGGACACATTGGTCAGGCCGATGCCGGTCGACAGCAGGATCACCTCCGCCAGCAGCACCGCCATCATGGAAAAGAGGATGGTGCGGAAGATCGGCTTCTCGGGCCGGTGCGCTTTCCACGCACGGTACTTTTCGGCAGGCTTCATGGCACTTTCCCCCTTTCCCGTCGGTTTCCGGTCGTTACGCTCAGCCGGCGTACTCCTCCAGTGCAGTGCAGATGCCCCCATACCAGGCATCAAAGTATTCGTCGGTGAGGAACTCCGCTTCCGCGTCGGCGGCGGGCTGGCCTGCAGCCACCCGCTCCTGCACCGTTGCACGGTCGGCAGAGGCAAGATCGCTCAGGCTGTATTCCAGCACCTTGCGGGCCTTGTTGCCGCCCGCAAAGGCACTTGGCGTATAAAGGGTGTTGTTCTTTACGCCCTGGACTGCATTCGAGAGGATGCGCTCCATCTTCGGGCTCAGTTCCAGGCCGCTGGTCTTGATGGCCTCCATGTCGTTGGCAGCCGTGGTCACCGGCAGGTAGCCGGAGTCCACCGAGAAGGAGATGTTGTGTTCCGGCTGGGTGAACCACTTGAGGAACTCCACCGAGGCATTGATTTCTTCCTCCGTACCGGCGGTGACCACCATACCGGCACCCTGCTGCACGGCCACATCCTCGCCGCCCGCAAACTTCGGGCTGGGCAGCACCGTCATGTCGATGTCGTAGCTCTCGGTGTCGTTCACCATGACCTGCGCGGGGAAGAAGGTGGCGCTGGAGTTGGAACCCATATAGGCCAGCACATTGCCCACCTTGATATCATCGCTGCGGAAGCGGCCGATAGCGGCAAACCACCCCTTGACGAAGGGCACATAGTAGTTGTCCCACAGCTTGCGGGCTACGTCCTTGTCAAAGTTCAAGGTCATCTTTCCGTCCTGCACCTCGAACAGGGTGTCGCCCAGCTGCCGGGCCCCCACCAGCATGTAGTTGGCCATGGCGTCGCGGCCGAACAGAGCCTTGCCGTCGTCCGGCTTCGGCGTCTGGGCGTCGGTCCAGTCATAATAGGCACCGGCAGTGGCCACCAGCCCTTCCACGGTGGAAAGGTCGTCGTAGGCGGCACCGGTGGCCTGGGCAAACTTCTCCCAGTCGGTCTCGTTCAGGAACATCAGCTCGGTGGATTTTGCCACCGGGAAGATCTTCATGCTGCCGTCGCCGTCAAAGTCGCCTTCGTCCAGGTAGCCCTGCACATACTGGGCGCGCTCGTCCTCGGTGAGGTACTGGCTCAGGTCCACCAGCATGCCCATCTGGTCCAGCGCATAGGCGGTGTCAGCATAGGCCGAGAAGATGTTGGGCATGGCCGCAGCACCCACCTTGCCCTGGGCCGCATCCATCACGTTGGTCTCCAGGTCGCTCATGCTGCCCTGGCTGGCACTTTTCACCCGGATGCCCTTTTCGCGGCCGGTGGTCTCGTTGAACTGGTCCACCAGCTTGTTGAAGCTTTCCAGCTGGTCACCATTGTAATAGGTCCACACGGTGATATGGGTCACCCCGGCGGTGCCGCCGGATTTTCCGGTGCTCTGCGCTGCGCCGCCGCAGGATGCACAGCCCAGTGCCAGCGCCGCAGCGCACAGCAGACTGACGAATGCTCGAATGTGCTTTTTCATCGTAACGCTCTCCTCGCTTTTCCCACAGCGGCACCCACTGCTGCTTATCCGTTTAACTATACCACGCTTTCCGGGGCGGTGTAAACCAAGCGTCCCAAAATCGTACCAAAATCGTCACATTCACAACAATCCCGCTCAAGTTTCAGGCATTATTTTCACTTTTTTCCGGCAGCAAAAAGCCGCCGGGCAGGAAACTTTCTCCTGCCCGGCGGCCTTCTTCTTTTATGGTGTTATTTCCTGCGGCTTACTTGCCCATGGCGTGCTTTGCGGCCAGCATGCCGAAGGTGTAGCAGCGGCCCAGGGACAGGCCGGTCTGGTGGAACGGATAGTCCGCGCCGCCGTAGAACACGCCGCCCACGTTGCCCACGCAGTACAGGCCGTCGATGACCTTGCCGTCAGCGTCCAGAGCCTGACCGTTGGCGTTGGTGTTCACGCCGCTGTCGATGGAGGACACGCGGATGTGCTTGCGCACGCCCCAGAAGGGAGCCTTCTCGATCTTGTGCATGTAGGCGCTCTTCTTGCCGAAGTCCGCATCGGTACCCTGATCGCACAGCTCGTTGTAGCGGTCGATGGTCTTTTGCAGCTCATCGGCGGGCACGTCCAGCAGAGCAGCCAGCTCCTCGATGGTGTCGGCCTTATAGGTGTCGATCAGGTTGGTGAACACGCCCTGCGGGTTCTCCACGGCACCGGGGATGTACTTGGTCATCACCTGCTCCGGCACGGGGCTGTTGGCGTAGCTCATGTAGTCGCTGTCGTAGATCTGGCAGTACCAGCCCAGAGAGCCGTCCGGGTGGTTGGCATCCACGTTGGCACCGTTGTAGCGGGGCAGATACTTGGTGATGTTGCCCATGTAGACAAAGCCGGTGTCCTCGTTGCAGAAGCGCTTGCCCTCCATGTTGACGTACAGGAACGGTTCCTCGTACATCAGGCCGGAGTCGAAGTCGTGCATCATCTTGGTGTGGCCCAGATTTTCCATCTTTGCACCTGCATCGATGGCCATGATGTGGCCGTCGCCGGTCTTCTGGTACTGCTTCTTGTCGAAGCCGTCCACATCGGGGCACCAGCGCTTGACCATGGCCTCGTTGTTCATGTAGTCGCCGGTGGCCAGAATGACGCCCTTGGAAGCGTTGAACTGGATGTACTTGCCGTTTTCGTCCTTTGCGATGACGCCGGTCACCTTGCCGTTCTCATGCACCAGCTTGACGGCGGGGGTGTTGAAGAAGGCCTCCAGATTGGAGTTCTTGGCCTGTACGTTCTCCAGCACAGTGGCCAGCACGTCGCCCACGTTCTTGGGCTTGGGGCCGATCCACGGAGCAAAGAAGTAGCAGTGCTCATCGCCGAAGTCGTAGGTGTCCATGCGGTCCTTCCACACGCCGGTCAGATCCTGGCTGGTGCACATGTAGGCGAAGATCTCCTTCTCGTCGTTGTGCAGCAGGTCGGAGGGGTTCTTGTTGCTGTCCACGAGGCTGCCGTCGCCGTACTCGGTCTGGTCGGTCAGGCCGGCGCGGTTCAGATACCACATCAGGGCCTCTTCGGAGTTCTCGACGTAGGCGTTCAGCAGGCTGGTATCAGCGCGCCAGTCGCACAGGCCGTTGGTCATGTGCACCCACATCTTCTTGCCCGCGTCGGTGGACTTGGACTTGATGATGGCAGAGCCGCAGTTGCCCTGGCTGACCACGATGCTCTGCTTTTGCAGCAATGCCACATGGCCGCCCAGTTCAGCTGCCCAGCCTGCGGCGGGCACACCGGCAGCACCGGCACCCACGACGACCACGTCAAAGTCCTTAGTCTCGTCGGGGGTGATGTCGCCCAGCTCGCACACAGAGGACTCCACTTCCTCCACGCTCAGGCTGTCGGGGACAACGGTCTCGGCCTTGTTGGCCTCGGTGGGGGCAACGGCCACGCCCTTGGCCTGATTGATGCAGCTCTCGGCAGCCTTCCGGATGGCATCGGAGGTGATGGTTGCGCCGGAGTGGCCGTCCACCTCGCTGGACTGTGCGTCCAGGATCTTCTTGACCATCTCATCGGCGATGTCGGCACCGTAGCCCTTGGTCTCGTTTGCAACGTCGATCTGCACATCGGTGATGGCATCAGCGCTGAAGGTCATGGTCACGGTGACGGGGGTGGCGGTGTTGATGCCGGTAGCGGTGGCGCTGTAGGTGCCTGCAGTGTAGGTGCCTGCGGCGGTGCTGCTGGAAGCGCCGCTGTTGCCGCAGCCTGCCAGCAGACCGGCAGCTGCTGCGCCCAGCGTAGCGGTGCGCAGGAAGTTGCGACGGGAAATCTTTTCGCTCATAGTGTGTTCTCCTCTTTCTTCTCAATCGTGTACTCTGTCAGAGCAGCAAAGCCGGAAGTCCGACTTTGTTACTTGCTAAACAAAGTTTACACGTTAGAGCAGCGCGAAGGTCAAGGGCTATTTTGACAAAAATATCACAAAAATTTGTCTGATATAACAAATTCTCGTGATATTGCAATTTTATGTATATATTTTTGTCCGCGTCAGGTGGTAATTCACGATACTCCCATCGGGCTGCTCCCGGCTAGCAGTGATGCTGCTGAAGGTCTCGCCCACCGCACGGAAACCGCGCTGCACGATCTCCGCATGCAGGTCGTCCAGTGAGTCCCACCCAAAGGACCCGCGATAATCCTTTTTCCAAATGGTAGTCAGATAGTCTCCGCCGCACACCACCTCCACATGCTTTGTGCGCTTCAGCCCCAGCCTGCGGGCGGCATCGGCCTCAATCATAAGGCCGTAGTCGTACTCGTTGCGTCCCACCCGAAACTGCTCCATCACCCGCCGGGGCAGGCGGCTCACCCAGCGGGTCGCAGGCATACATTCCAGCCATTCAGCCTTTTCCTGCTGCAATTCTTTATCCCGGTCTGCTGCTTCTTCCTGTGAGAAGGTCAGTCGCCACATTTCCGGGAAATTCTGCACCCAGATGCGCCCGGCATTCTGTTCCAGTGTACGGTACTGCTCCCGCTTGTGTTCCAAAAAACGGATGGCCAGTTCGTCCAGCACCTGCCTGCGCCTCAGCTGGGCGATCTGATGGTTGAACATGGCGTCGCTCTGCTCCACCGTGGGTGCGCCAATCAGCTCCCGGCATTCTTCCAGCGAGAGCTCTGCCGCCCGCAGTTCCCTGCACAGGTTGAACCGCCGGGTATCAGTGACTGTATAGTAACGGTAGCCGGTATCCTCGTTGACCTCGGGGTGGATCAGGCCCATTTTTTCGTAGTAGCGCAAAGTATGGGTTGTGACACCAAGCAGAGATGCCATCTCACTGATGGTATAGCGCATAACAGTAAGCTCCTTTCCGGGCAGCAGAACCTTAGAGCTGCTCGAATGTTATTTTTCTATCCATCCTTATTATATCGTATCCGCGCACCGTTTCAAGTAAAAAAACTTTGCCGTTCTCCGCCGGAAAATACCGGGCAGCAAAAACAGGGCGTTGACTTGGATGCCGTGACCTGCAGAGAGTAGGACTGAGTTTTAACAGAATAAATCCAACATCTTAAACCTGCTGCATAAACAAAAATCCGCCTATTATAAGTATGACTTATTCAGCACAAAAATCAGTTCTTGAACGTTTCAAATTTGCATATTTTAGACGATTGTACGATTATTCTTTTGGTTTGGTTATTTTGTTCCCCGTGGCCGGAGCAGGCCCTGCGGGCCAACATCCACTGCCAGATCTCGCTGGCACTCAACCGCATCTACACCGAGTGGTACCCCAGCAAGGGCTACACCTTCAACATCACCAACTCCACCAGCTACGACCAGTATTACGTTCACGGACGCACGGTGTTCGATGTGATGGTGCGCATCACCGACGACATCTTCAACACCTATATCCGCAAGACCGGCACCGTAAACCCCTACTACTCTGAATACTGCGACGGTAAATCGGTCACCTGCCCGGGTCTCAAGCAGTGGGGCACCGTGACGCTGGCCAATCAGGGCCGTAACGCCTTGCAGATCCTGAAGTATTACTACGGCAACGACATCGAGATCATCCGCACCTCGAACATCCAGTCCATCCCCCAGAGCTACCCCGGTTCGCCCATCCGGCAGGGCGACAGCGGCACAGCGGTGTTCACCCTGCAACGCCAGCTGAACCGCATCACCAAGGACTATCCCTTCCTCGGCCTGCTGACTGTGGACGGCGTGTTCGGGGCCAAGATGGCCGCCACGGTCAGGGCGTTCCAGAAGCAGTTCAACCTGATCGCCGACGGCGTAGTCGGACGACAGGCATGGTACAAGATCAGCTATATCTATGTGTCGGTCAAGGATCTTGCGGAGCTGACCAGCGAGGGCGAGGTGTCCAGCGGCACTCTCTCGGACGGCACATGGGGCGGCACCGTACTGCGCACCGGCTCCACCGGCAGCGCCGTGGAACAGCTGCAGTTCTGGCTGAATACGCTGGCACAGTATGAGTCTTCCATCCCATCGTTAACAGTGGACGGCGTTTACGGCACTGGAACGGCCAACACGGTGCGGGCCTTCCAGCGCAAATACGGCCTGACCGTGGACGGCGTGGTGGGCCGTGACACATGGACCGCGCTGTACGACCAGTTCCGCAGCATCCAGTCCGACAACGGCACTCCCAATGCCTACCCCGGCACCGCCCTGCGGGAGGGTGCAAGCGGACAGAATGTGCGGCTGGTGCAGTTCTGGCTCAAGATCGCGCGCACGGTGTACTCGAACCTGAACAACATCACGGTGGACGGCAAGTTCGGCAGTGCCACCACAGCGGCAGTCAAGCGGTTCCAGACCTACTTTGGCCTGACCAGCGACGGTGTGGTGGGCCGCACGACATGGAACAAGCTATACGAGGTGTACAACGACATCGCCAACAAACTGCTGTCGTCCAGCCTGCGCCCCGGCGAGTACCCGGGCGTGCTGCGCAAAGGCTCTTCCGGCACAGCGGTGCGGGAGCTGCAGTTCTACCTCTACCTCATGAGCGCCTACGAGAGCAGCATCCCGGCCATTGGCATCGACGGACAGTTCGGTGCTTCCACCGAAGCTGCCGTGCGGGCCTACCAGCGCTTTGCGAGGCTGACTGTAGATGGCATCGTGGGACGTACCACATGGAACAGCCTGTACGACAAGGCGTCCACTCTGCGGACATCCGGGCCGGTGGTCACCCTGAAACGCCTGCCCTACCCCGGTACCCCGCTCACAGTGGGGTCTTCCGGCAGTGCGGTGCTGTACTACAGCCTGCTTCTGCAGCGCATTGCCTACTACTTTACCAGTGTGGAGAACCCGCCCCTCTCCGACCAGTACACCGACGAGACTGCCGTCGCCACCCGCAGCGCACAGGAGCTGCTGGGCCTGCCCGAGACCGGCATTGCGGATGCCGACACATGGACAGCTGTGGAAGCGCTGAGCCTGCAGCTCGCCGCCGAAATGCCCAACCCCGACCGCAGCATCGGGCATGGCCCGGTCTACCCGGGCCGGGCCATCGGCGCGGGCAGCGTGGGGCCGGACGTGGCGCAGGTGGAGACATGGCTGAACGGGCGTTCCTGCCTGTACTGCACCGAGGGCTATGTGACCGAGAACCGCTGCTTCGGCCCGGAAGAGACTGCCGCCGTCCGGCTGGCACAACAGCGGGCCGGGCTGCTGGTGACCGGCACCGTGGACCGCGGAACATGGGCCGCGCTGCAGGCCCAGAGCTGCCCACACTGCAGCAAGGAGGAATGAGCGATGGCACGACTTCTGATCTACGATGCCTACGAGAACAAGGTATACACCTATGCAAACCTGAACGAGAACGACCCCATGCCCTACAGCACCGGCACCACCCTGCGGGTGCGGGAATTCCGTGGCAAATCCGCCAGCCCCACCCTGTGGACCACCATTGCGGCCATGGAAGCGTGGAACCTGACCCGCCGCAAGTACGGCAAGGGCATCCCGGTGGGATATGCCTTCCGCCGCATCTGGGAGGGCGGCCACGGCACCCGCAGCCAGCACTACGCGGGCGTATCCTTTGACGTGGGCCAAAGCCTGACCCAGACCGCCCGCACGGCCATCTACAACGCAGCCCGGGGCACCGGGGCATGGGGCTATGTGGAGCCGCTGAGCCAGACCCCCACATGGGTGCACATGGACCGCCGCTACGGCACGCCCGCCTGCAGCGGCACCACCGCCGGGTATCCTACCCTGCGGCGGGGAAGCCGCGGCTGCTATGTGATGATTCTGCAGGACGCGCTTTCCACGCTGGGCTACCAGACCGGAAGCCGCATCGACGGCATCTTTGGTGCCCGGACGGAGGAAGCGCTGAAAGGCTTCCAGCGGCGCACGAGCCTGCGTGTGGACGGTGTGTGCGGCTGCAGCAGCTGGAAAAAGATCAGCACCGCCGTCATCGGCGTGGGACGGACAAAAACGACGATTGATTGATAAACCCTCTCAGTCTCGCTTCGCTCGCCAGCTCCCCCGAAAGGGGGAGCTCTTTTGCATCTGATGGTTTGCACTCATAAAGCTCGCCCTTCGGGAGAGCTGGCACGGCGTCAGCCGTGACTGAGAGGGTTTTCTTCCCATGAAACATCCTTCGCTTCCCATCACCGAAAGTTGAAACTTTCTCCCGCATCTGCCCTTTTCGTTGCGCGGTTTAGAAAAACGTGCTAAAATAGCTCTATTATTAAAATGGTTCATGTTGAAAACAAGAGGATTTGAGGGGTATTGTATCATGGAATTTTCCAAACGACTGGACTTGTTCGGCGACGAGATCTTCGCCGCACTGAACGAACGCAAGGTAGCTCTGGAAGCTCAGGGCCGCACCATTTATAATCTGAGCGTCGGCACGCCGGACTTTGCGCCCGCCGAGCACATCCGCAAGGCCATGATGGATGCCGCTGCCGACCCGCAGAATTGGAAGTACAGCCTGCGCGACCTGCCTGAGCTGCTGGATGCTGTGTGCGGCTACTACAAGCGCCGCTTCGGCGTAGAGATCACGCCGGATCAGGTGGCCAGCTGTGCGGGCAGTCAGGAGGGCGTGGGCCACATTGGTATGGTGCTGTGCGACGAGGGCGACACCGTGCTGCTGCCCACTCCCTGCTACCCGGTGTTCATTGCGGGCAGTCTGCTGGGCGGCGCAAAGCCGTGGTATTACCCGCTGACCAAGGAGCACGGCTTCCTGCCTTATGTGAAGGACATCCCGGAGGATGTGGCCCGCAAGGCAAAGTATATGATCGTCTCCCTGCCCGCAAACCCGGTGGGCAGCGTCGGCTCCCCGGAGCTGTACGCCGAACTGGTGGCCTTTGCCAAAAAGTATGACATTCTCATCATCCACGACAACGCCTACAGCGACATTATCTTTGACGGGGCCGTGGGCAACAGCTTCTTCAATACGCCGGGTGCCATGGATGTGGGCGTGGAGTTCTTCAGCCTTTCCAAAAGCTTCAACGTCACCGGTGCCCGCATCAGCTTTCTTGTGGGCCGGAGGGACGTGGTTGCCGCCTTTAAAAAGCTGCGCGGCCAGATCGATTTCGGCATGTTCCTGCCGGTGCAGAAAGCCGCCATCGCCGCCCTGACCGGCCCGCTGGACATGGTAAAAACGCAGTGCGGCCTGTACCAGCAGCGCCGCGACGCTCTGTGCGGCGGCCTGCGTTCCATTGGCTGGAATGTGCCGGACAGTCACGGCAGCATGTTCGTGTGGGCACCCATCCCGGCAAAGTACGCAAAGAGCATGGACTTCTGTCTTGACCTTGTGGAAAAGAGCGGTGTGCTGTGCACGCCGGGTTCCAGCTTTGGCCCGCTGGGCGAAGGCTACGTGCGCTTTGCCCTCACCCTGCCGCCAGAGCGCATTGCCGAGGCGGTGCAGTCCATCAAGGCAAGCGGTATCCTGAACTAAAAAACTAACGGGAACGTCCATGCGGCGTTCCCGTTTTTTTATGCGTTCACAATATTCTCTCCCGCGCCATCCAGCCATGTGCGCAGGTTGTTGGCAGTAATATCCATCAGCCGCTGCAGGGCTTCGTTGGTGGCCCACGCGATGTGCGGTGTCAGCAGGGCATTCGGCAGGCCGCGCAAAGGGCTTGCCTGCGGCAGCGGTTCAGTGCCAAAGGCATCGGCACCGTAAAAGCCAAGCTTCCCGTTTTTCAGCGCATCGGCCACGGCCTGCTCGTCCACCAGCGCACCGCGCGCAGTATTCAGCAAGATCATGCCGGGCTTTGCCTTGGCAAGGGTGGCCGCGTTGATCAGCCCCCGTGTTGCAGGTGTTGCCGGGCAGTGCAGGCTGAGCACATCGCTGCGGGCAAGCAGGGTGTCAAGATCCACGAATTCCACACCGTCGGCTTCGTACTCCGGCCGAACGGTGCGGGTGCACACCAACACCTCCATGCCAAAGGCCTTGGCAATGCGGGCGGTCTGCCGGCCAATGCTGCCGTAGCCATAGATGCCAAAGGTCTTGCCCAGCAGTTCCACCTGCGGCAGCAGACCGTAGGCCGCAGGCTCCTCGGTGCGCCATTGGCCGTCCTGCACAAGGCGATGGTAACGGTCGGCGCACTGGCAGATGGCCAGCAGCAGGCTGAAGGTCATCTGTGCCACACTGTAAGTAGAATAGCCCGGCACGTTGGCTACCGGCACGCCATGGCGGCGGCAGGCCTTCAGATCAAGGTTATCCGTGCCGGTGGCAATGATGCCCACCCACCTGAGCTTCGGGCACTGGGCCAGAACGGCTTCGTCGATGCGACACTTATTCAGGAACACGATCTCCGCATCCCCGATGCGCGGCACCACCTCTTCCTGCGCGGTGCGCCCATAGCGGGTGATGTCCGGCACAAGCGCCTTCACACCCGACCAGTCCAGATCTCCCTGCTGTATGGCATAATCTTCCAGAACAACTGCTTTCATTTCAACTTCCTCACTTTCACATCATACGGGATACAGTGCCAGCACGGTGCCCTGCGGGCTTTCGCGGCTTTCCAGCGCGGCATAGCCTCGAGCCAGCAGGATGGCAATGTGCACCCGGTCGGCCAGCGGGAGCCATACCGGCGGCACATTCTGCGCAAGGCACCCGGCCTGCAGCAGGAAACACGGTGCCAGACTGTCCAGCGGACGGATAGCCCGCAAAGCAAACCCCTGACGCAGATACAGCGGGATCAGCTCTTCTGCCGCACATTCCACCACGGCCCACCGTGCCCGCTGCCGGGCAAGAAACTCCTGCCGGGCAGCAGCCGCAGCCAGCAGCGGTGCAAGGGTCTCGGCGGCATGGCCGTCCGGCCCGGCTGCCGGGGTCAAAAAATATCCGCCTGACGTGCGGTTCCAGCCCAGAAATCGGCGCAGCGCAGCCGCCGCTGCCACATCGGCATCCATGGGCAGCAGGATGCACCCGGCTCCCGGCACACCGCGTGTACTGTACACGCCCCACACCTCGCCTACCGTCAGCATCCGTAGCACCTCGCTGCGCGGACGGTACACACTGCTCACTTCGCTCTGCGCCAGCCGGCAGAATTCCTCCGCCGAAAGCCGCCTTACCTGCCGCGTGCGCGGCGGGTCACAAACCTGGATCATTTGGTTTCCCCCATTCTTTTTCAGTATGCATCCAGCATACCGGACCGGGGGCGAGAATCGGCGCGAAACAGGGCCGCTCTTTTTGTTTTACAGATCCAGCGTTACATCCTCGCTCAGCACCTGACCAATGGGCTTTGCAATGCACAGGTCGGCTTCCGCATCTGCCCCGGTGGGCTGCATATTGATGACCACCAGATGGTCGCCCCGGAAGTACCGGATCAGTCCTGCCGCCGGGTACACCACAAGGCTTGTGCCGCCGATGATCAGGGTATCCGCATGGCGGATGGCGTTCACCGCGCCGGACAGCACCTCCTCGTCCAGCCCTTCTTCATACAGCACCACATCCGGCTTGACGATGCCGCCGCACTCGGTGCAGCGGGGCACACCGGTGCTGTTGGCAATGAAATCCACATCGTAGAACTTACCGCAGCGGGTGCAGTAGTTGCGCAGGGTGCTGCCGTGCAGCTCGTACACCGTGCGGCTGCCCGCCGCCTGATGCAGGCCGTCGATGTTCTGGGTGACGACCGCTTTCAGCCTGCCCTCCCGTTCCAGCTTTGCCAGCCGCAGGTGGGCCGCGTTGGGCTTTGCCCCCTTCACGATGAGCTTATCGCGGTAAAAACGGTAAAACTCCTCCGGGTTCTCCTCCCAGAAGGTGTGGCTCAGGATGGTTTCCGGCGGGTAGGCGTACTTCTGATGATAAAGTCCGTCCACACTGCGGAAGTCCGGGATGCCGCTCTCGGTGGAAACGCCCGCCCCGCCAAAGAACACGATGCTGCTGCTTTTGGCAATGATCTCTTCCAATGCCTGTACCATAACAAAAAACGCCCCTTTCGCCGGATGTACATTTGTGTTAAGATAGCTTCAGTATAACACAAACTCACAGGAAAGGAAGCGCAACTTTTGAACGTCTGGTATGTGAACAGCATTCTGGGAACCTTCCGGCTGGAAGAGGAAAACGATGCCATCTGCGGGCTGACCCTCTGCCCGGACGGCGTACCGGAACTGGAACCGCTGCCCCGCAAGGTGTGCGAGACACCGCTTTTACAGGAAGCCGAGGAGCAGCTGAACGAATATTTTGCCGGGGCGCGCAGGGAATTCGATCTGCCGCTGGCCCCCAAGGGCACCCCCTTCCAGAAGGCCGTCTGGGCCGAGATGAACAAGATCCCCTACGGTGAGACCCGCACCTACGGCCAGCTGGCCGCCGCTGTTGGCAAACCCAAGGCCAGCCGTGCCGTGGGCGGTGCCTGCCACTGCAACCCCATCGCCATCCTTCAGCCCTGCCACCGGGTGGTGGGCAGCACCGGCAAGCTCACCGGCTACGCCTATGGCGTGGAGATGAAGCAATATTTGCTGGAGTTGGAACAGCAGGAGTAATTTTATGATCGGAATGCCCTCCGCGTTCGCTCTGGGCATTTTCAGCGGAAAATTTATTTTATATTTGTGTTTCAGAAAAGCCTGCGGGCTTTTCTGAAACACTTTTTCACCGTAGGGTCGCTGTGGGAAACTGCATCATACACAAAAGAGCCATTGCACATCCATTTTGTGCAACGGCTCTTTATTTTTCACTCCGTTTTACTGTGCACTGTAAATGCTGCCCATCGTCCAGGAATTATCCGCGCGGTACTTGGCGTGGTTTCGCAGGTAGGTGACCCACGCGCCGTAGCCGTTGCCTGCAGAGAGATGCACGCCATCCGGCGCTGCAAGCATCTCCTTCAGGTTGCCCTCGCCGTCGGCAAGGGTCTCCCACAGGTCAAGGTAAACGCATCCCTTGCTGGCGGCCAGCTGAGCCAGCTGCTCGTTCACACCGCGCAGCTCATCCGATGCAAGGCCGGGCTTTTCAGCAGCTGCCGAGGGTCGCACCGGCGGGATAGACTGCACGTAGATCACGCAGTCCTCGCCCAAAGCCTCGCGCAGCATATCCAGCATCTGGCCATAGTAGGCAAGGAAGCGATCCGAAGCGCCCAGCGTGGTGAGGGTGTTAGTGCCCAGCAGGATATACAGCTTCTTGGGCCGGGTAGCGGCCAGCACATCCAGCGCTACCTCCTGCCCGCGGGTGGGGCTTTTGACTGCGCTGCGGTTCACAATGGCATCCGGGCCAACGCCGGTATAGCCGCAGATGAGTGCCCCATCCAGATTGATCTGGTAATCCGAGAAGCCCACCGTCAGACTGTCGCCCAGAAAGGCTGCGTCCGCAAAGTAGCTCAGGTCCACCTGCCCGCAGCTGGGCTGGCGGATGACGCTGGCATCATAGGCTTTGACGGTGTAGGCCCCAGCGCTCTGCTTTGCAGGGCCAAAGTTCTCCAGTGTGACGGCCTGCCCACCGATGCTGCCATCCTGTGCAGCACTGCTGCTATCCGCTTCGCCCTGCATGGGCAGCGGTGCCAGAATGTTCTCGGCAATGCCGCTGGCGTTGGTAGACGGGGTATCGTCCGTGCCCTCTGCGCCCTTTTCCAGAATGGCCGTGATGGCGTAGGATACCAGCAAAATGGCGACCACTGCGCCCAGAAAGCGCAGCTTGCCGCTGACTGTACCGCGCCGTGCCCGGCGCGGCGCAGAATGATACTCGTGTGAAATGCCCATGGTTTTTCCAGCTTTCTCCATTTTTCCCGCACAGAAGGGGGTTTTATCCGCCCGGGGCTGTGCGTTTTTTATTTTATCATAATTTTTTTGCCTGTGCAACCAATTAGGTCTTGCATACAACAGGCAAAACAGGTACAATAAGGATGTGGTAATTTTGCACATTTTACAAAAAGGGTGTGCACATGCCGCAAACTTTTTTGTATCACTTGCAGCATCCGGTTTGTTTGCCGCACGGTCTGCGGGCAGTGCAGGGCCTTTAGACCAAACCCCACTCTGGCGGCGCGGAAGCCGGAACCTGCAGCGATGTACAAATGATAAGAATGAAATTTGCAAAAGGAGGTACTCATGGCCAAGAATGTGATCATTGGTCAGAGCGGCGGCCCTACCGCCGTGATCAACTCCAGTCTGGCAGGCGTGTACAAAGCCGCCTGCAGCCTGGGTGCAGACAAGGTGTACGGCATGAAATACGGCATCGAAGGTCTGCTCAAGGAAGAAATGCTGGAGCTGAACGTCCTGCTGGACGACCGCATGAGCATTGAACTGCTCAAGCGCACGCCTTCCAGCTACCTTGGCAGCTGCCGTTACAAGCTGCCGGACCCGGATGTGGACTCCGCACCCTTCATCAAACTGTTCACCCTGTTTGACAAGTACGACATCTGCGCGGTGTTCTACATTGGCGGTAACGACTCCATGGACACCATCGCAAAGCTTTCCCGCTACGGTGAGCGCGTGGGCAGCAGCGTGCGGTTCATCGGTGTGCCCAAAACCATCGACAACGACCTGTGCCTGACCGACCACACCCCCGGCTACGGCTCTGCCGCCAAGTACATTGCCACTATTTTAAAGGAAGTCATCCGGGATTCCTCCGTGTATGACATCCGCAGCGTGACCGTGGCCGAGATCATGGGCCGACATGCGGGCTGGCTTGCCGGTGCGGCCTGCCTTGCGGGCGGCGACGACTGCGAAGGCCCGGATCTGATCCTGCTGCCGGAGGTGCCCTTCGATCAGGACAAGTTCCTTGCCAAGGTGGACGAGCTGCAGCGCCGCAAGTCCAATGTGATCATTGCGGCCAGCGAGGGCGTAAAGACCGCCGACGGCACCTATCTGTGCGATCTGGTGTCCACCGCAGGCCAGCTGGATGCCTTTGGCCACAAGGCCGTGCTCAGCGGCACCAGCCGTTATCTCTCCGACCTCATCCACGACAAGCTGAACTGCAAGAGCCGTGCCATCGAGTTTTCCACCCTGCAGCGCTGCGCCAGCCATCTGGCCAGCCGCACGGATGTGAACGAAGCCTACGCTGTGGGCGGTGCCGCAGCAGCAGCAGCCTTTGCGGGCGAGACCGGCCGCATGATCGCGCTCAAGCGCATTTCCGCTTATCCCTACCAGTGCATCACCGAGTCGGTGGATGTGCAGCAGGTGGCAAACCTTGAAAAGAAGGTGCCGCTGGACTGGATCAGCCCCGACGGGATGCAGGTGACTGCTGCCTTTGAGGAGTACGCCCGCCCGCTGATCCTGGACGAGGTAACGCCCGTCTATGTCAACGGCACCCCGCGCCATATCCGTCTGTAACCCCTTTTCCCGCGTCTGTTTTCGTGCATCCTGCACGTAATATTATATTGCCGAAACAGAAAAACAAAAAAGGAGAAATCATCATGGGTAAAAATGCAATCGTTGGTCAGTCTGGCGGTCCTACTTCCGTCATCAATGCAAGCCTTGCAGGCGTATTTGAAAGCTGCAAGAACCGCGGCGCAGAGATCGTTTACGGTATGTGCAATGGCGTTGCCGGTTTGCTGGAGGAGCGGGTGGTGGATCTTTCCACCGTGCTGACGGACGATCTGGACATCGAGCTGCTCAAGCGCACCCCGTCCAGCTTCCTCGGCAGCTGCCGCTACAAGCTGCCGGACTGGCATGAGGACGAGACCGTCTACAAAAAGCTGTTCGCCATTCTGGAAAAGCTGAACATCGGCTACTTCTTCTACATCGGCGGCAACGACTCCATGGACACCATCGGCAAGCTGGCCGAGTACGGCGAGCGCATCCAGAGCGACATTCGCTTTATGGGCGTGCCCAAGACCATCGACAACGACCTGATGGTCACCGACCACACCCCCGGCTACGGCTCTGCTGCCAAGTACATCGGCGTGGTGATGAAGGAGATCATCCGCGACGCCACCGTGTACGGCACCAAGTACGTCACCGTGGTGGAGATCATGGGCCGCAACGCCGGCTGGCTGACCGCTGCCGCCGCTCTGGCAAAGAGTGACGACTGCGAGGGTGTGGACATGATCTGCCTGCCCGAAGTGCCCTTCAATGTGGAACACTTCATTGAGAAGGTGCGCGTGATGCAGGAGAAGAAGCCCAGCATCGTGATCGCCGTTTCCGAAGGCGTGAAGCTGGAAGATGGCCGCTACGTCTGTGAGCTGGCCGACGATGTGCACGCAGTGGATGCTTTCGGCCATAAGGCCCTGACCGGCACCGCACGGTATCTGGCAAATGTGGTGGCCCGCAATCTGGACACAAAGACCCGCTGCATCGAGCTTTCCACCCTGCAGCGCTGCGCAGGCCATCTGACCAGCCGCACCGACATCACCGAAGCCTATCAGGTGGGCGGTGCTGCCGCCAAGGCGGCCTTTGAGGGCGTTACCGGCCAGATGGTGGCCCTGAAGCGCATCTCCAACAGCCCGTACCAGTGCACCACCGAGCTGCACCCCATCAGCGAGGTTGCAAATCTCGAAAAGAAGGTGCCGCTGAGCTGGATGAACGCCAACCACACCCAGATGACCGATGAGTTTCTGGCTTATGCCCGCCCGCTGATCCAGGCCGAGCTGACCCCGCTGTACATTGCCGGTCTGCCCCACCACATCTACATGAAGAATCAGAAGTGATCTCTCCTGCATTGATTTTTCTCAAGGCATGATGAAAGCCCGTCCGAGTTTTACGCCCGGACGGGCTTTTTGCATTTCGGTATTTTCCGCTTTAGAACATCAGACCACTGCGCCGACTTTGGGCGCGCCGCCTGCGATCTCCTCTGCCGTCAGAGGCTTTGCCTCCACCGGGGCATTCAGGCGCTCCTTGGCCACTGCCAGCATCAGCTTGATGCGGTTTTCCTGATTGACCTTGGTGGCGCTGGGGTCGTAATCGATGGGGGTGATGTTGGCACTGGGGTACAGGGCGCGGATCTTATTCACCATACCCTTGCCCACGATGTGGTTGGGCAGGCAGCCGAAGGGCTGGGCGCACACGATGTTGCCGTAGCCGCCCTGCACCAGCTCGATCATCTCGGCAGTCAGCAGCCAGCCCTCGCCCATCTTGGCACCCAGCGAAATGATGCCCTTGGGCTTTTCCACCAGCTCCTTGAAGGGGCCGGGGGCGTAGAAGCCTGCGTCGGCCTCAGCCTTGAGCATGGCGCGCTCGATGCTGTCCAGCCAGTTCAGGAACTGGTCAATGCCGATCTTCACCGCCAGCTTGCCGCCGTACAGTACATGATCCTCGCCCATGTTGAAGGCGCAGTACTGCACAAAGCCCATCAGGCCCGGGAAGTTCACCTCACAGTCCTGACTTTCGAGGAACTTCTGCAGGTCGTTGTTGCCCAGCGGGCTGTACTTGACGTAAATTTCGCCAACCACGCCCACCTTGACCTTGGGCACCCGGGTAACGGGGATGGCAGCAAAGTCCTTTGCGATGAGGGGGAAGGTGTGCTTCATCTCCCCGGCGGTGTAGCCCTTGCCTGCCAGCAGCACGCGGCCCAAGCGTTCCACCCACAGGTCTACCATCTTATCGGCAGCCCCCTTCTCGTTCTCGTAAGGTGCCACCTGATTGCGCAAAGCGCACAGCATATCGCCGTAGAAGATGCAGGCCAGCGCACGGCGGGCCAGCGGCAGGGTCATCTGGAAGCCGCTGTCCTTTTCCAGACCCGAGAAGTTCAGGCTGGCCACCGGGATCTGCGGATAGCCCGCCTTGACCAGTGCCTTGCGCAGCAGATGAATGTAGTTGGAAGCACGGCAGCCACCGCCGGTCTGGGTGATGAGCAGCGCGGTGTGATCCAGATCATACTTACCGCTGTTCAGCGCATCCAGAAACTGGCCAATGACCAGCAGAGCCGGGTAGCAGGTGTCGTTGTGGACGTATTTCAGGCCCAGCTGTGCCACGGCACTGCCGCAGTTGCCCAGAATTTCGCACTTGTAGCCGTCGTAACGCAGAGCGTACTCCAGCAGGCGGAACTGGGTAATGGCCATGTTGGGGATGAGGATGGTATGGGTCTTCTTCATCTCCGGAGTAAATTTGGGATAATTGTATTCCATAGGTTCCTCCTATGTTGCTTTCTTAAAAAGCTTTTTGCTCTATCTCTATTTTATTCTGCCTTTTCTGCGGCCACCTCGTCGCGCTCGTCCAGAGCGGCGAACAGACTGCGCAGGCGGATGTTCACGGCACCCAGATTGGTGATCTCGTCGATCTTGAGCTGGGTGTAGAGCTTGCCGCCCTCCTGCAGAATTTCGCGGGTCTCGTCGGTGGTGATGGCATCCACGCCGCAGCCGAAGGACACCAGCTGCACCAGATCCATATCCTTCTGGGTGGTGCAGTACTTGGCGGCGGCATACAGGCGGCTGTGGTAGGTCCACTGGTTCAGCACACTGGTGGGGAACTTCTGCACCCGGTTGGAAATGCTGTCCTCGGTAACAACGGCAGCACCGTGGCGGGTGATGAGGCGGTCGATGCCGTGGTTCACCTCGGGGTCCACATGGTAGGGGCGGCCTGCCAGCACGATGATGCGCTTGCCCTGACGGCGGGCTTCATCGATGATCTCGCTGCCCTTCACCCGGATCTTTGCCATGTGGGACTCGTATTCCGCATAGGCGGCATCCGCTGCGGCCTGCACTTCCTTCTCGGAGATGCCGCCAAAGTACTTGGGCAGGATGTTCTTTGCCATCTTGTGCACAAAGTCCTTAGGGCGGTGGATGCCCACATAGTCATAGATGAACTTGGTGCCCTCCAGCTCCGGGCAGTTGCCTGCCAGAACCTCGGGGTAGTAGGCCACCACCGGGCAGTTATAGTGGTTGTCGCCCAGGCCCTCGTCCACATTGTAGGTCAGGCAGGGGTAGAAAATAGCGTCCAGCTGCATCTGGCTCAGGGCCTTGATGTGGCCGTGGCTCAGCTTTGCCGGGAAGCAGGCGGTATCGCTGGGGATAGTAGCCTGACCGGCGAGGTACAGGCCGCGGCTGGACACCGGGCTGGTGTGCACGGCAAAGCCAAGCTTTGTCCAGAAGGCCCACCAGAAGGGCAGCAGCTCGTAGAAGCCCAGACACAGCGGGATGCCGATGGAGCCGCGGCTGCCGGGCACCGGCTTATACTCGGCCAGCAGCTGCTGCTTGTAGGCGTAGAGGTTCAGGCTGTCGTCGGCGCTCTTGCCGGTCACGGGCTTATCGCAGCGGTTGCCGGAGATGTACTTGCGGCCATCCGCAAAGGTGTTGACGGTGAGCTGGCAGTGGTTGCCGCAGCCGCCGCACTTGACGCTGACCACCTTCTGTGCAAAGGCTTCCAGCTCCTGCTCGTTCATCATGGCAGAAGCAGTCTTGTGGGCCTTCTGGCTCTGGCGCAGGCCGAACAGAGCCGCACCGTAAGCGCCCATCAAGCCGGCAATGTCCGGGCGGATGACCTCCACGCCCATCTCCTTTTCAAAGGCGCGCAGCACAGCTTCATTATAAAAGGTACCGCCCTGCACCACGATCTTGCGGCCCAGCTCTTCCGGGCTGGAAGCGCGGATGACCTTGTACAGTGCGTTCTTGACCACGCTGATGGACAGACCAGCCGAGATGTTCTCGATGCTTGCGCCGTCCTTCTGGGCCTGCTTGACCGAGCTGTTCATGAACACGGTGCAGCGGCTGCCCAAATCCACCGGGCGGTCTGCAAACAGGCCAAGGCTTGCAAATTTCTTCACGTCATAGCCCAGTGCCTGTGCAAAGGTCTGCAGAAAGCTGCCGCAGCCGGAGGAACATGCTTCGTTCAGGAAGATGTTGCTGATGGCTCCATCCTCGATCTTGAAGCACTTCATATCCTGCCCGCCGATGTCGATGATGAAATCCACATCCGGCATAAAGTATTTTGCAGCGGTAAAGTGCGCCACCGTTTCCACCAGACCGTAATCGCAGCGGAATGCGTTCTTCACCAGCTCTTCGCCGTAGCCGGTGGTGGTCACGCTGACCACCTGCAGGCCCGGGTGCTCCTTGTAAATTTTCAGCAGCTGTTCCCGGATGAGGGGCAGCGGGTTGCCCAGATTCGGCTGATAGTTGGTGTAGAGGATCTGGCTCTTCTCGTCCACCACCACCAGCTTGACGGTGGTGGAGCCGGAGTCGATGCCGATATGCACCGGGCCGCACTGGGCACTGAAGGGCACGCGGGGCACGCTGTGGGACATGTGGCGGGCGTGGAAGGCCTCGTATTCTTCCTTGCTGGCGAACAGCGGCGGCTCGCTGGCATAGGTGGCAGTGGCAGCGTACCGATCCAGCGCATCGGCCACCTCAGACAGAACAAAAGCCTTGTCGGCATAGAGGGCAGCGCCCAGTGCCACATACAGCAGGCTGTTCTCCGGGCAGGTGCCAGTCACGTTCAGCGCCTCGTCAAAGCTCTTGCGCAGCACACTGCTGAAGGTGAGCGGGCCGCCCAGATACAGGATATTGCCCTTGATGGGACGGCCCTGTGCAAGGCCTGCAATGGTCTGGTTGACCACAGCCTTATAAATGCTGGCAGCAATGTCCTCGGTACGGGCACCCTGATTGATCAGGGGCTGCACGTCGCTCTTGGCAAACACGCCGCAGCGGGACGCAATGGTGTAGGTGCGCTGTGCGTTCTCTGCTGCCTTGTTCATCTCGTCGGCACCCATTTTCAACAGGGTGGCCATCTGGTCGATGAAGGCACCGGTGCCGCCGGCACAGCTGCCGTTCATGCGCACCTCGGTACCGTTGGTCAGAAACAGGATCTTGGCATCCTCACCGCCCAGCTCGATCACGCAGTCGGTGGCAGGCACAAAGCGCTTGACCGCTACGCGGGTGGAGAACACCTCCTGCACAAAGGGCACGCCGCAGCTGTCGGCCAAACCCATGCCCGCCGAACCGGAAATGCTCAGCAGCGCCTTCTGACCGTGCAGCTGCTCGGCATCGATGCGGCGCAGCAGCTCCTGCGCCTTTTCCAGAATATGGCTGTAATGCCGTTCGTATGTAGAATACAGCAGCGCATCATGTTCATCCAGCACCACGCACTTGATGGTGGTACTGCCGATGTCAAGACCTACTCTCACGTTGTTTTTCCTCCTAAGGACAAATGCCGGAGGCAAAGCCCCCGGTGGACGGCAAAATCAATTTCTTTGCCAAAAATTAGTTTGTTAACGAATCATTTTGTCAATTCGCATACAAATGTATTATAATCCAATTTTGCAGCACAATCAATCAGCGTCCTTTATTTTACACAGAAAAAATAGTATTTTCCGCTCAAAAAGTTAAACATTTTGTGAACTTGTCGCTTTTTATGCGGCTGCACCGGTGTCTCGGCAAAGTTTTTTAACCATTGCCAAAAAAAAGGACTGCCCGCACAGGAGCATCTCCCCCCGCAGCAGTCCTTATTCATTATTATAAAGCAATCATGCAGCATGCATCACAGCTCGTCCGGGTCGCCGCGCTCCGGCATGGTACGCAGCTCCCGCACCAGCATATTGCGCAGCTGGTACTGATGCTGCTGTGCCTGTGCCGTATCGCCGCCCGTATGCAGCTCTACCGTCGGCTCCATTATGCGGTCGGTGCACAGCGGAATGGTCACCACTGCCTGTGTGCCCTTTTCCGGTGCGCGCTCCACCCGCAGGCCCCAGCCCATACGGCGGCAGCACTCGCGGCAGAGCAGCAGGCCCAGCTTTGCGCCGCCCAGAAAGCAGCGCCGGTTCTCCAGCCATGTATCCTCGCCTGCTTCCGGCAGGCCGCAGCCATTATCCATCACCGTCAGCTGCCAGAAGCTTTCGCTGCGGCGCAGCATCAGCCGCACTTTGCCGCCCGCACTGCAGGCCCGCAAGGCATTCGAGAGCAGATGCAGGCACAGCAGTTCTGCATCATTGCGGTCCGCCATGACCCGGCAGGCTGTCCAGCCGCCATAGTCCAGCGTCAGTTCCACCCCAAGCTGTGCCTGCACCATATCGGCCTGTGCGGCGACCTGCTGCAGTAGCTGGCACAGGTCCAGCGGATAGAGCCGCGGGTCTTCCTCGGTGCGCAGAAAATCCAGCAGCGACATCACTTCGTTCACAGTGCGGTCCAGCCTTGCCGACGCAGCGCTGATATCGTTCACCGCCTGCCGGGTCTGCTGGTCGGCACCCACATGCGCAAGGTGCTGGTCCAGATATTCGCAATTGCGTCCGATCAGGCCCAGTGCATGGAAGCATGCCTGTTCCACATCCTTCTGCGGGATCGCCTGCGCGGTCAGTGCACCCGCCTCGTTCTGCCGCATCTGCTCCATACCCTTGCGCCTCCTGTGTTTTATGCTCAGTCGTCCTTCTGACGCTGAAGATAATTCTTGACAGTGTAGATCAGTTTACCAGTGGTAGGTTTCTCGTCCGCAAATCCGCTTTCGTCCTTGAAGCGCAGCCACTTGGCCGAGGGCTTTGCTTCCAGCTGGTCGATCATACGCCGGATGCCGCTGTCCACAGCAGAGACCGACACATCGTACTGCTCGCTCACCGCCTGCAGGATCTCCTTGCGGATGGCCAGCTTCTGGCTGGTGCCGTACACCACGCCCACCGCACAGGAAAGATAGTTGCAGTTCACGTCCGGCAGCTGGATGCCCCAGCCCTCGTACAGTTCCTGACACTTGCGTTCCATGCGCTGGCTCTGCCGTCCCGGCAGGCGGTACAGCTCCCACAGCAGGTTCTTCAGTTCGGCATGGCCCACATAGCAGAATCCATCGCCCGATTCCAGACAAATGGCACTCGTATTCTGCCGCCTGCCCTCATCAAACAGAACAACATTCGGTTTGGGATCCATGCTGCGGATATTCATTAAAAACTCCAGCCCGCTCATATCTTCCAGCTGGCTGCAGAGGATCACAACATCAAACTGACGGCCCTGACGCAGCTGTTCCAGCAGACGGCCGCCGTTCTGGAAGCAGGTGCACTCCAACGCAGGGCTCTGCTCCTGCAGGTAGTTCTTTTCTACCCGCAGCTCCTTGCGGTCGTAGCTTCCAAGGGCGATCTGCAGCGTTTTTGCTGTGTGCTCACTCTCCACGCAACGCGCCGCCTTTCTGCCTGAGCTGTTCTGTATCGGTCAGTTCTTCTACCACATCCTGCCAGATCTCCGGCTGGACGCCATTCTCACACAGATAGCGCATGATCCGGTAGCAGAACTCTGGTGCAGCTGCAATGTAGCAGCTTTGCATGTACTGCCGGTTCCCGGTACGGCAAAGCGTCAGGCAGCAGCCGTTTTCGTTGCCTGTATCCATTGAGTATACCAGCGTATATGCTTTCTGCAACCCGTCGATTGCCGAAAACTGACGGATCATAGGTGAAAATGTACGTTCCATAATTTTTCCTCCCTTGCTACAAGGTCCTGCGACGTTTTCAAGGCATTCCTTGTTTTTCTTATCTTATTTTAAAGAGCAGAGAGGGCTGGTTCAATCCTGAAAAAGCGTCTAAAAACATCAAAATCACATTCGTTGCATTTTTTTGTCGTGTTTTTCTGCGCCGCGACACATTTTATTTTGTGCTTGCGGTTCATCGCAGATTTTTTGCGTCGTATTGGCAGTGTAATTCTGCTTTCGCGATGCTTTTCTGTTTTATCAGGATCTTCCGCTATTAAAATAGCACGACGGCGACGCAAATTCAACCTCCACGTCAATTTTTCCTTTATTTTCCTGTTTTTCTGCCTCAAAAGCCAAAAATACCGGTCCGGTCAAAATTTATGTTGAAATATACACAGTTTTTTCATATTGTTTCGGTAAAATAGAAGTGTATAACGCCTTGCTGCGGGTCCTGTATCCGGGCAGTTTATTATAATGTACAGCGGCAGCGTTCCTGCGAGGATGCGCCGGAAAGGCTCACACATGCTCCAACTCAACCACATCAAGAAAGAATACAAAACCGGCGATCTGGTGCAGAAAGCACTGGATGATGTCAGCCTGAACCTGCGGGACAACGAATTCGTCGCCATTCTCGGCCCCAGCGGTTCCGGTAAGACCACCCTGCTGAACGTCATTGGCGGTCTGGACCGCTACGACAGCGGTGATCTGATCATCAACGGCATCTCCACCAAGAAATATACCGACCGCGACTGGGACTCTTACCGCAACCACACCATTGGCTTTGTGTTCCAGAGCTATAACCTCATCCCGCACCAGACAGTGCTTTCCAATGTGGAGCTGGCGCTGACCATCTCCGGCATTTCCGGTGCCGAGCGCCGCAGCCGGGCCACCAAGGCGCTGGAGCAGGTAGGTCTGGGCGACCAGCTGCACAAGCACCCCAGCGAAATGTCCGGCGGCCAGATGCAGCGTGTGGCCATTGCCCGCGCACTGGTCAACAACCCCGACATCCTGCTGGCCGACGAGCCGACCGGCGCACTGGACAGCGACACCAGCATTCAGGTGATGGAGCTGCTGAAGGAGGTGGCCAAAGACCGCCTTGTGGTCATGGTCACCCATAACCCGGAGCTTGCAGAGCAGTATGCTACCCGCATCGTCCGCCTGCGGGACGGCGTGATCCAATCGGACACCGCACCGTTTGCGCCGGATGATTCCGCTCAGGTGCCGCCGGTGCACAAAAATCTGGGCCATTCTTCCATGTCGCCGCTCACCGCTCTCGCGCTGAGCTTCAACAACCTGCTCACCAAAAAGACCCGCACCCTGCTCACCGCATTTGCGGGTTCCATCGGCATCATCGGCATTGCGCTCATCCTTTCGCTCTCGGCCGGTGTGAGCAATTATATCCAGGAGATGGAACGCTCCACCCTTTCGGAATATCCGCTGCAGATCTCGACCACCGGCGTAGACCTTGCCGCCCTGCTGGACCCGGGAAGCTACACCAGCGCCGTTGCCAACAACACCAATGTGGGCGCCACCAGCGCTTCTTCCACCCCGGAGGGCATGGTCACAGTGCGCGAACTGCTGAGCCAGCTGACCGAGGATAATTCCTCCGTCAATGACCTTGCCTCCCTGAAAAAATATCTGGACAGCGACGAGTGCACCATCTCGGAGGATGCTGCTTCCATCGAGTATTCCTACGGCATCGCACCGCTGATCTACCGCCAGAACAAGGACGGCACCGTGCGCCAGATCTTCCCGGACAGCAGCCTTTCTGCGCTGAACAACACCACCTCTGCCGCCGGCATCGTCTCTTCCATGACCAATCAGAGCGTGTTTACCGAGATGGCCGAAGAGCCTTCGCTGTACGAAGATCAGTACGATGTCAAGGCAGGCCGCTGGCCGGAAAGCTACAACGAGGCCGTTCTTGTGCTGAATTCGGATGGCAGCATCAGCGATTACGCTCTTTATATTCTGGGCATTGAGGACGACAGCGTGATGATGCGTTTTCTGCAGGAGTACGCAAAAAACAAGAACACACAGGCTCCCACCGGCTACGGCACCTACCCCTACGATACCTTTGTGGGCCTGAAATATAAGATCGTTACCAGCTCGGACTATTACGTTTATGACGAAGAACGCCAGATCTGGCGCAACCGCTCCGACGATGAAGCGTATGTGGAGCAGCTTGTGGAAAACAGTCCGGATCTGACCATCGTGGGCGTGGTGCAGCCCCGCGCAGATGCCAGCTCCACCATTCTGCCCATAGGCGTTGCCTATACCCATGCACTCACCTACTACGCCATCGACCATGCAGCCGAAAGTGAAGTGGTAAAGCAGCAGCTTGCCGACCCGGAAGTGAACGTGCTGACCGGCGAGCGCTTTGATGCCGACCAGCGCGAAACCGATCTTGACATTTCTTCACTGTTCTCGGTGGATACCGATATGCTGAAGGATGCCTTCCAGTTCGATGCAAGCAAGCTGCAGTTCGACCTGAGCGGTGCATTTGATCTGCAGGATGGCAGCTTTGACTTTTCCTCCATCCTTGATCCGTCCGCATTCCAGCTGGATCTGAGCCAGCTGGACCTGAGCGACATCGACATGAGCGATGTGGAGCTTCCGGACATGGACGCGCTGGATCTGAGCCAGTTGTTTGCCGATATGGACCTGTCCGTCTCGGAGGATGCGCTGCAGAGCCTGATGAAGAAGATCATGAATGGCTATAAGCGCTATATCATCAGCAACGGCATCTTGAATCTGGATAAGATCGGTTTCTCTTCCTATATGGAGAGCGACCAGTTCAAGCAGCTTCTGTCCGAATCCATGGGCGACCTGCTGGACACCACCGGCCTGCAGGAGCAGTTCACCGCTTCGCTTCAGCAGAACCTGCAGGGCATCATGACGAGCTATCTGCAAAGCTACTCGGAACAGCTGAGCCAGAAGCTGGGCGAAGCTCTGCAGACCAAACTCACCGCTGCCATTCAGACCCAGATGAGCACCGTGATGCAGCAGCTGATGACCCAGCTGACCACTCAGTTCAGCCAGCAGATCCAGTCCGCCATCCAGAACAACATCGCTCAGCTCAGCAGTCAGGTGGAAGATGCCCTGAAGATCGACCCCACCGTGTTCCAGAGTGCCGTGCAGGTGAACATGAGCACCGACGACCTTGTGGATCTGGTCAAGATGAACCTGCAGTCCAGCACCACCTCCTACAGCAGTGTTCTTGGTGCACTGGGCTATTCGGATTATGCCAAGCCCGGCAGCATCTGGATCTACCCCAAGAGCTTTGAGGCCAAGAACCGCATCGTGGACAGCCTGAACGCCTACAACGCCGCCATGCGTGCGCAGGGCGAAGAGGACAAGGTGATCGTATTCTCGGATACGGTCGGCACTCTGATGAGCGCCGTGACCAAGATCGTGGATATGGTCAGCAATGTGCTGGTGGCCTTTGTTGCCATCTCGCTGGCGGTTTCTTCCATCATGATCGGTGTCATCACCTATATCAGCGTGCTGGAACGCCGCAAGGAGATCGGTATTCTGCGTGCCATCGGTGCATCCAAGCACAATGTCTCCGAGGTGTTCAATGCCGAGACCTTCATTATCGGAATGTGCTCCGGCGTGATCGGCGTGGGCCTGTGCCTGCTGCTGCTGATCCCTGGCAACATGCTCATCCACTCCATTGCAGGAACCACCAGCGTCACCGCTGTGCTGCCGCCCAAGGCTGCACTGGTCCTGATCGTTCTGGCTACCCTGCTCACGATCCTTGGCGGTCTGATTCCCGCCCGCAGCGCAGCCAAGTGCAACCCCGTCACCGCCCTGCGTTCTGAGTAATTTCCTTTCTCGACAAGCAAAAGGAGTCGCTGCATCACGCAGCGGCTCCTTTTTTGATGTCCGGTGCTTTATCTCAATTTCTCGTGTAATTCCTCATGCAGTTCCTCGCGCTCTTCCTTCAGTTCCTGCTTGAGAGTCCGGTCGATCTCCCGTGTCTCCTGCCGGATCTCAGCCAGATCCTTTTCGATCGCAGGGTTTTCTTCGATTTCTTCCCGAATGAACATGAGCGCAAAGCTTACCAGCAGCAGCCCGCAGGAGATCCAGATGGTCTTTCCTGCCAGCCGCGCTGCGCCCATGCTTCCAATACCGGCACCCATCGCGAACAACAGAATGATGCCAAAATAACGCATCATCCGGTCCTTAACTTTCGGTTCATGGGTCTTGCTCCAGATGCAGAATGCTTCCACACCGCTGCGCAGGTCACCAATGCACATGGTGCTGGCAAATGCATAGCCGTTCACCTTGCGGAACGCCTGCACCTGCATTGCGCAGGAGAAGGAAACGATGGCGTTTGCCAGCAGGTTTTGCTCCTGTGGCAGAAAGCCCACAATGAACAGCAGAAGCACTTCGCCCAGCACCACCAGCTGCCGCCAGTGAAGCCGCTGCATGTCGCGAAAGCTCTCCCGCATCTTTTCTGCCACCAGTACGCCCAGCGCAAAAGCACACAGAGGAACCAGATAGTGCAGCACCCGATCCCACTGACCATCCATGATGTTGGAACTCAGCAGCACGATGTTGCCGGTCTGTGCATTTGCAAACACCTTACCGCGGAACAGATACGTATAGGCATCCTGCAGCCCGCCCGAAAGCGAAAGGAACACCGCCGTCAGGAAGGACTCTGACATCTGCCCATGATGTTTTGTTTTCATATTACCTTTTCCCCTCTTTTCGTACCCTATTATAATATATTTTTACAGCTTGGTCCATATCAGTTTTACATATCCGGCATGTGTATCCCTGCGCTCTGCCAGCGCCGAAAATACGGCCCGTGCCCGGCCTGCACTTTGCATTCCCTCACAGGTTGTGTTAGAATAAGAAAAAAGCTTTTCCAAAGGAGAACTTCCTTATGCCGAATATTATCGAGATCACAGACCTTTCCGCACCGGAGCTGGATGTCTATGCCCGCCTGACGCAGGCGCAGCTGCGCAATCGTCTGGAACCGGAAAAAGGCATCTTTATTGCCGAAAGCCCCAAGGTGATCGCCCGCGCGCTGGATGCCGGATACACACCGCTCTCCCTGCTCATGGAGCGCAAACAGATCACCGGCCCGGCTGCCGATATCCTGACCCGTTGCGGTGATGCCCCGGTGTACACAGCCGACCGCGAGACCCTTGCCAGCCTGACCGGCTTCGAGCTGACCCGCGGCGTGCTGTGCGCCTTCCGCCGCCCGCTGCCGCGCAGCGTGGAAGAGGTCTGCCGCAATGCCCGCCGGGTGGCCGTTCTGGAGGGCATTGTGGACTCCACCAATGTGGGAGCGATCTTCCGCAGCGCCGCTGCACTGAACATGGATGCCGTGCTCGTTACTCCTTCCTGCTGCGACCCGCTGTGCCGCCGTGCCGTGCGTGTGAGCATGGGCACCGTGTTTCAGGTACCCTGGGCGCAGATCGGCACCTGCCCTGCCGACTGGCCGGAAAACGGCATTGCTCAGCTGCACAGTCTTGGCTTCAAGACTGCTGCCATGGCTCTGAGCGACCGCTCCGTAAGCATTGACGACAGCGCTCTTTCCGCCGAGCCGAAGCTCGCCATCGTGCTGGGCACAGAGGGTGACGGCCTTGCCCACAGCACCATTGCCGCCTGTGACTACACCGTAAAAATCCCTATGTCCCACGGCGTGGATTCCCTGAACGTTGCCGCTGCCAGCGCTGTTGCTTTCTGGCAGCTAGGCAACCGCTGAGCGATGCTTTTTGGCCCTGCCCAAAATACTTGACAAATTTCCCGAACAGAGTTACACTTACAGGGTCATTACATGGGCCTATAGCTCAGTTGGGAGAGCGTTCGGTTCGCATCCGAGAGGTCAAGGGTTCGAATCCCTCTAGGTCCACTTTTAGCAGCAGCGTAATTTTAACGCTGCTGCTTTTCTTTTGTATCACTACCCGCACCAGACAAGGAAGATCCAAGCCTTTTCTCGAAAGAGAAGGGTTCGGATTTTTTGTTTTTGGCGGCGTGCCCCGCCGCACAACAAAAGCATCCGCAGTGCACTGCGGATGCTTATTTTTTATGCCGCGCCCTCTCTCCTGATGGGAGAGTCAGGGTATCGGCTGCGTTTTGATGTCATTTTTCGGAACACGCCTGCGTTCCTGGCTCCCCTTTGTAGAGCAACTGTCGAGCAAAGCGAGACTGAGAGGTTTTATCCCACCAGCTGCCGATAGGCATTGAGGGTCTTATAGGCGGGGGAGGAGCCATCGGGCCGCGGAACTTCAGATTCATCAGCCCCTGCTCCACGCACCACTGGGCTGCCTTGGCGGTATCCGGGTCCGCCACATCGGGGAAAGCGGGCTGGGCTGCAGGCTCGGGACGGCCTGCGGTGTTCCAAAGCAGTAGCGCGGTCTGGGCGCGGTTTTCGGGTACAGCCACGCCTTCCGGCAGCAGGGCTTTCAGCTGCTGCTCGGACACATAGCTGTACACGCCGTAGCCCACAAGGCCCGCCACCGCTACGCCGCCAATAGCCAGCACCGCGATGCCTGCTCCGCCGTCACCGCCGCCGGTAGAGCCGCCACCAGTAGAACCGCCGCCGGAGGGAGGCGTCACCGGGGGAACGGTGCCGCCGGTGGAACCACCGCCGGTAGAGCCGCCACCAGTGGAACCGCCGGTGCCAGCCACATCCAGTTTGAAACTTACTTCCAACATACCGCTTCTGCACTTATAAGCGTAGTACACTACGTTTGTGCCTTCATCGACTGTCAGAATCTTTCCGTCGGCGTCGCCATTCACCCATCCTATAACTCGGTTTACATCAAAGTTCCCGGGCAGAGAGCTCAGGTCAAACGTACGGTCAGGGTTCAGGGTAACGGTGTAAACATTATTAAAATCGGAATGGTAAATATCCGTAATACTGAAATTGAGATTCGGGTTGTTGTCCAAATTCAGGCTGGTGAGATGGTTATTCTTAAGCACCAATGTAGTCAAGTCTGGACTGCTGCTGACGTCCAACGCGGTCAGCTGGTTGTTTTGGCACCTCAGCTCCTTCAAGGAAATCATATTCTTCAAATTCAGCTGGGTCAACTGGTTGTTGGCGCAGTTCAGTTCCTTTAAGGCACTCATATTGTTCAAATTCAGCTGGGTCAGCTTGTTGTTGGCGCAATTCAGTTTCTCCAGCCCTTTATTTTCGCCCAGAATCAGCGATGTCAGCTTGTTGTTTTGGCATTCTACCCTTATCAGATTGGGTTTATGGGTCACATCTACGTCCAGCCCTGTCAACCGATTCCAGGAACAGTCGAGTTCTCTCAGCCACTTACTATTTTTGACATCCAGTTGCTCCAGATCATTGTTCGAGCAATAGAGATACTCCAACTCCAGATGCGACACATCCAGCTGTTCCAACGGGTTCTCGGAACAATACAGATAGTTGATAGCCGGGTTCTTGCTCAGTTCCAGCTGGGTCAGTTGATTCTTATTGCATTTCAACGTTTCCAGCTTTGGATTCTGTCTCAGGTCCAATTTCTGGATAGAATTGTTTCCGCAATTCAACACTTTCAGGTTGGGGAACGCCTCAATGCCTTCTAACCTGCTGATGTTCTTTCCTTCGACTTCGATTGTTTCGACTTTGCTTCGTTCTTCCACCGTGAGGACATCTCTGCCACCTGCTTTGTGGGTTTTGATGTAATTTCTAAAGCTATCGTCGGGGAAATTATCCTCATTGATGGGCAGACTGGTTTCAAAGATGAATGTGGGGTTTACTCCATTGCCGCAATTGTATTGGTAGCTCACCTCGTTTGCGCCCGCATCCACATTTAGCATCGTGCCGGAAACAGAGCCGCCGTTCAAGAAGGTTGCCTTGCTCACGTCAAAGTCGGGCAGTGTGGTCAAGTCAAACGTTCCGTCTGTACGGACAGCAATGGGACGCCTGTTGCCATCAGCATTTATAGTGCTTCCGATCATATGGGAAAAGTCCACACAAGCCAACCGATTCTTTGCACAATTCAGATTGCTCAAACTGTTGTTTTTGCTCAGGTCCAGCGATTTCAGTTGATTATCATTGCATATCAGAGATGTCAAGCCGCCATTCTGTTTCACGTTCAGTTCTGTCAATTTATTATTGCTACAATCCAGCTGTGTCAGCTGCGTCTGGTTCCCGACATCCAACTCCATCAGTTGATTTCCAGAGCAATTCAGTTCTTTCAGCTTGAAGCATTGGCTGACATCCAACGTCATCAGATCGTTGTTGGAACAATCAAATTTGACCAGTTCCCCCACGCTATCCATTACGATATTCGTTATTTTGTTATTGGAGCAATTCACCTCCTCAAGATTCAGCCCAAGGAGAATGCCCAGATTCATGTGGGTCAGTTTATTATTGGAACAATTCAGTTTTTTCAGTCTGTATGAAAGAATATAAAGATAATCTTTCAGTTGATTGTCGGAACAATTCAGCTCCTCCAGTTTGAAATTCTTGCTAACATTAAGTGTTGTCAAACCGATACCGTGGCAATCCAGCGTTTCGAGATCTTCAAAGAAACTGATTCCTTCAAGACTTTTGATTGCATAACTGGTTGGAATCTTCATACTCTTGATATCCACATTGATCTTGCCATCGCCGTCTGTGTCATAGCATTCTTTGAGAAAGCGCCGAAATTCCGAATCCGGGAAATTAAGCTTATCAATTTCTGTGCTCGCCGTGTTTGCCGCAAACGCGCTGAAGGGCAAAAAGGTGAATACCATTGCCAGCGTCAACAGGGCGCTGACAAGACGCGTTCGTTTTGAGAATCGCTGTTTCATGGGGCGCTCCTTTCGTTTTATGCATTGTTTTTACTGTGCGGTAAAGGGTTTCAGCCGATCTGCGCGGTAGAGGGCAGGATGGTCATTCGCCCGTCCACCACCGCATCCAGCATCTCGTGCTCCCGGAAATACTCCATCAGGATATCCTGACAGGAGGTTGCCACGCTGCGGGGCTTCTGCAGCTTGCAGATGGTTTCGTAGGAGATGTTGAAAAAGCTCTCGATGTTTTTGAAGTGGTAGTTCTGCAAGCCCACGGTGAACAGGGCATCGTCGCCGATCTCCTTGCCCACCTCCTTGCCGCAGTAGGTAAAGTAATCAAAGTCGCCCTTGGCGCGGTCGTAGCGCAGCCGCAGGGTGGAGGGCAGCTGGTAGAACTCGGTGTGCCCGGCGTAGGCTTCCTCCCGCAGCATGTAGCGCAGCATCTGGCGCAGCTGCCGCCCCGTCACCTTGAACATGAATACGCCGTCATCGTAGGGGAAGCCCTCGATAAGGTCGCCGTAGGTGACGATGGGGCCAAGCTTTTCGGCCCGGATGCTGCCGGAGCCGATCAGCATCACATCCACCCCAAGGCTGCGGGTGAAGATATCCGCAAACAGGTTGCCCAGCTCGGTCTCCCGGGTGCGCTCCGGGTGGGTCAGCTCCCGGCGGAAGCGCCCTACGATGTGGCTGTACTTTTCGTCCACCTGACTGGTGAAGCGGTGCAGCACCTGCTCCATGGCGGGGTTGCGGGGGCAGGTCTCGGCGCAAATGGGCACGGTGCGCCATGTGTAGGAATCGATGCAGTTGTTGTCCGTGTCCACGATGATGTCAAAGCGTCCGATCTGGTCGGTGCCGGTGCCCGCCTGCGCAATGACCACGCCGTTTTCCTCCACCGCGTGCTCCGGCAGGGTGTGGCTGTGCCCGCCGATGATCAGGTCCACTCCCCACGCCGGGTCCAGCTGGCGCGCCAGATGTTTGTCCTCCTCAAAGCCGATGTGGGTCAGCAGCACGGTAAAGTCGATGTCGATGCTGTTGTGGGCGTTGCAGATCTTGCCCACCTCGGCAGCGGCGGCAGCGGTGTCCACAAAGGACCCCACCAGCGACTCGGACTTGGTCTGGTTGATGACGTCCTGGGTGATGATGCCGATGAAGAGGATGTTCATGCCGTCCACCCGCAGGATCTTGTAGGGGGTGAACAGCCGTGTGGAGGTGTTCTTGATGTAGAGGTTTGCGTTGATGATGGGAAAGCGTGCGCATTTTTCGATGAACAGCAGATGCGCGATGCCGTAGTCCACCTCGTGGTTGCCGATGGTGACGATGTCCGGGGCAAGGGCGTTCATGATCTCAATGGTGGAAAGGCCCTTGTACTCCGAATCAATGACCGAGCCCCGGAACATATCACCTGCAATGGCGTAGATGGTGTTGGGCTCTTCGGCCCGCACCTTTTCGATGTAGCCGGACAGCATGGAGACGCCGCCCACCAGTTTTTCGTCCACCTGCTCTGCCAGAAAGTCTCCGTGCAGATCATTGGAGTGGAGGATGGTGATCTTTTTGGTCTGTTTCATGGTGCATTCCTCCCGGTGTTGGTGTGCGCGTCGGTCAACCCATGGCCTCCTGCCGTGCAAAATAGACGGTGTTGACAAGGCTCAGGTAGCTCTCCTGGCCCTCCAGATAGACCTTGAGGGCAAGGGTGTCCTCGTCCTCCAGCGTGACGGCGTAGCGGGAGCCGTCCTCTCCGGTAAAGGTAGCGTACCACTCCTGATTGGTCTGGAAGGGCACCTCCGGGGTGCCCTCCTGATAGAACAGGTCGGCTTCCTCCACGTTCAGCTCCGGATAGGGGGTGATGTAGCTGGCGGTGAAGGGCAGCTGGCTGCCCTCGGTGTCGGCGTCGGTGGGCAAAAAACACATCCGATCAGCGTCCTCCGGGGCAGTGTCAAAAACGCCCTCGTCGGTGTCGCGGTAGATCTCCAGCCAGTTGCCCTCCAGCGACCAGGGGCTGGTGTCGGTCTCCCAGTCGTCCCCTTCCGGGTAGATGGTAAAATCGCACACGCCCTCGGCTTCCACCACATGGCCGTTCTCGCCGGAAAGGAAGGGGCTGAATACCAGCTCTTCGCCGGTGCTGGGGTACAGTTCCACCTCGGTGTTGGGGACGATATCGCTGATGTTGCACAGCAGCAGGATGGGCTGACCGTCCTCACTGTAATAGAGCTGTTTACCGCGCTGGAGCGGTTTTTCGGCATCGTCTGTCAGGCTCGTCTCGTAGACGAACAGGGTGGCCTGCGCCTCCTGCGGGAAGATGCAGTACAGGTCGCACCCGCCCTCCGGTGCCACGACCCAGTGATCCTGCGGGATGTCGTAGACGAAGCCCCACAGCTCCCGCAGGCCCTGCTGGCTGTCCAGCACCTTCTGCACATCGGTAGTGATCTCATAGGAGCCGCCCAGATAGAGCACGCAGGCGCGGTATTCGTCCTCCCCTGCCAGAAGGCGCATGTAGGTCACGTCCTCCGGCTCGGTGTACTCCTGTTTGGCGGAGGGCGATGCGATCATGTTGTCTCCGTCCAGCATTTTTTCGGGCTTGGAGCTGGACGCGCTGCTGCCTTTGCCGCAGCCCGCCAGACCGATGGCCAGCGCCAGCAGGGCGGCCAGAAGCTTCAGGTTTTTCATAGGTTCTCCTTTCTCATGCCCTGCCGGGGCGCGCCTCAGAGGGCAGCGCCGGGCGTTGGGTGGTTGGAAAAATCGTCTACGCCCTCCACCGGCACAGGGCTGCTGGTCCCGGCAGAAAGCCGGGGCGACCAGTCCAGCGCGCGGCCGGTGGTGCAGTAGACCACCGCCGTGATGTCGGGGGTGTCAGGGGTGCCGTTGCACAGCAGCAGAATGGGCTGGCCATCCTGCTTGCAATAAAGCTCCCGGCCCGTCTGGTGCGGGTACTGGGGGTCCTGCTTTTCGTAGAGGAACAGGGTGTCCCGGCTGCGGACGGCAAAGATGCAGTATAGCTCCCGCCCGCCGCCCGGTGCTGTGACCCGGTGGTCTGCCGGGATATCCGCAACAAACTGCCACGGCTGTTCCTGCAGGCTGTCCAGCGCAGCGTCCACATCGGCGGTGCGCTCCGGGACGCTGCCCAGATAGAGCACTGCGGCAAGGCTGCCGTTCTGTTCGGCCTGCTGCCGCAGCTGCGCTACGGTCACAGCGTCCGGCCGGGAAGCACTGTCCGAAGCTGCCGCGCCGGAGCGGATGGGGTCGCCGTCCACCGGCCCGCAGCCCGCAAGGCTCAGGGTCAGCGCCAGCAGGGCGGCAAACAGCTTCATGGTCAGGCCTTTCATCTTACGCCCACGGGTCGGCAGACGTGGGGATGCGGATGCCGGTCATCAGGTACTGCTCCCACAGAAACCACTGTCCGTTGCCCTTGCGGCGCAGCTTGATGGGGCGGGGATCATCGGCACCGCCGCAGGGGATGAACAGCTTGCAATAGCCCTCCTCCACGTTGGAGGTGTGATTGCTGCCCACCAGCAGGGTGAAGGGCTGGCGGGGGGTATAGCCGTTTTCCGGCGATGCACCCACAAAGTAGGAGAAGGGGATGTAGCTCTTGCCGTCCCGGAAGCGGTCGTTCAAAAAGGAGATATCCTGCCCGTTCAGCGGACGGGGGCCGCGCAGCCAGTTGAGCATCTCCTTTCCGATGTTTTTATCGGCACCGTAGGCGCACAGTGCGCAGACGGTGAGAGCTGCGGTCTTAAAGGGGGTGTCCAGACTGGCCTCCGGCAGTGCCTGCATCTGGGCAAGGCTTTCCGGCAGAGCCTGAAAGGTAAAGGTGACGGTCTGGTTGCCGGAAACATTTGCGGCGGCCTGCTTCATCTTATCAAAAAGTCCCATGAAAATACTCCTTTCTGTTTCAGCTGTGAGGGTTCAGCCCCGTTTCAGCTCACTGCGGGGCACTATCCGCTTGCGGATCATCTTTTTGTTCAGATCCAGCGTGAGGTTTGCAAAATAGCCGTTTTCAAAATACCATGCAATGTCCTTTGCGTCCATACCAACGCTGTTGTACAGCCACCGCAAAGGCACTTCCGGCCCGGAGTAGCTCTCTACCCTGCGGGCGATGGTTCTTGCATGGTAGCGGCGTTTTTCGTTGCGTGCGAACAGAACAAGGGGCACTGCGCCCACCACGATCCAGAGCACATAGCCTCCCACGTGGGAGGTGTCCTTGGCCTGCAGGTCCAGACAGAGGGTATACAGCCCGCCAAAAGAGCAGAACACGCAGAAGGCAAGCCCCGCATTCCGCAGCCATTTGAGGACACGGGGGATCTCGCCGCGGGCTTTTTCCGAAAGATAAGGGTTCATAAACATGCTCCTTTCAGAACGAACCGCCTCCGCCGCCGTGGGTCGTGCCGCTGGAGGAGGTGTGGGTGGAGCTGCCGCCGGAGCTGTCGGAGTCCTTTGCCTCCACATGCTCCGTGCGCTGCACATCCCGGTACAGGAACAGCTCCCGGCTGTTGGTCAGGTTCATGCTGCCCTCCCGCACATAGCTGGCGGCATTCTCCTGGAACGCCACGCTGCGCAGCTGGCTTTTCATTACGCTGACGACGACCCATGCCAGCACCAGGCCGATGCCCAGCGCCAGCACCAGGTACATGGGGGAAAGCGGCTCCCGGGGCAGGTTATTCACATCGTAGGGGTGGCCCGCCCGGGCAGCATCGATGTAAGTATCCGACCATTGGACAAAGGTGCGGAAGGCACCGGCGTAGTCTCCATCGGCCATGAAGGGGGTCATCTGCTGGCCAAGGTACTGGATGCCGGCATCCGTAAAGGCGGTGATGCCGTAGCCGCAGGTGGAGATGTGCCATTTGCGGTCGCCCACGCTCACCAGCAGCAGCACGCCGTCCATATCGGGGCCGTAGCCGTACTGGCAGTAGTCATACAGATCATCGGCAAACTGCTCCATGCTGTCGGCACCAACGCTTTCCATCGACTCGATGGTGGCAATGGTCACATCGAAGCTCTGGCGCAGGCTCAGCTCTTCCAGTGCGTCCTCCAGCTCGTTGTCCTCGTCCTCGGTCAGCACCTCAGCGTCGTCGAACATGCGGTAGTACAGGTCGGCAAAGCCGACCTCCACCGCAAAGGCCGGAACTGCCAGCGCCGCCGCAAGAATCAGTGCTGCCAGCGCCGCAAAGAGGGAGTGCAGTCGGTTGGAAGTCTTTTTCATCGTTCGTCCCTCCTTTACAGGATCCGTGCCAGCCACAGCAGCCACATCACGCCGTAGGACGCGGCGGAAAGGGCAGCCGTAAGGCCCAGCATCCACTTGCGGGCAGCGCCCTTGTCCACGGGCAGGTCACCCACGAATTTGCCGGTCTGACCGTTCATGGCAAACAGATAGTTTTCGCCCCGCCAGCTGGTGCTCAGCAGCCAGACCGGGAACAGCGCATACTTTGCCTTGCCGCCGTGCAGCTGGATGCTGCTGTTATCCACCTTGACCGAATCGTAGCCGGTAACGGTCTGCTGGAACGTCTCCTCAGTGGAGCGGCGGATGCGCTTGTTGGCCCGCTCGATGCTGTCCTCGGCGTTCACATCGTATTTGTCCGCCACATAGCCGGCCAGATAGGCGGTCTGGAAGGGGATGGCATCCTGCATGGCAAAAGGCTCGATGGACTCCATCAGGTCGTCCTCGATCTTGGACGAGCCGTCCACCGGCACTGCGTCAAAACCCAGGGTGCCGTCCCGCCGGACGGAGTAGTAATTGGTCTCGGTATAGTCGTATTTGCTGTCCGACCAGCAGCGGGTCCGGGTGGCGGTGAACCGCAGCTGAGCGTCGGCATCGCTGTCGAAGAGCCAGAAGGGCACATACACGCCCTTGATCTCGTCGATGTGGTTCTGGCTGCGGAACACCCGGGGCAGCAGGGTCTTGCCCTTGAGATGCTCCTGCAGCTTTGCCTTGGCGGCCTTTTTGTCCAGCTTGAAGGGGATGATGAGGTCGGGCCGCAGGGCCCCAGCAAACTGTCCGGTGAGGACGATGGGGTTGCCGCAGAAGGGGCAGGCGGACGCCGCCATGGTGTCGTCGCCCACGATCTCGCCGCCGCAGCTCTTGCAGCTGTAAGTATGCAGACTGGCGGTCTCCCCTTCTGCCCAGCTGCCGCCGGGGGTGGTCCACTCCATCTCGCTGGGCTTTTCGTCCTTCAGCTCCTCGTCATAGCCCTTGAGGGTATCCACGTCGAACTCGGTGTCGCAGTAGGGGCATTTCATCTTCTGGGTGGCGCTGTCAAATTGGATGGCGCCATCGCAGCAGGGGCACTTGTATTCCAGCATTCCTGCCATAGCGTTTCCTCCTGTTGTTCCAAAGGGGGCCGAGGGCTTTTCCCCGGCCCCGCTGTTTTTGCGTTGGTCTTCCCGCCGAAGCGGTCGGCTCAGAAATCCGTAGTGATGCGGAACACCACCGGCTCGTCCGGCTCGGTGGCTTTGCCGTGGTGGCCCACTGCCAAGAAAGCGTTTTCTTCCAGCGGCAGGAAAACATCAAAGGTGCAGAAGTCGCCGCACAGCTGGCACAGGGTCTCGCGCTCACCCACGGGAAGGGACTTTTCCAAAAAAAGTGCCGTCCGGCGTGTACAGCTCCCACATATAGCCTGTGTCCAGCAGATAGCCGTTGGGGCGCTTCATCATCACGGCGTCAAAGCTGCCCACCGGCTGCGAGCTGCGGGCCAGCTCATTGCCGTCCAGATCAAAGGCGGCAAAGTAGTAGTCTCCGCTGGAGTCCGGCTCGCCCACCGTCAGCAGCTCGTCTCCGCTGAGGTTCAGGGAGGGCATGCTGCAGAAGGGGCCGATCTCGTTGTCGCCCTCCAGCGTCAGCTCAGTGTACTCGCCGTCCTGCACAGCACCGGTGCGGAGTCGGCCAGTAGATTACGGTCAGATCCCCGATCCTTGGAGGAATAGCAGCTGCCCATGTAGTCCAGTGCGTCGCCGGGCTCTTCCGGGTCGCTGCTGTTCAGATCGTAGCAGTAGACATCAAAGGGATCCATGGCGTACAGGATGCCATTGCGGTCGATGCTGAGGGCGTTGCTTCCGTCAATGTTGTACTCTGCCACCGGGGTCATCCGGTCGTCCTTGATGGCATACTCGAAGATTTTAGCAGACTGCTCTTCATCGTCCTCGTTGTAGAAGCTGAAGAAGTAATTGCCCCGGTAGCTGTCCGCATGGATGCAGTGATGCGCTCCGTCCAGTTCCCGGCGGACGTCAAAGGGGATGTACTGCGCCTTGAAGGTGTATTCGCCGATGGTCAGCTCCCCGGTCTGGAACTGGGGCACAGGGGCCCCTGCAGGGGCGGCTTTGTCCACTGCTGATTCCGGCTGTGCCGAAGCGGACGGGGCACTGCTGCTGGAAGCCGGTGCACTGGAAACGCTGGATGCGCTGGCGGCACCGGAGCCGCCGCAGGCGGTCAGCCCGAGGGCGGCGGTGGCAAGGCCCATGGCCTTGAGGAAATCTCTGCGCTGGATCTTTCTCATATCCGTTCCTCCTTTTGGGGTCACTGCACTTTTGCAAAGGCTTCGTCAGCACGGCGGCTGTACAATGCCATGCCGCCGGTCTGGGCGTCGTTTGCCAGATTGATGTTCTCCACAAAGCGGGCCTTTTCCTGCTCAGAGAGCTGCCCGCCCTTCATGGCGGCAGATGCCACGGCACCCATGGCACCGATCATGCCCATCTGGCCCTTCAGCTCCCGTTCCTCGGCCTTGGACATCCGGCGGCCGAACATACTGGTCTCGTTGTCGTGGACTCCGAAGATGTGATCCAGATGCTGCCGTGCGATGTGGGCATAGCCGATCTCCCGCCGGTCCCGCTTGCTGAAGCAGATGACCAGCTCCTGCTTGATGTAGGGGTGGGGATGCATGCCCCGCTGGGTCTGGGCCTCGGTGATGCTGCGGGGCTGCACCAGCTTCAGCTTCAGGCCGCCGCCGTTGAGGGTGGGTTCCTGGCCCGGCTCCTTGGCGGGGGTCTCGTCCAGATACTCCTCATAGCTGGCGATCTGGTCGTAGCGGATCAGCTCCGGCATCTTGCCCCGTCCGCCGGTGCGATCGTCGATGTACAGCATTCCAAGCTCATCGCAGAACACCAGCCCCATTTGCGTCGGGGTGGAGGGGTATGCGTTGACCCGGAACTCGGTCTTGTCGAACACCTCGTCGAACACCCGCTTCATCCGGGCCATATACTCCATGTGCTCCTTGGCCTCGTCCAGCGTCAGCTCGCTGAGCCGGATATATTTGGAGCACTTGTTGCCGCAGTCATCGCAGAGGAACTGTCCGTCCCGCAGCTTGGAGCGGTGCAGGGTGCCGCACTCCTTGCCGCAGACGGCGCAGTTCTGTTTTGCGAACAGGTTGGAAAAGAATCCCATCATGGTATGCTCCTTTCATTGCTCTGTATTTGTCAGATCAGGTCTGGTCGCTGTCGTCAAAGGGGTCGCCGCACTCCGGGCAGAACTTGGGCGGGTGAGCGGGGTCTGCCGGCTCCCAGCCGCATTTGTCGCACTTATATTTGGGCGTACCGGCGGGCTTGGGTTTGCCGCACTCGGAGCAGAACTTGCCTTTGTTCACCGCGCCGCAGCTGCAAGTCCAGCCTTCTGCTGCCGCCGGGCGAGGCTTGCCGCACTCCGGGCAGAACTTGCCCGTAACGGTAGCACCACAGCTGCAGGTCCAGCTGTCCGCAGCGGGCTTCGGCTCCGGCTTTTTGCTGCCACATTCCGGGCAGAATTTGCCGGTAACGGTAGCGCCGCAGCTGCACTTCCAGCTGTCTGCCGGGGCGGGTGCGGGGCGGCTGACCTGCTGGGGCGCGTCCACGCTGTCCGGACGAGCCTGCTGGCCCATAGCAAACAGGTTCTGGGCGCTCATGCCGCCCATGCCGCCTGCACCGGCTGCCATGCCCATGCCCATAAAGCCGGTCATGGCACCGGCGGTGTTGCCGGCGGCGGTCTTCATGGCGTCGATCTGGCCGCCCACCAGACGAGCTGCGGCGGTGGTGGGGTCGGTGGTCATGGCGTTTTCTTCCCATTCGGTGATCTTCTTCTGCTGCTCCTCCGGGATGGACAGGGAGTTGATGTTGAAGGAGAACACTTCAATACCGCGCTTTTTGCGCCAGACATTGGACAGCTGCTCGTTGAGGGCCTCGGAGATCTCCAGCGTGTGGGCGGGGATCTCGTAATACTGCACCTTGTTGGCCGAAAGGGTGGCAAGGGCAGGCTGCAGGGCGTTCATCAGCTCGCTCTTCAGCCGGGGTGCGATCTCGGATGCGTCATACTGGGAGGAGACGTTGCTGCACACGTTGGTGTAGAACAGCAGCGGGTCGCAGATGCGGTAGGTAAAGCTGCCGTTGCACCGCAGGTTCACCGAGAGCTTGTAGCCCCGCTCCTCGCTGACCACTACCCGGAAGGGGATGGGGGTGGCAGTGCCGTACAGGATCTCGCCCAGCTCCTTGGTGTTGATGTAGTACACGCGCTGGTCCTTGCCGGTGTCGCCGCCGTAGGTAAAGCGCTTGGCCACGGTCTGGAAGGTAGCTGCCAGACTGTCGCCGAAGTTGCCGGTAAACACGCTGGGCTCGGTGGATGCGTCAAAGGTGAATTCGCCCGGTTCGGCGCACACCTCCACCACGCGGCCCTGCTCCACAATGAGCATGCACTGCCCATCTGCCACGGCGATGCCGCTGCCGTTGGTGATGATGTTGTCCTCGCCGTTGTTGGAGCTGCGGCGGGAGGTGCGCTTCTGGCCCTTTACCATCAGCACATCCTTGTCCAGAGAATCGCAGTAGAAAAAATCCTTCCACTGGTCTGCAAGGGTTCCGCCCAGTGCGCCCATACCTGCTTTGATAAGACCCATAGTAATTTCCTCCTGTATGTTTTATTTGTGTAAGCGACAACGCTTTGTCATCGCATTGCGTTCGGTTTCGGTCACGGTACAAGGGTTAGATCCGGGGAGTCGTTTTTCCAGTAAACGGGACGCGTGTCCCGGTCAAACAGCACTTCTCCGGCGCGGTATTTCAAGCTGCAGCCGCTGGGGCTGCCGTCATCGTTCAGCAGAATGGCCCAGAACTCGCAGGGTCTGCCGTCCGTGTCGGTCAGCGTGAAGTGCAGCTCGGTGCCGTCCTCGGTGCGGCCCTGTGTTCCCTCGGCGGTGCCGGTCAGGGTGCCGTTCCACCCGTCCCATTCCACGCTCATGCAGCAGCAGCCGTCCGGCAGGAAGGTCATCCAGCGGATGCCCTTTGCGGCCTCGTCTCCGGCGCGGTAAGTGCCCCACAGCCTGCGGGGGATGGCGGTGTAGCCGATGTCGTCCCACGCCTCGGTGCGCTGAAAAACATACCAGACCTCACTGCCCTTTTGGGGGCCGGTGGACTGCATCCGCAGCGAACCGTCCTCCATCATGGAGATGGTCCAGCAGCTTCTGCCGTCCTCGCTGAGACATTTCAGGTTCCAGCCCTGACTTTTTTCCCCGTCCCAGCCGGTCACAGCGCCGGCATTCAGCTCTCCGGTACGGGTCTCGGCGGCGGACTGGATCTGCGGGCTGACGTATGTTTCCCGGATGAAGGAGACGGTCACCGTGCCGGTGATCTCGGCCTTTTCCAGCCGCAGGGTAAAGCTTTCGTTGCGGTCGGCGGGGGCATAGCTTTCACCCTGCGTCACCGCCGTGACTGCCATCCACTCGGCCAGCACCTGCCACTCCCAGTCCGGTGGCAGCGGCTGTGCATCCAGTGGGATGACCGGGGCATCGTTCACATACTCTCCCTCGGACGCGCTGGACCGCCTGACCACGAAGGAAACGTTCCCCGTTTCGTCAAACGAAAGCGGCAATTCATCCAGCGTGGCCCACCATGCAGTGTTGCCCGCTTTCACCTCGCCGGGGGGCAGTAGCCCCCGCTCACAGGCGGCCTGCCGGTCCAGCTCATCCCGGCGCTTCACGTCGCGGTACAGTGCTTCTTCCAGCGCGGCGGGGTCTGCCCCCATGCGCTGCAGCAGTTGGGTGGCGGTGAGCTGGTTTCCGCTTTCAAAGTCGAAGCACCAGCCGTTGTGGAAGGGCGCATCCGTACTGCCGTAGCAGCTGCTGACCACAAGGCTGACGCAGTCGCCGTACCAGCTGGCGTTCCAGTTCATCTCAATGCAGATGTCCCACGATTCCGGGTCGGCTGCTTCCGGGCAGTCTGCGTACTCCTGCACATCGTATTCGTAGTACCGGGCGATCTCGGCGTTGATGCGGGCGGCGTCAGCGCTGTCGCTTTCCAGCCGGGGCAGATGGACGTTCAGTCGGACGGTGCCGCCGTTTTCCGCCTGCACCACCTTTTCAAGGGTGTACTGCTCGGTGATCGCCGCGGTGGCGTGCATGGAATCCGGCGGGGTCGATTTCAGCTCACGGCTGCCAGCCGGGTGGGCAGAGGCTGCGGTCTTTGCCCCGCAGCCCGCCAGCAGTGCTGCCAGCAAAACTGCCAGCGCGCCGCAGAGAGCGATGTGTTTCATCTTGCACCTCCTGCTTGTTCGTCAGCCGAAACTGCGGGACACCACCAGCGGAACGCGTTGTGTTTCATTGTGGTTCTCCTGTGTTCTCAATGGTCGTGCCGGAATCAGTAATCCGGGCAGCGGATCAGCTGCAGCTGGGTCTTTCCCTCGGCAAAGGGGTTTTGCCCGGCGATCATGGTAACGCTCAGGTTCTCGTTGTACAGGTCGTACTTCACCGCCGCCACAAAGGTGATGCCCGGCATCCCGTCTGCCGTCTCGCTGGTAGAGACGCCCAGCACCATGCCTCCGGCACACGCCCAGATAGTCGGCGTAGCCTGATAGAAAACGTTGTTGTCCTGCACGCCCATCTGGACGGAACCATTGCTTTCCACGTCCATCCAGTC
>ENA-OQBD01000105-OQBD01000105.1-human-gut-metagenome-genome-assembly--contig:-NODE-105-length-47215-cov-5.102977_pt1 | contig 47215 bp, 32 predicted proteins | sample MGYA00242742_ERZ504543 | MGnify/ENA primary metagenome ERZ504543 (study PRJEB26092, sample SAMD00036239) | human gut metagenome | host: Homo sapiens | study: EMG produced TPA metagenomics assembly of...
GGAAATATTTGCCACTCCGACGAGATTGCCCTCGGTATCGGTAGTGAACTCGCGTGTCGACTCTGCATTGGAGTTGGCGAAGACGCCCGTCACCTCGAACACTGCGCCGTTCAGACGCGTGCCGCCATCGCCGGACTTCACCTTATTGATAGTGATCTCCACAGGCTCGTTGGTCACTCGCACTTCAAAGGCGTTGCCGAAGACTTTCTCGTAGCCCGTCGGAGGAAGCTGCCCTGTAACCTGACCGCTTTCGTCAACCGAGCCGACCACGTTGATGGACCCGTCGTCAGCAACGGTCACGCGCATAGTGCCCACGACCTTCTCGTAGCCTTCCGGTGCGGAGACCTCGGTGATGTCGTAGCTGTTACCCACGACAAGCTTGGCACCCATAAAGAGCGAGCCATCTTGTCCTGTACGGAGCGTCTCTGTATCGGTCTTGCCGTCAGCGAACGTGGAGCCATCGACTGGCGTAATGGAGAACACCGCACCGAAGAGCGGATCGCCATCCGGGTCGATCTTGGTTATCTGCAGGTTGACCGGATCGTTGGCCGCCGTGAAGGAAATCTTATCTTCCCCAACTGTCCATCCTTCAGGTGCCGTGCCGATGACCTCGATCTCGCCGCGTGCGTTCATGCGGAACTGCAGCGGATCCATGCTTATGTAGCCATCAGGAGGCGTCAGCTCGGTGAGCGTGTACTCCACACCGCCCATAAGACCCGGCTCGATATGGATCGTGCCGTCTTCGCCTGTGGTGTAGTCATGAACCGTGTTGCTATCCATACACATGCCGGCCAAGCGGAACTGGGCTCCCTCGAGCTTGAGATCACCATTGTTCGAGCTCACCTTGACCAGCTCGATGGCCAGATGGTTGTTGGTGGCTATAAATGAGAACTGATCGTCTGCCTGACCGTCCTCATTGAGGTCAAGCCGTGCCCAACCAGTAGGCAGGGCAGAATCTCCACCGACCACCTCAAGACTTCCATTGTCCTTCACGGTCACCTGGAACGTTCCGTCAGCAGGATCGTAACCTGTAGGTGCAGTGCTCTCGTAAATCTCGTAAGTTCCGCCCACGACGAGCTGTCCGGTGAGCACCGCATGCCCTGTGCTATCTGACTCGATAGTCACCGAATCTGTCGACCCGTTGGCAAACGTCGAGTCAGCAACTGGAGTGATTCGGAACACGGCACCCTCAAGAGCCTCGCCCACTTCGTTCTGCTTGTTGAGCTCGAGCGAGGTTTGCGCGTTCTGTACCGTCACGCTCGTCGCCATGTTCGGCGTGGTGCGTCCGATAATGAACTCGCTGCTCGTGATGTCGCCATCGGCGTTGTCAGGCAGATATCCCGGCGCCGTTGCCGTTTCCACAAAGCGATATGTGTTCCAGGTAAGGCCCGTCACAACCAAGACGCCGCGCTTCTCGTCGCCCGCATCCGTCGCCGTTGCTGTCAGACCATCTTTGTCCCACGTAAGCTCGTATTTATTCGCCGTCTCAAGGCAAGGTACCACCGTTGACCACGAACCATCCTCGGTCTTCATCTGCAAGTCGAACGTCGCGTCGATGGCAGTGTTATTGCCGCGCTTGTTGAGCGTAACCTGCCCCTCGGAGCGAACGTTAGGGATCCCCGTGCCGTCGGTATAAGTTCCTTCGCCACTCGTCACCTTGAAGTCGATACCCGCGCCATCCGAAACGCTCTTGATATCGAACGTCTGGTCGTCGTCCTCGTTACCTATGGTGAACGACGCGCCAAAACCGCTGTTGGCATAGCCCGCATTGGACTGCTCGGTAAGGACGTAGCCTGCCCTTCTCGAGGTTCTCAAGCTTGAGCTCGCCACCAGCGCCCGTGGTCACCGTGCGGCTCGATGCCGTGGTAGAGCCTTCAGGCGTATAGGACAACGTGAAGTTGATTCCTTCGATACCCGCATTATCAGCCGTGTCGTACTTGTGCAGAATCACCGTGGCGTTGAACTTCTCGTTCTCCATGGTGCCGCTGACCACCTGCCCGGTGTAGTCGTAGTGATTGTCCTGCGTGATGGTGAGCGTGGGCCTCTTTGCTGCATCACCACTCGGCAGAACGGCGCCCGGCGTGGTGGAGGTCTCGACGAAGTAGTACCTGCCCTCAGGCAGACCATCCCTCAGCTGACCGTACTTGTTATCGTACGCATCGGCGAACTCTTCTGTAACCTCTACATCGCTGTTCACCGTCGTGACAACGCCCTGCGCGTTGCTCGTAAGCCCCTCGGCTACGAGCTGGTCAGCTGTACCGTTTTCACCCTGACGATACAAGCTGAACGTAGCACCCTGAAGTGCCTTGCGGTTGTCGCCGTCCGCGGTACCGTCATCCGACACGTACTTGGTCAGCTGCAAGTGACCACGCAGAACTGGATCTTCGGCAGTCAGGAGAATGGTGTGCACGCCGTTCTCTGTCTTGACGACCACGTCCTGCACATTCGTGGTGGTGTCCTCGCCGTCATGGCTTGAACCTTCGAACGTGGCGGTGCCGTCTGCATTGATCTGGAAGTCGACTTCAGGCGCGATGGCATAGCCATCGGGCGCATCGCCGGTCTCTACGAGCGTGTAGTCGCCCGCCTTGAGCCCTACGATGAGGTTGTCAGTGCGGTGGATGGCACTGGCTGTATTGGCAGGGCTAGTCGTGCCGTTCGCCCAGGTATAGGTGTTATATGTCTTGCCATCCGCGCCGTTGGTCCACACCGCATAGGTGGTGGTGCCGTCACGAGACTGAATGGAAAGCTCGATGTTGGCAAGCGATTCGCCCTGCCCCCAGTTGCTTATCTTGTCGAGCGAGAGCTTGGTTGCCGTATTGGTGATGACCTCGTTTGTCTGCAGGTCGTCACCATCTGCACTGCCGCTTTCCTGAATCACCGTACCGGAGCCGCCGTGAGATGAACTGGACTGGTTGTCACCCACTCCATACACAGGATAGAAGCCATCCGTATTGCCCGAACCAGCAGACTCAACGGCCCAGTAGACGTAATCCTGGTCATTCGCATTCGCGGCAGGCAAGTCACTGTAGGTAAACGTCCATGTGCCATTGCCCTTATCAGTCCACGTGGGCTGGGGCGCTGGGTTGCCGTTCTTCAGCACACGCTCTGCCTGCCCAAGACCGCTGCTGGCGTTCTTGGCAGCGCGCCAGAGCGTCATCTCCGGAAGGTCGTTCAGGTCGAGCTGCGGCGTCAAACCGCTGCCGAACTCCTCCCACTGCTTGGTGCCGGTGAGGTCGACCGTGCGCAGATTATTGGTGAACGATTGCGCACTCGAAACGTCACCAGTACCCGCAGTCGTCGAGACCACATAGTAGCGGTGGGCGGTATCAGTGTCTGCAACTTGAGTTGCACCAGGAACGTCGTAGCCGCCGGGCACCTGTTCAACCACACGATACTGGTATTCTTTGCTACTCGTATCATACTGAGGCAGGTAGTCCCAGGTCGCGGTCGCAGAATCTCCCGTTCCAGTAATAGTCCGGCTTACTACCCCGTTTTGCGTAGCACTGCCATCAGGGTCCGCGCCAGAGCCATCAGCAACAACCCACTGCCAATTGGTTCCATCTGTCGAGCGCTGCAAGAAATATGTTACCGACCACTCATTAGAGCCCTCGCCGTCGGGGCGAGTGTCCCAGGCGTTTTCCTGGTCGTCCCAGGTCTTGGTGGCAGAAATTGCCATATCTTGCAACGTATTAGACACCGTGGTTGTCCAGCCGTTTTGGGCGCTACCATCCCAATTATCCTGTGCCGGCTGATAGGGTATTACTGTATCGTATACACCGTCATCAGTATCCCCTGTGTCGTTATTGACAGAACTCGAAATATCCTGATCGCCAATCGCAACCTCTACAACGCGATACTCGATCTCATTCAATTCACTGTCCGTCGTCAGGCGTGCAAGCACCGGCAGATGATTCCAGAAACCACGCCAATTCGAGGTATCTGAAAGAACGAGTCGCGTACTCTCGTTAGTTAGCCCATTTTCTGCAAGATCAGCTTCAGTAGCAAACCGAGACCACACCGTGTAAGCGTTATCCCACTCGCTCCAAGTGCTACCATCTTGCTGCTTATACCTTGCCTGGAGTTGCATGGTCACGCTGCTGGGACGCAATCCGTACGGATCGCCCCCATCGTTCCAATTTTTGATTACGGTCGCACGTCCGCTTAATGCATTTTCCAGTCTAAATTCATCGTTCGTACCCGCTGTCGCAGAAGAAGTTCCCGTCACGATAAGGTAATACTGATCCGCATCATTCGGCAATGTTTCGCTAACGGTATACTCCCATACTTGGCCGTTAGGAGCCCACTGCTCAATATTAGAAAGCGTGAAAATCCAATCGCCTGTTTCGTTCTTTTGGGTCCAATTCAAATAATTGGAGCTAGCCGAATTGGTTGATTGCGTCGTTATTTTTTCAGTTATGTCCCCTGCTGTTCTTTCAAATGTTAGGTTAAGTGGCGCTTCAGGACGAACCGAGAAGATATTGTTGCTGTCATACCAGACCTTTCTTCCAGACAAATTGACTGATCCAGGTGCATAGGTGTTCGCAAACGTTACATCAACATTGATATCATCAGCAATCACCGAATTGTCCGCGTTACCAAGATCAGTCGATCGCATGGCAACGCCACCGGTTTGCACTACGTTGCCGCTAGCATCCACCAGATTGCCCGCTACAAGTTGAGTGTCATGCGCATCCCTAATATCCGCAGCTGCAACCGTTGTCGTATATCCGTTTATGGTGTGTTCGGTGACAAAATAAACCCAACGACTACCATCTGGCGCATAGATATCAAGATCTTCAAAGGTATATGATGCAGAATTATTACCGCCGTCACCGCCTGCCGCAAACTCAGAAGCGCTGATGGTATGCGAAGCCACTAACTCAACAGGACTTTGAGCATCTTCAACACCTTCGTAGCCCTGATAGTAGCGGTACACCTCAAACGTTACATCAGGATACGCATCACCCTGATCGCGGCCATCAAAAAGCTTCTTTACGGTAAGATTGCCAGTCTCGTTTCCTCCATAGATGTTACGCAGCAGGAAAGAGCCCGTTTCACCATGTTCAATCACATACACTGCACCAGTAAGGTCAGTACTCGAGTTGCCGTCACGCACCTCGCTCAGATTAACACCTTGAATATCATTCGCAGTAAAACCACCCGACTGATCAAGTAATCCCCAGACCACTTCGAGTGCGCGATACTCATAACGATTACCCTCGTCATCAAAACGCGGGAGCGCATTGCCGTCGTCGCCGGTCGCAATGGTGTAGGAGTACTGATTGTTCGCATCCATCACGAGCTGATCAGTCGAGGCAACAGTACCCGAAACCTTCCACGTTCCATCGGAATTTTGCGTAGCATATGCTTCAGGCCATGTATCGTCGCTCGCTAACTTCTGCTGCAGGTAAATCGTTACCGCAGGCAAATCGTTCTGTGAGACGTTGCCGGGGATGTTTTCCCAGAGCTTGGTGCCCTGCGCCACTAAGTCGGCATCAAGGCGATTTACAAAGGTGCCATCTTCACGAATAGCCCAACCAGTACCGTTCTGCTGCGGATCATTACCCTCGGCGCCTTGATCGATCTTGACCGCATCATCCGCACTTTCGATTACGGCTGAGCCACCATTTGTATCGCCTGCTTCCTGATCAGATGCATTGATGCTGCCATAATCAAATTGGACATCACCGTAGCCAAGTGAGGTTCCATCTGCAGACATAGTTTCAGATGCATAATATACGTACTCAGCACCCTGGCTATCATACTTACTCAAGCCAGAAATAGTTACCATCTGCTCGTTAGCTGCATCGATCTCTTCTGCGATAGCAGACCAACTAAAGTGAATATAACCAGGTACTGCTTCAGGAGTAGTCTGATTAGCGCTCATTCGATACAGCGTTAAATAAATATCGGGACGTTGATTAAGCTCTTGACTTACATAATTGTCATGCCACTGCTTATAGAACACGACATCACGTGTGCCAGAACGGCTATTAGAATACTCAATAGTCTGATGATCTTGGAAGTGACGCATACCTTCTTCGACTACATATTCACCCACTGTTTCGGTGCTGTTATAGTCGCCGCTGTCCTCTGTCCATGATTCGTTAACGCTGTAATGAACGTTCATACCATTCGCGTCATATTTTGGCATTCCGGAAAATTCATAGGAAGAAGTGCTCTTTGTGGTATCTATTTCAATACGCGCATTGCCCCGCTCCGCAGGCTCGCCATTAGCATTTACGATAGTGGCCCTAACAGGATTGCCTTCATCATCAGTTATTGTCACAGGCAAGGTATTAGCGCTAACAGAAACTTGCAAATTACCATCAGTATCAAGCGAAAATGCTTCTGGATATTCATCGCAAGAAAGCGTCAACACCGCACCAGGACGTATTCCGTCCGGATCGTTACCTAATGCATCGTTCCATGTTTTATCAATAGTAAGGTCAAACAAACCAAGGCGACGGTTAGTTACCTCACAAGAATCCAAGGTATCGTTTTCAGTAGAACGCACTTCATATACGTGCTCAGGCGTTGCGACACGACGATTTTCGGGGTTAGTCCATCCCGCATTAACCCAGGATTCATCAGCGTAATCTGGATTTTGCGCCACTTCTTCTCTGGTCAAGGCGTTGTAAACCGTATCGTCAGACATATCGTCAGGCGTGCCATTATCACTTGCCACTAAACCAACTTCAACCGCTGTAAAGTCCTGATAGGAAAGTCCACCAATTGGAATATCAACTTCAGCAAACCACAAATCGCTCTCAGTAAGGTCTACCGTTGCAACAACCTGTCCTGCCTGATATTCCGTCACATAACTACCATCAGGATTTTCACCCTGAGAATGCATATCATGATTTGCCACTAAATTAACACGTACCGTATAGCGATGTTCGGCATCGTCGCCATCAATCCAACTTTTCGTTACACGAATTTCCGACCCTTCACCTTCGGGGAAATAGTTATCGATCCGCGTTGTACGGGTTTCGGGATCATAGGTACGCTCAGTTGTCCAACCCTCTTTAGAAGTTTCGAGCACAAGATAGGTATAACGCTTTCCTTCAGGGGGAGTATTTAGGAAGCCCTTCAAAATCAATATGATAAGACCTTGTCTCTTGCCAAGTAGCGCCACTTAAATTGTCTATGGCAGTAGAATTACTGTCGGTAACACCGTCCATAGTATACGTGCCAATGAGTTGCCCATCCTGATATAACTCGACTGTTGCGTTTCCGTCAGAATAGTCAGGAGAGGGCGCGATCTGCGCCAAGCTTCCGTCGGCTTGCTCCCAGTATTTATCTACATGTTGATCGGTTACATTTTCAAAAGTGTTTTCAATGGTGGTGGAATAACTTCCATCATCATTTTTCTCTGTCGTGGGTGTAGAAGTAAAAGCTAATTCTTCAGTACCACCCTCAGAGTTGGTGACTTCTATCGTAAACGATGCAGTTCCGTCTGCATTTGCGATGAAACCGGTATCTTGATCACCGAACGAAACACCCGTTTCAATCCATCGGTATTCCAATTCGTTGCCGTGAGAATCATATTTCGGGAAACTTTGTTCCACCGTTTTAGTAAGTGTTTCCGCATTCCAATTAGAAAGGGTCTGCGTTCCTTCTTCTGTTACATTGGTCCAATCATCGCCATCTAATGGATTGACCGTGCGACTTTGAGCCTGGAACGTGCAAACCACATCCTGCAAGCTATCTTGGAATGCCGCAATAGACCAAGTCTTAGTTATTTGAGTTTCGGTAGTGCCCGTAATTCGGTTTGAAAGCGTGCCGCCATTGTAGACAAAATGATCATTAGCAGGGCGACTTTCACGACTTACCTTAATCCATCCATCTCCCGATTCATTTTCGTAACGCGGAAGCGTATCACTTACACTTCCGTCTTCCTGCACCGTACCAAACACCTGCTCATAACCCGAGATTGCATCCTCGCGCATGCAATAGATATAGGGGTAGCCATCCGGATCATATTTGGGAAGCGAATTAATAAGCGCTGAACCATACTCGCTAACAAGCAGTTGGTAAAAATCGATATTGCCACTACCCGCTGGCACTTCAAGGGAAATAAAACCCGTAGCATTAGTCGCTGGCACATCAGGGTTTTCGTTCTGCAGTGATGCTATTGAGACCTGAGATGCGGTTTCAGGTGAACCTTGAGTGGAATAGCGCCACAGCGTGTAGGTAACAGCAGGACGATTTGCAGTGGCACCGTTATCTAGCCAAACTTTTGTACCTGTAAACGTGGTAGTACCTGCATGCCGCAAAGTCATAGTGCCGCCATCATAGACCGCCTCGGCTGCACTACCATGGCTTGGTGAGGCTGAATTATCGTAACTTGCTTGGTAATAATCCTCACCAGAATCGGGACCCTTATATTCTACGTAATAGACAATAGGGTAGCCATGTTCATCATATTGAGGAACAGTTCCCGTGATGGTGCAACCCCCAGTAGTATCGGTAATGGTTAACCATTCATCTACTACTGCGCCTGCTACGGTAATCCTGCCCGCTTCTTGACCATTGATTGTAGCGACAAACGCAAAGTGCTCCGGATGACCCTCAAACGTAGTTTTCAGGCCATTGTTGCCTATCTTTCCTACCACATTGAAAGAAATTTCAGTGGCCAGCATTTTGTACTGCATATTCCATTTCGAGCTGGAACCAGGCAGATAGTTATAACCATTCCCTTCATAAACATTATTGTCAGCAAGTCGCCAGGTAATAGACTGCCGCGCGGTTATCTTGGAATCGAATAGCTGCTCACCAGTCTGTTCGTCGTATACATAATCACCATTATCATCAAGACGAGGCGATTTCTCAGTTGTTAGCACCTCGCTTGGTAAGGATGCCGTAGTAACGTCATACGTGTTTACTGCTGACTGAGTTATTTGAATTAGATCCGAAGACTCAATACGAGCAACATCTGCATCGCTTAAGTGCAGATCGCTCTTCGCCTGATCAGTGACTCTTATATCTCCGTTAACTACTTCGACTAAATTATAAAAGGTGCCATTCAGGGAATACTGCGGTATATAACCCGCTTCAAGACTTTCGGGTGTAGGACGATTCCCATAATTGTTATCACACCAGATAGTTTGAGAAAAAATTTGAGTATTGAAAGGGCCTGCCGCTATCGTTGTTTCCGTTTCGGAAGAATCGTTGGATGCTTCATCCTGAGCAACAACTTCACCATCAGTAATACCGAGTGCGCCGCCAAGCATTCCTAAGGGGCTGTGCGCTTCATTCCAAGTATCCAAGACCGATTGATACGTAGGAAGCAAAAGCTTTACTTCGCGTTGCGTACCATCTTCTCCTGTCTGGGCAATCCAGAGCTGTTCAGACTCTTCCTCTCCTAATAAGCTAGAAGCGAGAGAGGCCTCTATGTCAACGTAGCCGCGCACCGTAACTGACGTATCTTCAGTAGCGGCAGCGTCAATGAAAGTAATTTTTAAAACGCCATCTTTTATTTCGGCATTTGCAATTTTTTCGGTTGTTTCGGTTCCATCAGCATTAAGGCGAAACACTTCAAGTGAAGCGTTTTCGAAAGACAAGAATGAAGGAAGGGTTGTCTCGATCCAGTCGTCCTTAAGCAAGCCGTCCTCTCCAGGAGTAAGCTCGAAGCTTACACGCAGTGTCGCAGGAATTTCAGCAGGTAACTGATTATTTTCCAGCGCGTCAATTTTGTCTGTTTCAACAGCTATTGAAGCGTCAAGCTTGGTGGTATCCAGCTGGGACTGCCAAGCCATAGGATCGCGTTGTTTTTCGGGCTCATCTGCAGATTCATCGGAAGCGGAATTGTCGTTTTGGGAGTTTTCTTCGGAATTATTTTCGCCATCGCTAGGGACACCAGGCAAACCACCTTGATCGTCCTGCCCCGAAGCGCCAGATCCCTCGTCGGATGTGCCCTGATCATTAGGTGAGTTTTGACCATCGGACCCATTTTGGGTGTCACCGCTTTGGGTGTTATCATCTGATGGATCTACTGCAGTTGAGGGATACCCCCCCGTCAGCGTTTTCTGGGCTTGAGGATTCCCCACCAGAAGAGCCACTGCTTGTGGCGGCTGAACTATCTGACGTGCTTCCTCCAGACGAATTAGAGCTATCGTCTGAATATTCACTTACCTGAGTAGTTCCATTTGAATCCAAAGGCTCTGCTGAAGCCTGGCTTTCATACGTAAACGCAGTAATAGGTAGCATGGTAAATACCAAAAGTACTGCCATGATTACGTTAAACACTTTATTGCGAGCATCTACTAAAGCTTCTGCCTGAATATAAGGCTGGCTATGCCGCCGTCTGCTAAACGACTTCATGATGGGCCCCTTCCAAAACAACACTCCGACAACGCCCCGAAACAACACTCAAAAGGCGTCTCTATTAAGCGTCTGCACAAAGCGACGCAATGTCGTATTCAAAAACAAGGAGGCTTTGTACCCACCCCCTATAAATCCCAAAAGACGTTCTACGAATTTGCTAAAGGTCATTCGGGAAATTGGGTAGCGACCCCCCCTCCTGAAAGGTTCTTTTTCAATCCTCCGCAGTTAACATTGTTTTAGGGATTAAGTAACGATAAGAACGTTTCAGGATATAAGTGAGAATTGCATATTTCATGCTACCACGAGTATTAATGCCTGTTCAACCGATTAGAACATGTTTTATGTAAAATGCTAGTATTTTTATAGCATTTCCACAATTCTAGCATATTTGTAACGAGAATTATCTTTTATGTAACCATCGCTAGTAGCTCTCAGATTTCCGATAAGAATAAGTAGTTCAGAGAGTCGGTTTTTAGGGCAAATCAATTTTTTGGGAAGGGTATAACTAAAGATCAAATCAAGAATGGTCGGCTCCAAAGTAATTGATGCGGAAGATACATCAAAGAGCCCTACTAAAAGTCAGGTCAAGAGCGGTATGCTAATTTTGATGAAGAGCCGCATGCTACCCTCCATCAAAAGCAGACGCTAATTTCAATCAGAGCCCGCATCAGAAGACGCGCCAAGAGACGCATACTGTCTTTATCATTTGGACCAAAATGTTGCGAGAATTCATATAAAATGAGGGACAGCTATCGCTTGAAACGTAGTACTTAAGATGTCGCATTAGAGCACAACACTTGAGACGGGTTAGTTAAATGGAACAGTCTTCAAATACTCAACCAGATTCGACGCAGAAACCAACTAAGGGCCCTCGTTTTCGCATTCGCGGCTCTTTCATTGGAGTACTTGCAGGGGCTCTTATTATAATAGCTCTTATGGTTAATTCTTGCGTATTCTCTTCTCAAGTAGGCACTTTGTCAGTGCAGGTCAACACCGCAAATAGCTCTCTTACCCAAGTTGAAGTAGGAGTTTACAAAGGCATTGCTTCAGAAGTTCTCACCGACGACAATCCCAACAACGATCCCGAGGCATTCTGCACAGCCACCGTTGATGTCAATACCGTTTATGCTCTCACCGACGTGACTGAACAGGGAACCTATACGCTTATGGTGAAGCCGGTGTCAACTAACTCGGATGGGGCAACCAATTCTGCTGGTTCTTCAGATAACGAAGCCGCATCGGCGGATGAGAATGCTCAGGCTTCCAACACGGCTACTGAATTCCAATCGCCAAAACCTCAAATTGTCACTTTAGAAGATCAGGACACCATCGCTACTTTCAATTTGGAGTAGCCCCGGGAATTAAGAAAGGGTTTTTACCTCGGGCAAATCTGGACGTTGACGAACCTTTCCAAACACTATTTCGTCTGCAAAATCGAATACTTTCTTCGTGATGTCATCTGCCTTGATAAGAGGATCGCCATGCATGGCACTGGGAAGCAAATCCCGTTACACAAAACGCCAGCGATTCGAAACCGCATTCGCACCCAATTCGAAATGAAGCTTTGCGATTCCTAGATCAACCTTACCACACGAGATTGTTGGCAACGCATTAGCTCGAACAAGGGCAATTCCCTGATTGTCTGTACCCTGTAAATCAAAGCGAAATCTCTGCTGATTCATTGCGGTAGGAGCAAGAAGTGCCGCATCTATACCCGCTTTAAACCAGTCGGGCATTTCTCCTTCTGAAGGAATGCGGCTAACCTTTTCTGCTGTTTTTATTTTGTGAGCTACGCCCTGCATTTTGCCGTAGCCAATCGCAATACATAACACGAATTTTTCCCCTGGTGCGATTTGAGCTGCACTGTTTTTCTTTTTGTAAGTCAGTGCAACCCAGCACGTATTAAGTCCAAGCGATTGCGCCAACAACACCAATCTATTAATGATGAACTCTATGCGTTTTCTCTAATAGCTTTCACGAGAAATTCAGTCGCACCAACCCCTGCGCTTTTATCGTAATATTCCACGAAGCGCGGGTCTGACAGATATCCCTCAGCCAATCCTCGATAAGCCTCTTTGTTGTATCGTTCTCCCCAGTGAAGACGAATCCATTTCTGATGCATGCGCACCAACTCTTGGGCTTCTTCGCTTGAAGTATCTCTGGTTGCCATGGCTTGGCACAGCTGTTCTTTGATTGATTCTTCGAGCATTGTTTTTGTATCCCATTCTTCGTGCGACATATTCAGTAAACGTGCAGTGGATGCTTCGATCGCATCTACTCCATAGCGCTCGCGCGCTTCTTCCCCATAGGTTTCTTCAAATTCTTCTATTTCATGCGCCTTTATCTGCTCAAAGGCTTCCTGTTCGTTCATTGTTTCTATCCTTTCAGTTGCCTCAATCGCCGCTTCAGTCAACCTGATTGCTTCTTGCAGAGAGTCCTGCTGTTGACGTAAGTGCGAAAGATGCTTCACAAGAGAACTGTGCAAATTGACTTCAGAGCCACCATAGATCTCTTTGATGACCGATAAAGGCAACCCGCAGGAACGCATCGATATAATTTGAGCAAGTTTTTTAGCATCGCGAGAGCTATATCTTCGATATCCGTTTTTGTCGCGAGCAGACGCCAAAAGTCCCTGGTCTTCGTAATATCGCAAGGTACGAGTGGAAACTCCCGCCAATTTAGATAGTTGCCCAATGGTGTAAGACTCGTTCTTATAGACGCTTTTACAAAGCGCATTTTTCTCTTGTTCGTTCATTCTGACGTTTTCCTTTTTCGCTGCAGCTTACGTATTACAGCATGCACCATGACGCAACGTTAAGGTCAAGTAGAATTTAGAAATACAGACTAATTAGAGCTACCCGCAAAACAGATAGCCCTAGTTTCAACTATATTGCCAAGAACAAACAGCCTTATAACCTGCAATTGTTACGCTATAAACTATATTTCTAGCAAGCCTGTCAAAGAATTAAGTGACCCATCAAAGGAAACTCTACTCTTCGCTCCAATCATGACGCCCTCTGCCCCATTCCTTATTCAGGAAGGAATGTAGGGCAGCATATCCAATCCCAATGAGGGAAACTGAAACCAATAGTGCTGGTGAAATATAAAACAAAGGTGTCTTTTTCATGAGATATTCCTTAACAACAAATTTCGAATTAGAAATGAATAAATTTCTTACCTTCAGCAAGAGCTTTGATTACGTCGCACATTCGTGTCTGCATGACCCCAGAAGACCAGCCCTAAATTAAGCCTACAACAATTGCCATCTGCAATTTATTCGAGACCTCAACCATCGCCGTATTACGCTGAACGAACCTTGTGCGGTTACCAGGTAATTCCTCCAAGAAGAATCCCCATGTCCAAGCATATTCTTATGTGTCTTCGCATACTCAAAAGCGTTGATCGACCCTTAGAGGTTATAAGCGTAAATGACATATGCAAGAATGCAGGAATTTCGAGACAGACATTCTACAATCACTTCGAAAGCAAATACACGCTTCGATCATGGTGGTCGGAATACTGTGAGCAGTTTTCTCTTGATAGGATCGGAATAGATTTAAGCTGGGAGGAAGCTTCTATTCGCTATGCCCAATTAATGCTTTCGCCGGGTAATTTCATATTCAAATCTGCATCAAACAATAGAGCAGAATCAGAGCCCTACGAAAAAATTCTCGTCGAAAGAAGGGTCAATGCGCTCAGGAAAGCATGCTCCTATAGAAATGTTGAAATCGCTCCTGATCTCGAGTATGCCATGCATCATTACGCCCAAAGTTTTCGCTTATGCGGAAACGAAATAAGTGCAGCGGGAGAAAGTAGCTTTAAAGGAATCAATGAGATCAGTAGGTGCTTTACTTTGATCGTGCCCGCAAATCCAGCAACGATTACCCCATAGAGGAGCCCCGTTAAGTTCCCCCATCACCCTCGCTATGCTCCCTTCGTACGCTGCCGCCTAAATTACTTTCCGAATTAGATGCCCAAGATTAGACATCCGAGAAAAGCTTACTTGAATAGTTTCGAGAGCAACTAGCAATTACAACTCAATAACAAATTGCTGATAGTTCCGTCTTTGATGAAAAAGACGGCACAAAATGACTAGCAATCCTTCAATGCGATAAATAATTACATAATTACCTACGAAATGCTCCCGGTATCCACCAGATGACAAATAGAACTTCCTAGAAACAGAATGGATCATAGGATTCTCTGCTAAAAAACGAGTAGCGCCCTCTATAGAATCCACAAATTTTTTTAAACCTTTTTTCGATGCCGCGATCGCATAGTAAGCAACAAGCTCTTCGAAATCCTCTTGAAAGGCTTCAGTCTTGATAAGGCCCCAAGCCATATTGCTTCCTAACGCTTTCGAACATCTCACCTACTGGGCCTACTCGGCCTTCGGCTATGTCGTCTTCTGCTTTTTGAAGCTTGTGCTTAATAGAAACTATTTTGTTTTGAATCTCTTCATACTTATCAACCAGATCATTACCTTCGTACCCTTCAGCAACAAGCTGACGAAGGATTGTTACCGAATTGTCTTCATCATTAACTTTTAACGGCTGAAGTAAGAGACCATTTTCGGTCCAAGTACACAGAGCGTATTCATCAAAACCGCCTGCCTCGTAAAACTTTGAGGGAATGGTGATTTGACGTTTACTGGAAATTTTTACTGTTTGAGATTGATTTAACGCGGACACTCCCATTGCTTCTCCTTACCAAGCGCTTGGTGCTTGGTAATAGCATAGCAAAGCTCCTGAGCAGAATACTGTGCGCCCAACTCAAAAAGTTCACGCATTGATTACTTACTAGCCGTTTAGCGGATGGTTTATTGTTTCGGACGCTTCACGTCCTCAACAGATGGAAGCTATTAATCAAAAGATGCGCAGCCGTAAAGACTGCTAAATCCACCACTGCAGAAATCACTATGCCTAGCGCCGCAGTAACCGTCAGATAAACCTTCATAGCAAACGCCAGATTCGTCATTTAAGTAGCCGCTACATCTGCCACATTTTTAGCTTGTGTGCACTTTTGTGTTTGCAAATTGCGAGTTTTGCCACATTTTTAGCTTGCGTGTATAAAATTAATTTAAAAACAATTCTCAAATTCACGAATCTCTAAATGTCGCTTCGAACTCCATGAATTTATACAACATTTTCTACGTTAGTGTTTAGTTATAAATAAGATACTTCACATTTGTGGAATATTATTCCAAAAACGGTCAAACACAAACATACACACGAGCCTGAAATGTGTCAAAATCCAGGTTTATAGACCAACACTAAGACTTACAGGTCAAACAAACCGCTCCACACTCCCAAAACACTCCCCAATACGCAAAAAAGGCCAGCCGACAAGCGACTGACCTGCGAATTCGTGGAGCCAACGGCCGGACTCGAACCGGCGACCTACGCATTACGAATGCGCTGCTCTACCAACTGAGCCACGTTGGCATTGAATGCTGTCCTTAGGATAAAAATGAAACAAAGAATTCTATAATTCAAATAGACAACTTGTATCCAGTAATTCTATCGCTAAAGCGCCTGAAAATTATATACAAGTTAGCCACTTCACGCAATGGGTACTTTTGAAGACGCACAGCACTTCCTTACCCAAGAAGACTTCGTACGAGAGCTCCAAACAGCAAACCCTTCATCTGGAAATATCGTTGACTTCTCCTAGTTCGACACGAGCACTCGTTGCAATTGTTAGTATTTCCCCCTATCTTTTACCAAAACACGTAGCAAACTCTCAAAGTGCAACATAAAGGTGTGGCATGGAACTTCTTGAACTAATCTTGTTTTTACTTGTAGCCGTAGTGGCATCGAGTCTTCTTGATCAGGTTTTACACGGCGTTTCTCTTCCTTTAGTTCAAATCATTTTGGGTGTAATAGTCGCCCTTGTTATCCCGTTGCCCTCCTCCATTAATTTAGATGCCGAGCTTCTCTTAATCCTCTTCATTGCCCCCCTTCACTTCAATGAATCGCGACGAGTAGATTCGGGAGAACTCTATCAGAACCGCTTTGGCATAGCCTCCCTCGTAACGGGCCTGGTTCTACTAACCATGATTGCAATGGGCGCAACCTTAAATGCCCTAATCCCCGCTATTCCTCTTGCAGCTGCCCTTGCCTTTGGCGCAGCAATGGGATCAACCGATGCCGCTGCCGTTACCGCACTCGCCAAAGAAATGCGCTTCGGTCGTCGTCATGAAGCGCTCCTCAACGGCGAAGCACTCTTCAATGACGTCACAGGTACCATTGGTTTTCAATGCGCTATTGCCGTCGTTGTCTCTGGAGCGTTTTCACTTACTCACGCAGGAGAAGAATTCGCACTTGAACTTTTTGGCGGACTATTCGTCGGTGCTTTACTGGGATTTGCTTTCTGGGGGCTCACCAGCATGATGCGCCGCTATGGACTCGACAACCCCACCGTGCACGTAGTCCTTGAATTATTAACCCCCTTCATCATTTATCTCATCTGCGAGCAAATTCATGTAGGTGGCGTTATTGCGGTTGTTATGGCAGGCATGACTATTTCGCTTCTGCCCCATAAACGAACCATCGCTTCCTCTCGCCAACGCCTCCAGGCTTCAAGCGTATGGAAAACTCTCGAGTTCGTATTGAATGGCGTTATTTTTGTAGTGCTTGGCATTCAGCTCCCCAGCACATTCATTCCAGCAATACAAAGCGGCTCTGTCGATGCAGCCCTGCTCATCCTTGCCGTTTTTGCCCTTACGTTCGTATTGGAAGCTGTTCGCTTTTTCTGGATCCTGGGTATGGATCTGGTTCACACGCGTCGCAGCAGCAGGCCTCTGCGTATTTGCTTTTCAAAAAGAAATCTGAAGGGCACCTTAGGAATGGCTTTTGCCGGCCCCAAAGGAGGCGTTACCTTAGCACTTATTCTCACTATCCCGCTAACCGTAGCTTCAGGTGATGCGTTTCCTATGCGTACCGAACATTTTGCTTTTTAACCGCCGGCGTTATCGTATGCACTATGATTCTTGCTAACTTCGCAGTACGCAAACTAGTGCCCCTAAAGCCTCTCGAAAAACGCACCAAAGGCTATGCAGATGCGGAGATCGCCGTACTAACCCGCGTTATTGATGCTATTCAGGCAGATGCCCATCTCACTGGGTCAGTCACAGGGGAACAAGCACTGGAGGCCCTCGATAATCCAAACGACCAGAACTCGTCTTCATCGGCCGCCGTCAACACCTCTTTAGCCAACACTTCTTTAGAACACGTAGCCGAAAATCTCACAAAACGTCTCACCACTCCTGCAGAAGTGCCACTCAAAGATGCCGCTGCCACTCTTTTGGAAAGTTTGTCAGAAAACCTTTCAGGAGAAGCAATCAACCGACGCGAAGAAACCGTCAAAACGTCTACGGGCGACCTACCCGAGAATGAAGAAACCGCTGAAGTGCCTGCCGACAATCTTCCCGAAAGCGTCGATGAACCCGCCACCGCAGTAGTAATGAAGCGCTATGCCGACCGCATTCGCGAGCTTATTCCTCTTGCCAGCGACGAAGTTGCAGCGCAAGCGCGCGCTCTGGTTAAACGATGCGACGAACTCTATGACCAGGCTAATGCCTTTGCTGAAGAGCTTAGCAACATTTACGAAGATGACGATATCGATGTCGAAGGACTCCAAGCGCGTATGATGGCAGCTCAACGCGTTAATGAGGCAATTGACGATATCCAGGATGCTGCTTTATCTCGTGAACTTGAATTTATTAAGCTTGCCCAGCGCGCCGGAGAACTATCACCTGAACACGCTCGCGATTTGCGAAACGACGTTTACGTTCAGCGCATGGTAATCAATTAACATTGCCTGAGCTGCGCAATGAGGAGTACCCAAAGTACTCTCGTTCACAATCACGAAACACATCAAGCCTATGATCAGGGTACATGCTTGGATTTTGTCTACCTCTTAAGATCCTCCAAGCTGCAAACACTAGCCAATCCGATCTAGCAATCAATCCAGTGATAGGACCCTTATGGCAGCATTCGATCGTATTTCGTGTGGCATTCCTCAGCTTGATACTGTTTTCGACAACATCCGTTTAGGCGACAACGTGGTTTGGCAGCTATCATCACTTGAAGATTTTCCAACATTCGTCGAACCGTTTGTAGCACAGTGCCTCGCAGACAAACGTCCCATTATTTATATGCGTTTTGCCTCCCATGAGCCTCTGGTAAAACCGCAGCCAGGCGTTACTATTTATGAACTCAATCCTCATAAAGGATTTGAGGCATTCACGATTGAAGTTCGAGAACTTATCACCAAAGAAGGCCGCGAAGCCTGCTATGTATTTGATTGCTTAAGCGAATTGCAAGCTGCCTGGTCTGCTGATCTTATGATGGGCAACTTTTTTAGAGTAACGTGTCCCTACTTATTTGAACTTGATACGGTTGCTTACTTTCCTATTATTCGCGGCGGTCATTCGTTTCAAACCATCGCAAAAATTCGCGATACTACTCAAGTTTTAATTGACGTGTATTCTTCGCCCGAAAACGATCTGTATGTTCACCCGCTCAAGATGTGGAACCGCTATAGCGAAACCATGTTTTTAGCCCACCGCTATTCTCCGCAAACCAAAGAAGTTTTTACTTTGACCGATGGCATGGAAGCAAGCAAATTTTATGCCCTTGCAGGCGAGGAAGCTCAAGCGGCGCCTGATCGCAACACCGACAGTTGGGATCGATTTTTTGCGTCTGCTCAGTCGGACTTCAGGCAAGGAATTTTAACCGCTAACACCTGCACCAAAATGTGCAACATGATGATTACCAAAGATCCCAAAATGCGCGAAATGGTTAAGCGTTATTTTGAGCCAACCGATTATTTCGAAGTCCGCAATCATATGGTAGGAACCGGAATCATTGGCGGCAAAGCTTGCGGCATGCTTCTCGCGCGCAAAATGATTCAACTGCAACAGCCAGAGGTGTATAAGCACCTCGAACCGCACGATTCGTTCTATCTTGGTTCGGATGTGTTTTATTCCTATTTGGTTGCAAACGATCTGTGGACTATTCGCATAAAACAACGAAGTGAAGAGGGATTTATCGATGAAGCTCCTGCTCTGAAAGAGGGTTTGCTTAATGGGTCCTTTCCTGAGGACATACGCGAACGCTTTATGCGCATTTTGGATTATTACGGACAGGCTCCCATCATTGTGCGCTCCAGTAGCTTCTTAGAGGACGGTTTCGGTAACGCCTTTGCCGGAAAATACGATTCGGTTTTTTGCGCCAACATGGGATCGCTCGAAGAGCGACTTGACGCATTCGAATCGGCAGTACGCCTTGTCTACGCGTCCACTATGAATCCTTCCGCTCTTGAATACCGTCGTCGTAATGGGCTTGATCGTAAAGAAGAGCAGATGGCGCTTCTTGTTATGCGCGTAAGCGGATCGCATTACGGACATCGGTTGTTTATGCCAACAGCTGCAGGTGTTGGCTATTCCCATAGCACCTATCGCTGGTCTGATTCGCTTGACCCGAGCGCAGGGATGCTTCGTCTTGTTGCGGGGCTCGGTACAAAAGCCGTCGATCGAACTCAGTCAGACTACCCACGCATTATTAGCCTTGATAAGCCTTTGGCACAAACAAATCAAACTTGGGCAGATAAACATCGTTATTCTCAGCATAATGCCGATGTTCTCGATCTAGAAAAACGCACCATAACCGAATGCAACGTGCTCGATTTGGCTGATTTGTTTCCCCGCTTTGCCCAACAAGCCGTGTTCGAACACGATCGCGAAGCGGAGGGGAGACTGCGCGAACGAGGTCAGTTTCGTCCCGTTTTATTCGCTTCGTGTCAGGGGCTGGCTGAAAACCGCGAATTTACGACGCTAATGGCGAATATGCTTTCGACCTTGGAGCGCTGTTACGAACATCCCGTCGATATTGAATACACCGTAAATGTTGGCAAGGACAACGAGTTTGTTGTTAATCTTCTGCAATGCCGACCGCTTCACCTGTTGCAATCTGGAAAGCGTATTGATTTACCAAAGCTGCTCCAAGAAGATACGTATTTCAGCATTAAGCAGTGCGCGATGGGAAAATCGCGTGTTACCCCCATCGATGTCGTAGTAGTAGTTGATCCCTTTCATTATTATCAGTGTCCCCACATCGAAAAGCCTACGGCAGCACGTCTCATTGGAATGGTTAACGAGCATTTTCGCAATACGGGCAAAAATTGTTTGCTGCTGGTACCGGGGCGTATTGGCACTTCCTCTCCTGAGCTTGGCGTGCCTGTCGCCTTCGCCGACGTAAGTAATCTTATGGGCATATGCGAAGTTGCTTCTTCGGAAGCTGGTTATTCGCCCGAGCTTTCCTATGGCAGCCATTTGTTCCAAGACCTGGTAGAGGCAGATATCTACTACGGAGCCTTGCTAGAAGATCGTTCACACGTGTACTACAACCCTCATTTTGTTGAACGTTTTATCGATATCACAGCAGAAGTACTGCCATCGACCGTAACGCCATCGGCGGGAATGGCATCGGTCGCAACGCCGTCGGCGGCGATGGCGTCCACTGCAACACCATCGGCGACACAGCAATCCGCAAAAGCTTCTTCTCAATTTGGAAAATCTGCCTCATATGAAAAGACTACAACGTTAGTACAAGTATTTGATACAAGCAATTCCTCGCTCACTTTATGGCATGATTTGCGCACCAATACCAGTATTTGCGGATTGCAGAAAAGTGTCTGTGAATAACAGAGAAGAATTTTGCAAGCTCAGGCCATGATTGATTTAGTTGTGGAGTGCAGAAAAGCCTCCATGAATAACAAGTGGGAATAGGAAATTTGGTAGTTATTGGAGTATTTAGATATTTTTATCTATTTTTTACCCCTATAACTTAATAATTTGATATGTATGACTTAGCATGCGCCTTTAGAGAAACATCAGCGAACGCGATAAGGCTTCTTGCCCCAATACACTTTCGCAAAATGGCGCTTTGGCAGCTGAATTTTTCCCACCATATCAAGCGTAGTCGTAGCAATATCGCGTGCCGCATGGGGACGTCGCAAAGATTCGCCACCAGAAAGCATAGTTTCAAGCCGCTCGGGATTCGAGTGAATTTGATCAAGTTCGGTGAGGAGCTCTTCGGAAGTCTCCGCCTTTACCGCAGCACCAGCCGCAGTTACGGTAAGCGTATTAGCGCGCTCTTGCCCATAAGATTTACCCACCAAAATAAGTGGCAAGCGAGCACATAGACATTCTGTAGTTGCTAAGCCACCCGACTTAGCAATGATCATATCGCTTGCCTCCATAAGCCCTGGGATATCTTCCACATAGTTAAACACCGTAGCGTTAGTGATGTTTCGTTCAGTGAAAAATTCTCGCAACTTATCGGCGTATTCCTTATCCGCTCCTGCAAGAATCGCAAAGTGCATTTTGGAAAAATCAGACAGGCAAGGCAGGATTCTATTTACGATTTCTCGAAAAGGAATATACGGTTGAGATAAACGAGCACCCGCCATGACAATGACGTTAATTTTGTCATGGGGTAAACCGAATTTATCTAAGACAGCATCTCTATCGCATGGTTCTGAAAAGCCCTTACGAACCGGAATGCCCGTCACTTTTATATGACTATCAGGCACTTTTCTTGGCTTGAGCTCTTTTACCATTTCGTCATCTGCGCAACAAAAGAGATCGCAATCGAGATGAGGCCATAAACCTTCCGCGCCGTAGTCGGTCGGCACACACACCATGGGGAACGCTTGTCGAGTTATCATGCGAGCCGCTACGGCAGCATTCGCAGCTACGATATGGGTTGCAATAATCGCAATTGGCCTGCGCTTTTCTACCAGTTTGGTGAAAGGCTTGAACATGCACGGCGACCAGCCCCATCCGCCTGCCCAGAGAAGGCGGCCTGTAAATACATGATGCCAGGTGAAGTCATAAAGCGAATTGAAGACCACCGTTACATTGGCGGTTTTGTCGCCATCGAACTTCACATACCCGTAGTCCAAAATATCCAATACCGCAATTTCAGTATCGGCAGGAAGATTAGGATGTTTTCCACAAAGATCTTCGAGAGCCTGAGAAACAGCTTGAGCAGCGCTCCGATGGCCAGATCCAACAGAAGCATGCACGACAATTACGAGAGGACGCGTAGAATTTTCATCACATGTCGTGGTTATCATCGCGCCTCCCTTCAATTAACGCCTTAGGTGCTTTAGTTCTAACTTTCACATACTGCACTGCGCGCGTAATGCTTACTGCAATGCACGCGTGATGCTTACTGCGCTGCACACGCAACGCTTACTGCAACACACGCGTGATTATCTAGTCTACCTTAGTTTATCGCACCCGTTACCAGCCACAACAAAAGCCACGATCTTGCTACATATGCTTCTTATAAGGGAACATATTTTTTCGACTAGCGGTTATTGTTGTAATCAGGCCTGCTCGCAGGAAATGACTTATGCGCAGGAAGAGACTTACTCACAACTATATCTTGAACCTGCAACTACAGAGTTAAACACCGTTGACCCATAACCCTAACTACATTCTGAGCTGAAATAAAAACCTTCAGTCGGGCAAAAATCTCCATCGGATCAAGAATCTTCAGTCGGTCAAGAAAATAGCAACCATAAGACAAAACCGCCCTGCTTGAATGCAGGGCGGTTTATTGTAAGTCAATTCAATGCAGATATGTAAGTTTGCACTAATTAGCAATCCTAATGGTTAACCCTAATGATCAATCCTGATGGTTAAACCTGATGCTTAAACCCGATAGTTGATCCTGACGATTAACCCTGATGAATACTAGTTGCAAATCTTTCCAGGATTCAAGATCATGTTCGGGTCAAACACTTGCTTAATGCCTGCCATCAAGCCAATCGCCGTATCACCAACGGACTCACGCAGGTATTCTTTCTTTGCATGACCAATGCCGTGCTCACCAGAAACCTGACCACGAAGTTCAGTACATTTCTCGTACGCTGCCTTCATAACCTTTGCGCTGCGCTCCAAGAAAACTGCTTCATCCATGTCATTAGCACAGCAGTAAATATGCAAATTGCCATCGCCTGCATGGCCAAATGAGCGAATGCGAACTTCGTACTTATCGCCAATTTCATGAGCATATTCCAAGAATGTTGGAATCTTATCAACTGGAACAACCACGTCCATTTCGTCAATAAGATCAGTTTCCGCTTCGATAACGGTCAAAAATGCACTACGTGCCTCCCAAACCGCACGCTTGTCAGCAGGATGGCTCAATACCAAGGTGTCGTATGCACCAATTTCGTCACCAATCTCTGCCAAGGTTTCTGCGCGCTGGAAAATTTCATCCTGATCGTTGCCATCAAGCGTAACCAGAATATAGGCGCCCGCTTCCTTGCCGTCGATCACGGTAGGAATAATCTTATTGCCGGTGTAGTTTGCCGAGGAATCCACGATGTCGCGTTCCATGAACTCAATTGACTGAGGGCTAAGACCAGCAAGTTTAATCTTTGGCACTGCAGAAATTGCTGCATCGATATCAGCGAAGGGCAAGATGAAGCTGATATCTTCCTTGGGATTAGGAATGAGCTTCAAGGTGAGCTCAGTAATTACACCCAACGTACCCTCGGAACCAATCATCAGATGGAGCAAGCTGTATCCGGAGCTTGTCTTAGTAACCGAACGACCAAGTTCCAAAATCTGGCCATTTGGCAAAACAACCGTCATTGCCAGTACGTAATCACGCGTGGTGCCATACTTTACTGCACGCATACCACCGGCATTGGTGCTCACGTTGCCACCCAAAGAACCCGTCTTCTCGCCAGGATCAGGGGGATACATCAAATCATGCTCGAGAGCATCTGCAGCTAAATCGCACAGACGAACACCAGGCTGTACATGAACAAGCAGGTTGTTCATGTCGTAGTACAGAATTCTATCCATGCGCATGGTGCACAATACCACGCCACCAAACAGGGGTGTTGCGCCACCAACCAAACCGGTGCCAGCGCCTCGTACCGTAACAGGGATCTTGTTGTCATTGCACAGCATCATAATTGCAGCAACTTCAGCCGTGCTTGCAGGCAAGCACACCGCTTCGGGCATTTGCTCGCCATAAATAGGCATTTCGTCATGCGAATAGTCAGCACTGATATCGTCGCCGACATAGCAGTTTGCCTCGCCTACTATTCCTTTAAGTTCCTCGATAAGTTCTGGAGTGAGCTTGTTGTACTCAGCCATCGCAACCTTCCAAATAAAACGAAGTACTTCAATTAATCAAGGGGATCAATTCAAAAAGCTGATATGCGATCCCCACCAAAGATTGATCTTATCGTAGGGAAAAAATGATATATTCCCTGTCTAGGTGAAACTCACCGATCAGCGGACAAACGGCACAGCAAGTATGGAGGGCTCATTAAGAGTAGGACTCATCGTGATGTCCACTTCCCTGCCGATTTTGCTGATGTTCGCCACGATAGTTAGAGCCATCATGATTAGTGGCACTCTGACTTGTCTTGCCTTGAGCTGCCGTGCTTTCGTCCGTTGCGCTTTGATTCGATGCACCCTGACTTGCCGCACCTTGATCTATCGCTACACCTTCTCGGGCCGCAAAGGCACGCAATTCCGACATGGTCATATGAGCTACATCATCCGCTGAGATATCCACTCCCGCGTCTACAAGAGAACGCCAGGCTAAATACTTCCCCATACCAAGACCCGCTTTGTGCGCCTCGTGATGTTCGGTAGAAGTAGCACGAGAACAGTACACACCTTGCCCTGCCGATGAGAAGCAACGTTGGCTTGCTTCCTCAAGGTTTGAACATCTGCTATCGTCGTCGCACATAACCGTAACTGCAACTGCGGCATTCGCAGTTAAATAACCTTTATTCGTCAGCGAATCATTGAGTGACGCTAGCGCCTCTTCGTATGTCATTCCTACAACATTTATTTCTGAAAGAATATCTTGCCCGTCAGCGTTATCTCCCTCTGCGCTCACCACGCGATCAAAGTAATTCACGCCCAGTTCTATCGAGGGATTAATATCGATCCCCACATACGCTACGGGAGTCTGGTAAACATAAGCACCGCCACCAATCCCGAGAGCTATCAATACTGCACATGCCGCTAGGGCGATTTTTGCCCGAAGAGAAGTTATCACGCGGATCTTTTTCTTAGTCGGAATGCTCGCGTCATCAGCGACGTCAACTTGCCCATCTGCCGCATCAGCCTGATCAACAACACCATCAGTTTGCCTCATGCGCTGAGCTTCTATCATCTCAACGGTGCGCATCTTCAATTGTTTCGGCGCATGAACCTTGTCGAAAGCACCGCTCAAAGCATCACGCAATTGCCTATCGGATTCGCTCATCGCAGTGCCTCCCGTAATAGTTTCTTGCCACGCGAAATCCAGGAATAAACCGTGCCTTCGGGCTCACCGGTCATCACTGCAATCTCTTTAGCGGTATAGCCTTCATAAAGTGAGAGATATAACTCTGTTTTTGGTGGATCGCCTAAAGAATTAAGCGCATCGAGAATTTCTCGCAAGCCAAACAACGATTGTTCCACCGATGACTCAGATAACCTCAAAGCGACTTCGTCCGAAGCTCCGCCTGTAGAAATGTTCTCCGCACCCCTCAATGAAGCTTCCTCCATACCCCTTGCTGAAGCTTCCCCTACAAAAGCACCTTTTACATGATTTGCTTGAGTAAGCTGACAATCAAGCGAAACGTCTTTTCTCCTTGCCGCCTTGAGTACGTCTTTACAGATATTTATCGCCACTCGCAAAAGCCAAGCTTTTTTATGCTCCTCATCGTTAAACAGCTTGTCGCACAAAGCATATTTCATAAAGGTATTTTGAAAGGCATCTTCAGCCTCCGAGGGAATAAGATATACCAAGCAAGCGCGCCACACCGCATCGCCATGGGAATTTATCGTCTGCTCTATGTCAGATGAAGCTCGCATACTAATTTCAGACTCTCTATAGCCTCTCCAACGAATGTCGTGTCTTTGGCTGCGATCTTTTGTAAAACCGAATGCATCGTTTAAAAACAACAATTGGCAACTAATTTCGATTGACAACTAATGGCAACAAATTTTGTTCGGATAGTTTTGTTCAGCTAATTCTGCTCAATTAACCTTGTTCAATCTCAATATACCTTGAGATATCTAAGCATATAAGCTCAATGCAAATTAGGCGCAATGCCGAGCAAATCCTTTTTGACAGGAATTTCCCTTGTCTGCAGATCCTGCCTGACCATTCCAAGAAGAATTTGTACCTACTCTATTTACACCTGTTCCATTAGTGCCTGATCCATTTGCGCCTGTCCCATTCATAACACGATGATTTTCGCTGATATATTCGCGATGGTCGCAAATGCCATTATTGTTTGCATCAACATAATTCGAAGAACAATAGGTGTCGCTCTTATAAGCAGTGCCACAGTTGTCACATATGCCATCATTGTTGACATCGCTGCATTTTTGACAGACCCCCTGATACGCCTGTGATAAATCGGAAGAATTACCGCCTACCGCTTGGACACTCTGTTCAACCTGAGAATCCTTTACAGCGGATCCACCTAGCGCATGAGCAGGCAAAATCGAGCAGCCGGACAAAGTTGCCAGGCAAAGCCCTGCCATCAAAACCACCAACGCCCCAACAAAAGCCAAACGCACTTTTCCCCGAAAGCTCCAACTCGTTTCTTGGCTCGCATTATTAGTACCACTTCTCATAATTGCACCCCTTCGTATCCTTTGTGTCTGAATTTCTTCTTTCACTTAGAACACGAATGGGGTGCGTAAATCCTTGCATATTTTTGAAAAAATCTTAAAACAGGCAATGCGAGAAACTGAGAGAACAAAACCTTTAACAGACAATGTAAGAAGCCGCGAGAACAAAAATCTTAGAAATCGTCAGCAAATTGCTAGTTATCTCGCACCAAGCGCTTAAAGAGCGCCACGAACAAAATTGCACAACCAACAGTCCAACCCAAGGTCACCGCTAAAGGAACCAATGCTTCATTCGTAAATAAGTTACCCTGCATCATCAAGCCCACGAGGGTATTCATGCCACCAGTTGGCAAGTACAAAACAAAGTCAGATACCGTTTCGTTGTAAGCACCAAACATAGGCGCCAATGCTATCAAAATTACAGGAACGGCATACAGTCCCGCAGTCATCTGATCACGCGAAGCAAGCCCCAGCACCAACGAAAGCAGAATTATAGGCAATGACCCAAGAACACCCAATCCCAAATAAGGAAGCAAGAGAGTTACCTCAGAAACATCAGCAATGAAAAAACATGCTGCTGCCACTATAAGCATCATCACCAAAGAAATGAGCGCACGCGACACAATAATTTGTCCAGCACTTACATTCGCAAGCATGAGTGTGCGCAAGGTGTGCTTTTCTTTTTCTTCAGCAATCCCATAGACCACCGCCATGCTTACAACCATACCTATTGCCATGCAAAGCGAAGATGACAACTCGAACGTAGCGAGTATTTGGCCTACTGCAGCTCCCGCCGCATTAGGATCCTCGCCAACGGTTGCTACCCCTACATCACTGAGCATATAGCGGAAGAGCACTGCAAAACCGATTGGCATAATCAAGCACACCAACATACTGGGATTTTTAAACATGTCGATAAAATCTTTTTGGCAAAGAGCCCCAATTTTCCTCATAGTTGCTTGCATTAGAACTCCCTCCCCGTCAAATCCAAAAAGACTTCCTCTAAATTTGGTTCATCAGAATGAATGGATAAACATTCGCCCGATTCTAGCAACTCACTAATTATTGCAGCACCCGCCGCATCTTTGGTAGTTGAAATCACCCCGCGTGTTTTAGTGTGAATGGTGACGTTATTCCGTGCGTGTTCAAGCTTGAGCTTTTCAGGAGAATCGCACGCTGCAATATGGCCTTCGTCAAGAATAGCTATTCTATCGCACACGCCATCTGCTTCCGACATATCGTGCGTCGTCAGAAATACCGTCGTTCCTGCCGCCTTAAGTTCTGCAAGCATACGATGCACTTCAGCGCGAGCCGCCGGATCGAGCCCACTAGTTGGCTCATCGAGAAACAACAACTCAGGCGAATGGATAAGCGCCGCCAATAAAGCAGCACGCTGCCTCATACCCTTTGAACAGTTCTTGATAAGTGTCTTGCGATCATCCTGAAGCCCCATCCGTTCAAGCAATACAGGAATGCCCTTAGGAGAAACTCCACGAACTTTGGCATAAAACTTCAAATTATCTTCGATAGATAAGCGTTCATAGAGAGCGCTCGTGTCAGACAGAATTCCGATACGTTCATAGTCGGCATCGCTCGCATTTTCAATAGGACGATGAAAAAGCTGAATGCGTCCTCCATCTTTTTTCAACTGCCGCGTTAACAACTTGATAGTAGTGGTCTTTCCTGCGCCAGAAGGCCCCAAAAATCCAAATGCTTCACCGCGACGAACCGCAAAAGAAAGATTGTCGAGTACCTGCTTATGAGCGGCGCGAGGCCCTGATCCAATCTTAAAGGAAAGGTTAACCCCTTCCATCGCCATTACCACACTCATTGCAGACCCTCCTTCTTAGTAAAACCACCCTTGCGATCTTTAATCCCGCCTTTGCCATTTTGAGCGTTTTTGCTATCTTTGCGCCCGATAAAGTAATCAACGATCGAAATAGCAATATCTGCTATCCCACTATCTTTAAGAATGCTCATAAGGAATTGCGAACCCATTGTTGTCTCCTTTTCGTTTTGCCATCGCATTTTCTGTGCTTCGTTTTGCGTTTCTCAAGTTTTCTCAAGTTTTTCCTTGGGACACCTGAAGTTTTTCATGAACGCCAGTTCAGATACAGAGTTTCGGTATGACGGGAGCACGCCAAACTACGAAAGGAGCACTGGGCTATACGAAAGGAGCATCTTTCCCGCTTCGAACAATGCCCCTCACATCTTCGCCCGTACGTCCTGTGATACCATTTCGCATGACGAAAGATTTTCCAAGCAAACGAATTGCCAACCAACCCACACGAGGACGACTACATGACAGCAAATTCGCCCGACTACAATTCCGTTGAAGAACTTATACAAGGCGAACTTAATAAAAGCATCCATTTGGAATGCGGACGCGAAACCAGTCGAAGCGTCCTTGCTGCGGTACGCTCGGTTTATCAAAAGAAACGCTGCGCGTTTTATCTTGAGTCCGACAAAGGCTTCGAACGCGATACGGTACGTTCATACTTGAAATTTTTTGCACGCCTTGCGGGAAGCAAGATTACCGCCAAAGAAGTGATTGATCATTTTGGGCTGAACAAAAAGAAGAACACTTCGGTTTTAAAGCTTACTCCTGAAGAACGCGCCTTGATGAATTTTGCGCGTATGGCTCTTTTTGAACCTGAAGTCGTATTCTGCGAGCGCCCTCTACTTGAACTTGCTCCCGACTCTCGATCGCTCTTTCTTAATTGGATTGCCAGCGAAACTGAAAAAGGCACGATTTTCATTACCGTTGGCGGACCGCTCCGTGAAGCACTATTAATGCCAGGCGATGCTTGGTGGGAAGAAGAAGGACGCTTCTTCCCTGCGCAAACATTAGAAGATAGCTTAGGCGAAACTAAAGCAGCTTCCGAAGAAGAGGATTCCTTAAAAGAATCTGACAACGACACGATTGCTTTTGCAGGAGATGAAGTCCAAGTATGTAAAGTTCAGGCTAAAGCAGGATCTTCTACGCTTTTGTTTGATCCTCGAGAAATCGATTTTATTGAAAGTGTTAATCGCCAGATTTTCGTTTCAGTGCGTGGCGAACTTTACCAAACACCTTCTACTCTCGATGAACTAGAAAAAGAACTTACCCGTTTTGGCTTTTTTAGATGCCATCGTTCTTACATCGTAAACGTACAGCGAGTCGCAAAAGTGGAGCGCTTTACTCGCAACTCGTTTAATCTAACCTTGTCGGACGTTGCACACAGCTCGATTCCTCTTGCAAAGGGACGCGCTGAAGAAATGCGTGCCACCTTAGGAATGAAATAGCCATGGATAATCTTCGCAAGGTAGTTGCTCTCGCTCTTCATGAAGTGCGTTCGCTTGCAGCAAACCCTTCTATGGCTGCTACTATTTTCGTGCTTCTTTTTTTTGCACTATTGTTCACTGACTTTTTTCACTTCTTCGAATGGTTTTCAGTGCCATTTCTCTGTCAGCTTGCCGTGTGCAGTATTGGCGGAATTGGGACCGTATGCATCTTGGCAGAAGAACGTGAACGAGGAGCTGAACAAACGCTTCTTTTATCTGGCACCAGTCGCGCAACCATCGCTGCTGGAAAAGTAATTGGATGCATTATTGTTTGCGAACTGGTCTCTTTCATCTGTGCGTTTGGAATAACACGAGATCTAGGGCGTGCAGGCGAAACCGCTCTTCTTTTGCTTTTTACCACTATTCCCGTCGCGTTTATTTCTGTTGCGCTTGGCATGCAACTCAGCGACCAACAACGTGCATCTTCTTGGGGAGCTCCTATATTATTCTGCGGCATTATCACCGCCACCCTGGATGCGCTGATTGAAGTATCACCCTGGATGCTTCCTACTGGAGCAGCGCCAGAACTTATAGATCTCTTCGTTTTTGGAAATATGGCTTCAACAATTTCTCCAGTGCTCACCTGCGGAATAGCATTTATATACTGCATTATTGCGCTTTTAGTTTTAATAAAAAGCGTACGATCATAGAGCTCGATGCGTTAAACCTCTAACGCTATTTTAGACTGTCGTTGTGGCTTTTCTTGGTCTTCCTGCTTTAGGGCATTCTTCAAGTCGTGCCTCGATAGAACTTCTCAGGACCATACGCTTAGTTCCCTCTTTCCAGGAAGTTAATTTTCCGTTTAAACACATTTGCGCTACCCGAGCTGAACTAACCTTCAACATTCGCGCGGCATCCGCTGCAGTCACCGCATCTGCATGAGACAGATCGCACTTTACCGAAACCGCGATAATGCGTCCTCCATGCTTCGGAGAATGATTGAGTTTGCCGCCTTCAGGAACCTTATGGTTAGCCAAATTGTCTAGCACAGTTTCGTAGAGCCAATCACTTGCAGACTCTACTGCATCACGTAAATCAGAACCAAACGTTCCGCCCTCCATATCGCATGGTTCAGCGATAATTTGTCCGCTTTCGCTAGGATAAAACTCGAATTCTCGAATATAGATCATTGCCTATCCCTCCGTTTTAGCGTAACCCTGCTTGTCGTAGTATTTTCTGCGCAACTATATCTTCGATCTCTCGATGACGTTTTACCAAAACGGTTACTTTCCCATTGGTGAACTTCTCGTGCCTCGTACCACCAACCGACCAGAAACCATTTTTCGTAAGAAGCAGCACTAAATCTCGCCTTTTAGTCATAAAGGCTCCTTCATTTTTAAATATTAGTAAATGCTAAGATTTATTTCAATATTCATTAGCATTTGCTAATAATTTAATTCCTTGCTTCTTTTACTCTAGCGGGCAAATCTGTCAGAAATCTCGTATAAAGAAACCGTCTTTCTCATATCGAAATCTTTCGTATATTGAGACACTTCGCATATCGAGAACTTTCTCATATCGAGGCGTCCTCGTATTGAGGTCCTTCCTATATCGAGGTCGTCCTCATATTGAGGCTTTTCTCGTATGAGGTCTTTCTCACACCAACTGTTTAAGCAGATTCAATTTCGCAAGTAATTTGGCATAAATGCGCTCACGGATCCAAGGTTCATCTGACATATTCAGAACCTGATCTAAAGAAACCCATTTTACTCCGCTGTTTTCATCGGGTTTTATTCTGAGCGCTTCAGAAGGATCAACTTCCACAAGATATGTGACATTGAGATGCAAATGTGAACTTATATAGCGATTATTCTTTTCATGCCCATCGACCGTTAACACCTCAAGAGAGAAAAGAGGACTTGCAGGAGATGGTGCGGTTGCATTCACTACTTCATTGGGGATTTTGTTTGCGCTCGCCGTTCCGTTGGGAAGTGCGTTTGCGCTCACCGTTTCATTTGAGATTTTGGTTACGCTTGCTTTTGTCTTTTGTCCGCCATTTAGCCTTCGGCTTGACCTACCCACACATTCCCAAGGAGAAACAATACGAGCATGTTCCACTCCTGTTTCCTCTCGAAGTTCACGCAAAGCTACTGCAGCTAAATCGCTACAGCCATCTGCATGCCCACCAATCCAGCTCCATGAGTTATAGATGTTGTGAAACACCATGATGGTTTGTGTCTTTTCAGGATTTACTACCCATGCAGAACACGTGAAATGAGCTTGTGACTTTCTATCGAAACAAAAGCGATTTGTTTTAAGCGCGCGCAGCATGACGTGTCTATCAGCCGCCTCTTGCTCATTGAAGGGATGATACGAAGCGATATCTTGATACAGAGCCATCGGCTCTTCCTTCCTCTGCTACGCGCGACTTTGTTAGTAGCTTATTAGCGTCTTGGTCGACAGCTTCATTAGCTACGTTGTTGGTGCATTTATTAGCTTTCCATTAAAAGCTCTACTAAGCGCTCCACTAACAACTCTACTAAGAACTTTGTTAGCGCCTCCCTATAGCTTACCTCAGATTAACAGCTTATCTTTATTTATCTTCCTCCAGTACCTCAGCAATAAGACGGACCAAATTTCTTCGATGAACAACACCCACGAGTTTGTCGCCATCAAGCACAGGCAATACTTTTAAGCGCTTTTCTGCCAGCAATTTACATGCCTCACCCAACGTAGTATCGGGCGATACACCGATAACTTTTTTGGTAGCAACATCGACAACCTGAATGTCTTTCATGCGAACAATTTGCTTGCGTACATCTTCATTATCAAGCTCACGCAATACCACAAATCCCGCCATACCCGTTACCAGGCGAGACTCATCAGCAAAGAAGCGGAGAATGTCACTGTTAGAAATGAAACCACGAGCCGTTCCTTGCTTATCAACAATAACCGCTCCACTAGCATCTGCGCCCGCCAAAATCTTTGCTGCCGTGCTCATTGGCGTATCAAGAGGAACAACAACGGGATTAGTATCCATAACTTCCCCTACTGTTTGATACACGCCAATCTCCTCCTTTGCTTGAGGTTCGCTTTTGGCTGCTGCAGCCACTTTGTCGGACTTCATATTACGAATGAAGAACACCACTAAAAGAAGTGCGATAACTCCAAGTACCAGCACTGACGTAAACGACCAATGATAGCCATAGAATATTCGTTCAAGCTCACTTCCTTGAGGTGCCATTGAAGTACCCAATGCACTAAAAGACATAATAAGTGCCGTACCCAAAGAAGCGCCCACTTGGTTGACCGTGTTGGTTGTTGCAGTTGCGTGTTGCACTAATTCATTATTCAAAGAATTGACGCCCCACGTATTAATAGGAGTGAACAAAATCTGGAGCGCCCCACAGGTAACCATATTTGCAGCAACTACTAATACCATTGAACTATCAATCGCGTAGAAGTACATACCGATACAACCAATGCAAAGTGCCGCAACGCCACCTAACGCAACACCACGAACTCCATGCTGGTCAAAGATTCTGCCTCCAACTAAACCGGCAATCGCCCCAAGCAGAGCACCTGGTAACGTAGCCAAACCGCTGATAGTTGCCGAATAACCCAACACGTTCTGAATATACAGAGGCATTATTACGCTCAAGCCAATAAGAATTGCCTGAAGCAAAGCACACACGATAAACGCCATGCGATAGCGACGGCTATACAAAACCTCAAGACGAAGCATTGGTTCATCTATCTTAAATTGCCGCCATACAAATAGTCCTACAAATATCAAGCCCGCCACCATAAGGGCTACGCATACTTCAACATGGTCAGAGGAAGCAAACGAGGACAATCCGTAAAGAAGTGCCGCAAGACCGATTGATGAAAAAATGATCGAGGGTGCATCAGCTGAGGTACGAGGAAATCCTTCACGATTCTTGAGCGCACGAGCAGCAAACAAAATAATAAGCACCGAAAACGCCACGACGATACAGAACAGCGCACGCCAACCAACCACGTCAACAAGCAGTCCACCAAGTGTAGGTCCTATCGCAGGAGCAAAGCCAATAACTAAGCTCACCAAGCCCATCGCTTTTCCGCGACTTTCACGAGGAAACGTAAGAAGGATAAGCGACATTACCATTACCATCATGACGCCCGTCGCCATTGCCTGCATAATGCGACCAATCAAGAGAATGGCGAAAACAGGAGCAAGCGCAGCAACTAAACTACCTGCGCCAAAAAGTGCCATGCCGCCCATAAATAAAACACGTGTACTAAAGCGGCCCATAAACCACGCGGCAAGAGGTATTACCACCGCTTCAACTAAGGCATAAGCAGAAGTTAACCACTGCACCGTCGTGGCATCTACCTGCAAATGCTGCATGATGGATGGAAGCGCTGGAGAAAGAAGTGTTTGATTCAACACTACCAGCACTGCACCGCAAAGGAGCACCACTACCATATTTCTTTGTTCGTTTGATAAGCCTAGGGGAGTCATTTTTCTCGCTTTCATTACCTTTACTTTTTTGTGATTGCTTTGATGAGATACGTCAATCGCTCGTACCCCTATTAAAAGTTGACGATTATCAAGTGTATGGAACACTTGATTAAAGTCAAGTAATAGTAAGTAAAAGAAGGAAAACAAAACACGAATCGAACGCACGTAAATTTTGGATCGCAGTCTCTATAATGAAAGAGCAGCAAGAGAAAAAGCGAGCGAAGATATCCTCCGCAGACAGGAACGCACCTATGATTAGCAACACTGATGCACAATTTCTTATTCAAGCATCATTTTATTTCAACGAATTATTCAAGAGGACCGTTCTGTCGGCCCCGCTTCCCGTTTCTGCCACTAAAACCCAGATGGATATACTTATGGCTCTGTATTCAGATGGCCCTATGAATATGTCCACTTTAAGCGCAAAGGTATATATTGCCCCCGAACAGGCAACCCGTGCCATTCATGGTCTTCGCGAAAAAGGGCTTATCGCTTCTGAACGCAACGAAGAAAATCGCCGTATGGTTATCGTGCGTCTTACCGATACCGCAGTTCTCATGTTAGATGACCATATGCGTGACTTAAATATGACACTACAGTCTAACCTTGACGGTTTGACGGATGAAGAAATAGACGAACTTATTCAGGCGGCTTCCACTATTACCAGGCTGTCGCAAAAAAACAGGCATCAAGTATGTTTTGCCAAAACCCACCAAGTCTTAGGCGGATCCTGGCGCACTATAACAAATCCCACAAAGTCCGAGGCGGATCCTGGCATACCACAACGAAACCCACCAAGTCTTAGGCAGATCTTGGCATACCACAACGAAACCCATAAAATCCTAAGCAAACTCAGAAAACTTAAAGATGAATTCCATGCACCATAGGTGTTTTAGGTACGTCTCCTCCTTTAAAGTGCTCCGTAATAAGGGACAGAGGTTCAGGCGATTGAGTGATGCCAGCGCATCTCCTACTTTAAAGCGCCCCGTAATAAGGGCGTTGCACCACAGCGCTTTCCACCCATTTTGCAAGGGTAATAAAGTCGAAAACAGGCAAGCCTGTTGTGCGTTGGATTGCAGCGGCGTATGGCGGCAAATCGCTACATTCCAAAAGAATCGCATCGATTTTTGGATCGCCCTCGCATACTGATTTTGCCAGCGCGCACAAATCGTCCTCAAGTTTTCCATTGTCAAGAGGACCCTTCCCCCAACGGATAGGAGCAAAGCTTTCCATATCGCCTACATTTACCACGATAATCTGGTCGGTAGTAGTGTTGACGTTTGACAGGAATTCATCATCAATACTTGCACCATCAGCGGCAAATACCGCAATTTTTCTATCGCAAGGAAGCCATGTTTTAATGGTTGCGAGCTGGCATAAGCTCGACATAAATACGGGCACTCCCACCGCAGCAGCAACATCTTTTTGAAAGTGAGCAAAATAACCGCAAGCACCGATAATGGCACGAACTCCTTCAGCTTCAAGCTTTTTTGCAGCTTCAATTACCTGCTGCTTGATAGCAGGATCACCTGCAAAAAGTTGTTCGATTTCGAACGAAACCATCTCGTAGAGCACAGGGAAATCATACGTTGTTGCGTTGACCACATTACCCGGAACTTTCGGATAATCTAAATCGACCGCAATAATGCCTAAGGTTTGTCCACTGGTATAACGAGGCGGTAGCTCAAAAACGCCTCGACGTTGTTCTTCGTTTGTAATTGCGCCATAGGCGCTACCCCACGTAACTGCCATTGTTTCCTCTTTGCTCCATAGTCGTGCAAATCCCTTGTTTGGACCCGCAGTCTCGTTAATTCCCTGTTTGAACCCGTAGTTTCGTTAATTCTTTGTTTGAACCTGCAGTCTCGAACATTCGTTGTGAATGCTTTGGATTATACAAAAGGCTGGCATTATCCCGAACAATAACTGCCCACGACAACGCCAGCCACAGATCACTCAGTTGAGCCCAGATAGTACAGGTTATGCTTCTGCATACTCGCCCTCGTGCAGATAAGCAAGCAGTTGATCCTTGTCCAGGTGAGCAATACCAAGCTCCTCAAGGGTTAGCCCTGTTGCCATGTAGTCGGTCTTATTCATAACGCCACCAAGCACGATCATTGAATCGATAACCGGCGTTGGCACTCCGAATTTTTTACCCAACTCATGGTATACATGACAACCAACAGGTACGTCTTCGGTTACATAGCGGTTCTGAATCGTGAAAGGACCTGTTGCATAGCCTACTTCCCATTCCTCTTCAAAGGGAACATTGCAACCTTCTCCCATGTATTCTTCTCCCAATACGCTGGTGCGCTGGAAAAATACTTCTTTCTTGAAAGGCTGAATACCTACCCCAATAGCTTCTGCCAATGCAATTTCTTCGTTGTAGAACTGATACTGAACCTCGCTGATAGAAGGACAGAAAGAATGTGAATAGATGCTGTACTCATGGGCATTTTTACCCAGTACCGTGCTGAAGTTTTCCATCGTAGATACACCCAGCACCGTACCAGGAACGTGAATAACAGGGTTCACATTCGAAAAACCAATATCGAGCACCGTATCGCCACAAACCGCGCCGTCGCCTTCGGTGATAGCGTCAAAACAACCCAGCGCTTTGGAACTTTCTACGAAATCTTCCGTATCCTTTGCGGGAAGTGCAGCACCGCGCAGCGTAATGGCACGATATACCAAACTGCACGTAGGTTTCATTACGCCACCTTCGGTATCCACACGCGTACCGTAAGGAGCAGATGACCAACCACCGATGATAACGTTTTTGGTACATCCCGCTTCGCGCATCATCTTGCGCAATTTCAGAGAACCATAGTTGTCGGGAATGATATGAATGATCTGCCCATCTTCCAAGCAAGGAATAAGTTCCTTAAAGAAAACTTCATGAGCAACAGAAGGAATACCAACAATGATGAGCTTTGCACCTTTTACGCATTCCGCTACCGAATTGGTTGCCAGCGCAAATTCTCCTTTGCCCATACGACGAAAACCATATTTAGTCTGAGTTCCGGGAGCCTTGTCCTGTAAAGTAATGCCTGTCTTAATAACGGTACCTAAAGTTTTTTCAAAGAAGGGATCCAGATCGCAAATGCGAACCTCTTGACCAGCGAGTGCGCAATCCGCACCGCAGGTTTTTCCAACAGCGCCTCCACCTAAAATCGCAACAGGAGCGTTCCTTAATTCATCAACATTGATCATGGTATATGTTCCCCCTTTTTTGTGATCTCCATCGTTTTACGTTGAAGAAGGCCGTCCTTTTGGACGACCTTCAAAGAATTTGAATACTTACTTAGAATACTGGCAATACTGAGCCTTGATAATTGTTGGTGATGTAATCACGAACCTCGTCGGAGTTCAGAGCCTTTGCCAAAGCTTGAATACCCTCGTTGTTTTCGTTGCCTTCCTTAACAACAAGCAGATTTGCATAGGTCTGAGCTGCGTCACCATCAGCACTTTCAACCGCCAAAGCATTGTCGTTTACGGTAAGGCCAGCCTCGATAGCGTAGTTTGCATTGATGCAGGCAACGTCGACGTCAGCTAATACCGTAGGAACAACTGCTGCCTCAAGTTCTTCAATTTGAAGATCGAGCGGATTGTCAACAATATCGTTGATCGTAGCATTAACACCCACACCTTCAGTCAGAGTAATCAGGCCTTCCTGCTGAAGTAGCAAAAGGGCACGAGCTTCGTTCGTAGGATCGTTAGGAACTGCAACGGTTGCACCTTGCTGCAAATCATCAAGAGAGCTTACCTTGCCAGGATAGATAGCCAACGGCTCATAGTGTACTGAAGTTACACTTACCAAATGGGTTCCACGCTCAGAGTTGAAGTTTTCTAGGTAGGGACCATGCTGGAAGTAGTTTGCATCAACTTCCCCATCTTCGGTTGCCGTGTTTGGCTGTACGTAATCAGTGAATTCGGTTACCTCTAAGGTATAACCCTCTTCTTCCAAAAGAGGCTTAACAACATCGTTGAGAATTTCTGCATGAGGAGTAGGTACAGCAGCTACCTTGATGGTTTTGTCACCAGAGTCTTCAGAGGAAGAATCGGTTGAGCTGCCACTGCATCCCGTTAAAGCAAGGGCAGCACAAAGAGCTACCGCGATCGTAATTACGGCAAATAGTTTACGAGAAATGAACTTTGTCATGGATTTTCCTTTCAAAGAAATGAGAATTAAGAATCGTATCTTTGCGTATCAGCAAATTTGAGAATCGGGCCATTGAGCTTGCCCAGCGCGTCTTCGGACTTGCGCATTCGAGCAATTCGCATTCGCTCGTTAAAGCTATTGCAGCCGCGTAATAATTCTTTTGATAGACTGCTCACAAGTCCTCCTCTCGACGAGTTACAGATTCCTGATTCAGCATTTCTGAAAAACACTTGATTTGCTTCAGGATTTCGATTGACGGGGTTCAATCCTACCCGCTTTTTCCCACAAGTGTTAATCCTAAAAGCCGAATACTGGCTATAGTCGAAACCGATAACCCTTGTTAGCTGGGAGAATAGTTAAAACCATCCAAATAAACCTCAATAAAAACGCCCTTAACACTTGATTAGGAGCCGTTTGCTTTGGGGCCGTTGATTTGGAGCCGCTGACTAGGAGCCGCTGACTAGGAGCCGTTTGCTTACCGTTTACTTTTCGCTCAAAAAGTAACAAATGCCAAGCCTTTCATGGCAAGCCCTCTATAATTCTGAGTAAGCTTCGAAAGGATGCCTCATGAACCAGCAACGCAAACATGATCTTTGCCTCTACCTGGTAAAGCGCCTCATGAAAGAGCGCCTAGACAATGGTGGATACATCACTCAAGCACTGCTTGATATTGTTCCTGACCGCACGGCAATAGAGACAGACAACGCCTCAACCACTCAGTTATGGCTTGCATTTCGAGCGCTCGTAAATATGCGCGAACCTTGGCGAGCTGATACCGACTTGCTTGCCGCACAAGATGAATTGCTTCAGGGAATGATTGAAGAGGCAGGAATCACAACCGTTGACGAAGCAACGCCATCGCCTCTCGATCCACGTCTTCGTCTTTGGAAAGGCGATATCACCACACTCGCAGCCGATGCTATTGTCAACGCCGCTAATTCTGGAATGACCGGTTGCTGGGCGCCCCTTCACTATTGCATCGATAACGCCATTCATACCTTTGCTGGAATGCAGCTTCGCTACGAATGCGCGCGCATAATGATCGAGCAAGGCCACGAAGAACCCACGGGTCAGGCAAAGGTCACTCCTGCCTATAACCTGCCCGCCAAACATGTAATTCACACGGTTGGGCCTATCGCCAATGGTGCTCTTAATGACAAACTGCGCGAACAGCTTGCATCAAGTTATCGTAGTTGTCTTGATGCAAGCGTTGAAGCAGGAGATACCTCTGTAGCATTTTGCTGTATCAGCACTGGCGTATTCGGATTTCCCGCAAAAGACGCCGCACGTATTGCGGTAGAAACGGTACAAGATTGGCTGGACGATCGCGAATCAGCAGGAAAAGAAATACCGATGATTGTTTTTAACGTCTTCCTTGAATCCGATGAAGACATCTACAAGAAAATTCTAGGGATCTCGTAGCTAACTAGAGTCTCTCGAAACGAGCTTCCGCTACCCATCGTCAGTCGTGTTCCTTACTTACATCGTCGGGTGCATTCCTTACTTGCATTGTCGGTCGCGCTCCTCGCTTGAAGCTGTTCGCAATTGTTCACACCTTTCGCTCATAGCTACTCCTAGCTCGTCGTCACTTTTTATTGCGAAGAGCAAAAACAGCCACCGCAGCACCTACAATACCCAGGATTGCTACACAAGAAACAACCAGAAGCAGTATCCCATCCCCTGTTTGAGGAAAGGTTTTTCTGCGATGCAGCATTCAGACTGCTCTTCTGAATGATTCGCAGCTTTATTCTGAGCTTCTGAACCATTGTTTTCCGGAACCGTACTCGAATCGTGGGTGTCATTAGGATCGTTTGAATCATTCGGGTCAGTTCCCTGATCGGGATTATCTCCATGAGAGTCGCCGCCGTCACTGGGGTTATCGCCGGAATCACCGCCGCCAGGGTTGTCACCGCCACCAGGATTATCTCCGCCATCACCAGGCTTGTCGCCAGGTTCGTCTGGATTCTGGGGAACCTGAATGAGCTTATAAACCACCTGGTCTCCATCGGCATAAGGGCGAGCTAAATCACCAAAAGCAACAACCTTATTTTCCAGATCGGAACTCCAGGTTTTTGTACCATTATCTAGCACTGCAGAAGGGAACTGATCTTTGTCTGGTTCATATTTTCCACCAAGCAAATTCAAGATCCCAGCAATCTTCGCCTGATCATCCGCGCCAAAATCGTTGAGGCTTTTCGGAAAATCCTCAGCAGAAATATGATCCTTGTTATTACGATACGATCGCGTGAAATTCAGTGGAATTGACTGCGTGACGCCTTGATCATCAATATATTGGAGAACGGTACCCACTGTAGAAGTTCCCTCTACTGCGATTCGGGCGCCATCCTTTAAGCCAACACGAGAAGGAAGAAGATCGTTCGAATAAAGCGTATAGGATAGATAAGCTGTCTTTCCCGCATCGTTGTCTAATGTGGCATCTTTTCCTTCAATTAGTACCCTTCCCAAGGTTGTATTACCAGCCATATTTCCCGCATCAATAAGCACCGCTTTAACTTGACTCCAGTCGCTAACTTGACTTGCAGTTAAGAGGTTTCCCGTATCAGGAGCTGAAACCTGAGAAAGATCGAACTTTTCGGTCGAATAGTACACCTTAGCTTGCTGGCTTTGAGTGCCGTCGAGTGAAATCGGACCGTTCAAGGTAAAGTTAAATTCGCTTACTCCATCATCTGTCGCGGGAAGATTCACAGCAAGCTTTGCTCCTTTTACTTCATTTGCCGTGGCGTTGATGATATTTACCGCAAAAGCCATATCCTCGGACCCTTTATCGTCCGAACGACCAGCATGAATAAAGTGCCCCTCGTCAAGATTTCCGCTTGCTACTGAAAACGGCATCAGAGCTTTTGCTTGCAAAACCGTCCAGTTACTTGTTCCGACGCAATACGTTTTATCCGCATGCCCTTCGGTCATTTCGGGGTTCCACTGTTTTTCGTCGGTTGCCTTCTTATTGGTCATTCCCGTTGAGGTAGTGACAAAAGTGTAAATCTGATAGGTACCAGGCATAAGATCGCCATCAGCAGCAAGATGAAAGGCATTAACTGCAGAGGTTTTCGTCTTGAACGAGTAGCCCGTACCAGAATAATCCGCCTTGATTACCTGATGAGCATCGGCACCACTTCCCGTCCAAAAGGTTGATACCTGAGGGTTTCCTGCAAGCCATTCCACTTTGCCGTTATACGTAAGCCCCGTCGGTAATACCGTATAGAAAATTGGCTCATAGATGGTATCTGTGGTGTCGTTTGAATTGCTCGTTCCCGTTACTGCCGTTTTACCCGCATCGGCAACTCCAGGCATTCTGCTCGACTGATAAGTCCATACTGAAAGACTTGTTTTTAAGCTCTCAGCTCCGATTACTTTTTGTTCGCTCCATGCACTTGATTTTACTGAAGCTCGCATTTCTCCCTTATTGTTTGGCATCTTTTCTACTTCAAAGGAAAACGACGAGGTGAGCGTATCACCAACGGAAACCGTGTCGCCTGCTTTATGAGCGTCATCATCCCAAAGATAGGTTTTGGAAACCTTGCCATACACAATGAAGTTATTACCACGGGTATTAGTAGAAGCGTTATCGCTGCGTGCGCCAGGTAGAACCTGATCAGGCTTCAGAATAACCTGCTTGATTGTTTTGCCTTCCGGTGCGTCAAGAGAAGCACCCGCGTCAATGGTTCCTTCCGTAGTTGTGCCGTCGTTGTAAGTAACTTGATACGAAAACGATTTTGTTCCCGCAAGATTTCCCGAACCTGCAGGAGTCTTTATTGAAGAGGCCGCCATACCGTTCGCAATATCAATAGTAAACGTGGGGTTGCTTCCAAGTCCAGCGCCTTCCTTTAGCACTAAAGCAGAATCATTATCAAACCCAAACGTATTCAGAAATCCTGGGTCATTGCTTTCGTCTTCGTCTAACAAGAGTTCTCTTGAAGTAGAAACTCCCGATGCTGAAGTTTTAACCGATCCTGCCCCTAGTCCGCTGCTCAATCCACGAATGACTTCAGTCCACGGAGAAAAATCTGCGGAGATCACATCACCCTTTTCATTTACCTTTGTTTCTACATGGGCGGTTCCTGATGCCGTTAGATTAACGTCTGATTCCGGGATAGGAATTTCATAGGATCCAACAAGTTTGTACCCTGGTTTTCCTTGGTGATACTGCGCACCAGCCCCTTTTGGAACACTGATTAAAAGAGCACTTCCTGCTCCGCCCTCTTGGGTGATGGTCGTTCCATCGGTAAAGCCATTGCTTGCTGCAGTAGCTTCAGCATCAAGCTGAAAACCTTCTGGCACTGGAATAGTGACTGTTGTGCCGTAATTGATGCCTGAATTCGCTTGAGCACTACTATAAGAAGTGCTGTCATCCACGCCGGTGTTTTCTCCTAAATTAACTTCATAGGTGTAGTTAACGTGAGGAATAACGGCTGGTGCACTTGAGGTAGTTGGATTAATGCGCTTTACACTTGGATTTATACCTGGCTTAATAAACTGCGTAAACGACTCTTCTTGAATTGTTTCTCCGCCAGAACTGAGCTCGACCGCTTTAGTGGTCTCTCCGATCTCTTTTAGCAAGGGCTGTCCTGCATAATTGTTCTTCTGGCTAAGAGTTATCGACTGATTAAAGGAACCTGCCTGCGAAAGCGTATCGGTAATGTAATAGTACTGGCTATCTTCTCTGAGTTTTGAAGTGCCTAGAGTTCCGATTTTTTCAAAGTCGAGATCGCTCAGTCCATACGTCTCTCCCTTTGAAATTTTAAGAACGAAACTGTCGCCCTCTTTTCCTGAGCAATCGAGCGTTATGGTAACACTCGTGGAGAGGCCATCATTGCCTATAGTGTTTTGATTGAGCGAAAAATGTGCTGATTTTGCTGCATTGGAGTTTGCTGGTGATGCCGTTGGCAGCGCAGCCAAATCCGCCGTTGACGGCGTTGTGTATTCCGTTGTTGATGGTGACGTGTCAGCCGATACATCAGTAGATGGCGATGCACTAGCTGACGCGCCAGTCGATGCTGATGTGCCAGTCTGCACGCCAGTAGATGCCGCTGCACCAGTCTGCGCTGCCGCTGACGATATTGCGCCTTTCTCCGCCGATGCCGCTGACACTGTTGTCCCCAATGCTGTCGATGATGTCTTCGGTATCATTAAGGACGTCGCCCCTAACGCTGCTTCTCCAGATAGTTCACTTGCGCCTACATCCCGCGAACCTTTATCAGCTTTCCCTTCTGATTGTTCAGCCGCGAAAGCAAGCGGCACTATCATTTGGGTAGAAAGCAAAATTGCAAGAACACTTGCAAGAATTTTATACATAATAATCGCCACCTTCACTGGCCTTAATATGCGTGACTTTTGTTCGCCACGTTTTACCAGTGCAATCGAAACCTTTGATTCTGACATCGCGCTTTAGTCTTTTTCAAATGCTCTGTATATCACTTAACGACGCAGAATATTCCCTAAAGGTGGTCCGTTTGGAATTTGTTACTAACCAACTCCCATTTTAAGAGAGTAATCGTCATTTATTAGAATCTGTGGAGAAGCGGGTTTTCACGGTTAGGAAGACTTTTTCAAAAGGATCACTTTATTTGACTGAAGTGGCAATTTGTGGAGAAACAGAATTTCCGGTTTTCGGCGGCCTTTTTGGCAAGTAAGTCGAGTTGTGTATAGATTGATTGCACCCGTTGGGGAAACACGGGAATAAAAGGCTCTCTTTTGTTGAGGTTGTTACCATTATTTGATGTTTTATGACACACTGCTTTCTTTCAACGCTACGTTGTTTGACGAGACCAGTACACAACTCGCTTTACTTGTCATTTACGGAGGAAAAAACCGGAAATTTTAAATCGTTGACTATCGCGCACTGCAAATAGGAATGCAGTTGTGATCCTCTACTATTCGTGGTGTAAAAGTCTTGGTGGTTTACCGCTACTTCCAAACGCCAGGAGCGTTTTCGCGACTTTTTTGCATTAGTAGCAAAATTGCGTGAACTTAGCGTCTTTATAGACAAATCAGGAAACGATAGCCGGATATAGAAAAAACAGGCCAGCCGATAAACGACTGGCCTGGAAATTTTGGTCGCGGGGGCTGGATTTGAACCAACGACCTCCGGGTTATGAGCCCGGCGAGCTACCAGACTGCTCCACCCCGCACTATCTGGTTGCACTATCTGGTTGCGCCCTAAGCACAATAATTTATTTTATTTAGCTGAGAATTTAATGCAATGGAAATATGACTTATTCACAAAGTTATCACAATTATCCAGATTAAAGGCTCCGAAAACGGATTATTAAAATTTCATGCCCCCTTTGACCAGGTATTACAGGGGGGGTATGCACCTAAGAAGGGACAGTCGGGTTCCACGGACTATCCTGCTTCTCTTCAAGACCAAATGCCTGAGCGCCTTTAAGCTTGTACATGCCTGCCCACTCTTTGACACGATGTCGATTGGGAATGTGATATTTCGTCATCACCTCCACCACGCCCATGCCCGCAATCCTATCCTGAGCTACGGCAACTTTTATCTCCGGCGCATATTCAATACGCTCTCCGATGTGGCTTTTTAGGAATTCGTCGGTGCCTAACGCTCGCCAAGTGTACGACCAATCGCGCACCGTTTCGCGATTAACGCCCAGCTCAGATGAAACCGCTTTATAGCCAAGGCCTTTTTCGAATAATTCTGCTGCTTTTTGTCTGAGCCCCTCACTCCAATTCATAACGTAATCCCCTCACGATTTCGTTAAACAGCGAGGGAGCCCGAGCGCTTATGTCTCGAACTCCCTCGAACCTAAAACCTTCCCGCGCTTCCTAGAAGGCCTTAAGGTTTTGATAACTGGTTGGCTTCGAAGCATTGTCTGCTTTGCGTTTTAAGCCCCGAAGCCAAACCTTTATTGTTTAGCGTGCGTGACGCCCACGAGGACGACGCATCTTGCGTGCCGCATATGCTGCACCGCCAGCTGCTGCAGCGATCACCGCAGCAATTACTGCCATCATGCCGCCCATAAAGTCGCCTGTCTTTGCCATGCCGAACAAGCCGCCATCATCGGTGCCCTGCTCAGGTTCAGCAGAAGCCGTATAGGTGTTAACGAAGAGTGGAGCCGTGCCATCTTCAGTGCTGTAAGTAATCTGAGCGGTCAAATTGCCCTTACCATTGTCGGTAACCTTTACGGTTGCGTTATATACCGACTCATCGTAGGTCACGCCATTGTTCTGGATGCCGTCCGTGAAGGGATCGGTATCTTGCGGAGCAACCTCAGTGATGGTGTACGTGTAATCACCAAGCGTGTCGTAGGTGATGGTGTCGAACGTTACGGCGCCGTTTTCTTCATTGGTAGCAGTGCTTATTTCGTTGCCATCAGCATCTGCCAACTTGAAGGTGAATTCACCTGCCGCAAGAGCACGACCCTCAATCAGCTTACCGGTACCAAGCGAAACGCTGGTGGGTTGAGCAGTGTAGGTGTTGTTGAAGGTGATGCTTGCGTTCTCTCCAAGTGGGTTACCCTGTGCGTCGGTAAAGCTCCACTCAACCTTGAGCGTGCCGTCGCCGTTGTCGGTCACCGTTGCGGTAGCCTTGTACTGAACAGTGTCATAGTCAACGCCGCCTAAGCTGCCCTTCACCTCACGGATGGTGTAGGTGAACTTGCCAGGCTCAGTGAACTTCACCGTGCCAAGCTCAACGTTACCGTTAGCGTCGTTTGCTCCCGTAGCTACTGCCGTGCCGTTCTGATCGACCAGCTCGAAAGCGAACTCACCATCGTTCAGGTTACGGCCATCAAGGTTCTTGGTGATCGTGATGCCACCCTCGCCAGTGGGCGAAGAATCTTTTGGATCCACGTTATAGGTGTTAGTGAACGAGAAGAGTGCGCCCTGGGCGGGGGTTGGACTCCACAGAAAGCGAGCCGTCGCCGTTGTCGGTCACCGTGACCGTAAAGGTCTTGGAGGTCTCGGCGTCATTGTCAACGCCGGGGACGTTGCCAGACTCTGTCACCGTGTAGGTAAACTCCTTGGTGCGTGTAGCGGACTGAGTATCAACATCGGCCGCATTTGAAACAGCGCCGGATTCTCCAGAAGCTTCGCTGTCTACTGCTGCATTATCAGTACCAGTGTCCGCGGCGGTCTCGTCTGCCGTCGCATCTTCCTGAACACCTGTATCGCCGAAGACATTCTCCATGGTGAAGGTGATGTCGCCAAAGGTCACGTTACCCGCGGCGTCATTATGCGCCTCGGTCGTGGCGGGCATCGGGGCGCCCTCGGAGCCGGTCAGGGTGAAGGTGTATTTACCCTC